>Ga0268298_10003299_pt1 | contig 16619 bp, 9 predicted proteins | sample WWTPWeurt_MetaG_FD_194462 | JGI IMG/M metagenome (GOLD analysis project Ga0268298, IMG submission 194462) | Activated sludge microbial communities from WWTP in Nijmegen, Gelderland, Netherland - WWTP Weurt | ecosystem: Engineered > WWTP > Aerobic digester > Activated sludge | place: Netherlands... | reverse complement strand
AGAACAATTTTTCCATGCTCATCATCATCAAACTCGGAACCTCCACCCTTACGGCTGGCACAAAAAAAATATCCCCGCCTTTTCTCGTTGACCTAGCCCGGCAGATCCATCACCTGCAAAACAATGGACACCAAGTCATCATCGTCTCCTCCGGCGCCATCGCAGCGGGACGGGAAAAATTAGGTCAGCCGCAACTGCCCAAAGGTTTGCCTGCCAAACAAATGCTGGCGGCAATCGGTCAACTGCGGCTGATGGCAATTTATGAACAGGTCTTTGGCTTGTATGGCAGCACTATTGCCCAAGTGCTGCTCACCCGTGCAGACCTCGCCGACCGTCGCCGGTATCTCAACGCCCGCAGCACGCTCGAAGCACTGCTCGCGCACGGTGCAATCCCCATCATCAACGAGAATGACACGGTTGCCACTGAAGAGATTCGCGTGGGTGATAATGACAATCTCTCCGCGCTGGTTGCCAACGTGGTCGAAGCCGATCTGCTAATTCTGCTCACTGACCAGCAGGGACTCTTCACCGCCGACCCACGCAACAACCCCGACGCCAAACTGGTGGAGGTCATCGACACGCCGGAGATTCCGCAAGAGGTTTGGGACTCTGCAGGCGGCAGCGGAACCAAACTCGGCACGGGTGGTATGTTCACCAAACTGCAAGCCGCAGATCTTGCACGCCGCTCCGGTACAACAGTGGTCATTGCGCAAGGTAACCAAGCAAACATCCTCACCCGCCTCGCAGACGGTGAGAAACTCGGCACACGTTTCATGCCCGTCATCTCCGCGCTCGAAAGCCGCAAACGTTACATCCTTTCCGGCAGGCTTTCGCCGGGTCAGATCACGGTCAACGAAGGCGCAGCATCTGCGCTGAAAAAAGGCGGCAGCCTCCTGCCCATCGGCATGACGGACATCGCTGGAGATTTTGATCGCGGTGACACGGTGCGCGTGCTCGACTCAAACGGTCGCGAACTGGCACGCGGCATCACCACCTACTCCAGCGCTGACCTAATCCGCTTGCGCGGTCATCACTCGGGCGAGATCGAATCCCTGCTTGGCTATGATTACGGCGATGAAGTGATTCACAGAAATGACCTGGTGATTTTGTAAACCGACGATAGACGACAGACCACAGACGATGGATGGTTTTCTACGGTCTATGGTAAATCGTCCATGGTCTGACCTCTAAAGGAATTATTATGCTAACAGAACTCGGAAAACGCGCCCGCCTTGCTTCACGGAAACTTGCCCGCCTAAATGCGACTCAAAAGAACGCCGCGCTTCACACCCTAGCCGAGGCCTTACTCGCCGACCAGACCATGATCCTCGCGGCAAATTTAAGCGACGTGGAGTCTGCCAAAGCGGCAGGACTTGCCCCCGCCATGATCGACCGCCTGATGTTGAACGAAGCCCGCCTGGCAGACATCGCTCACAGCCTGCGCCTCGTGGCAGACCTTGCCGACCCCGTGGGTGAAATCTTCGAAGGGTCTACGCAACCAAACGGGTTACACATCCGCAAACAGCGTGTGCCGTTGGGCGTATTGGGCGTGATCTACGAAGCCCGCCCCAATGTCACCGTAGATGTGGCGGGCATTGCCATCAAAAGCGGAAATGCCGCTATCTTGCGCGGCGGCAGTGAAACCTTAAACACCAATCGCGCCATGATCGCAACCCTGCAAAAAGCGCTTGCCTCCAGTGACGTTCCCGTAGACGCAATCCAATTCATTGACAGCCCCGACCGTGCGCTGGTGCTTGACCTGCTGCACCTGCGCGATTATGTCGATATGATCATTCCGCGCGGCGGCGCAGGCTTGCATGAGTTCTGCCGCGAGAACAGTTACATCCCCGTCATTACCGGCGGCATTGGCATTTGTCACCTTTTTGTTGACGATACCGCCGACCAAGACGCAGCGCTGAAAATTATCCACAACGCCAAGACTCAACGTCCCAGCGTGTGCAACGCCCTCGATACGGTTTTGATTCATCAGGATGTTGCGAAGGAATTTTTGCCACGTGTGGTGGAACACCTCGCCCCAGCAGGTGTCACCTTTCGTGCCGAAACCAAGGCAATGGCTTTGCTAGACCATGAATCCGTTCACCCGGCTGGAGAAAAAGATTTTGATACCGAATGGCTTTCACTTGTGCTTGGGCTGAAAGTCGTTGAAGATTTAGATGAAGCGATTGAGCACATCGCTGCACATAGCACCGCCCATTCAGACGGAATCCTCACCCGCACCGACGAGCACGCCCAGCGCTTCATCGCCGAAGTCGATTCGGCGGCGGTCTACGTCAACGCCAGCACACGCTTCACCGATGGCACAGAACTCGGCTTGGGCGCGGAGGTTGCCGTATCCACCCAGCGGCTGCACGCGCGCGGTCCGATGGCGTTAAGGGAGTTGACCACATATAAGTGGGTCATCGTTGGGGAAGGACATGTAAGGAAGTAAACTCAAAGGTGACAGTCACTTTGAAAATGATTGTCATCTCAAGGTCACCCTTCCAACTCTCCCCAGCGCTCGTAGGCTTGGGAGAGTTCTTTTTGGATCTGCTCCAGTCGCTCAACGGCTTGGGTAATGATCGAACCTTCCTGCTGATAAAAAGCAGGCGCTTCCATCTTAACTGTGAGTTGGTGCTGTTCTTCTTCAAGTCTTTGAATTCGCTGTGGCAGTTCTTCTAGTTCGAGCTTCTCTTTGTAACTTAACTTGCGGGCGGCGGGCTTGCTTTCAGACTTGGATTCGGTTTGTGTCCTTTGAGCAGGCTTGGTGTTAGGTTTCGAAGCGGTGGTTGCGTCTAATTGCTTTTGCCAGTCTTCGTATCCGCCGATGAATTCTTTCACGTCGCCAGAGCCATCCAGAATCAACGTGCTGGTGACGATGTTATTTAAAAAGGCACGGTCATGGCTAACAAGTAGGAGTGTGCCTTCGTAGTCGAGCAGCAGGTCTTCGAGAATTTCGAGGGTTTCGATATCGAGGTCGTTGGTGGGTTCGTCGAGGATGAGCAGGTTGGCGGGCATGGCGAAGAGACGCGCCAGCAGAAGGCGGTTGCGCTCGCCACCCGAAAGCGCCGTGATGGGCGCGCGGACACGGTCTCGCGTGAAAAGAAAATCTTCGAGATAGCCCATCAGGTTGCGCGTGCGCCCGTTGATGGTGATGGTGTCACGTCCCTGCCCGACGTTATCGAGCACAGACTTGGATTCGTCAAGTTGAGTGCGGAGTTGGTCGAAGTACACGATGTCGAGATTCGTGCCGTGACGGACTTCACCCGTCTGCGGTTGGAGTTGAGCCATCAGCAGTTTGAGCAAGGTCGTTTTGCCCGAACCGTTCGCGCCGACGATACCGATCTTGTCGCCGCGTTGAATGGTGGTTGTGAAATTGCGGATGATAACTTTACTCAAGGCGGCGTACCCATTCTGGGCACCTTCCTCGCCGCCGGGGACGGCGGCTGGAGCAGTGTAGGAGTAACTAATATTTTCCGCTTCGATCACCAACCTGCCCGAACGCTTTTCGGTGCCGATCTGCATTTTCACTTTGCCAAGCAACTCGCGCCGCTCGGAACGTTGCTGGCGTAATTTTTTCAAGGCGAGCACGCGTCCTTCATTGCGGGTGCGACGGGCTTCAATGCCTTTGCGGATCCATTGTTCTTCCTGTGCGAGCTTTTTATCGAAAAGAGCGTTCGATATTTGTTCGGATTCGAGCATAGCTTCCTTGCGCACCAAGAATGTTGGGTAATCACATGCCCAATCGTAGACACTGCCGCGGTCGAGTTCAATGATACGGGTGGTGAGTTTCTGCAGAAAGACGCGGTCATGCGTCACGAAGACCAGAGTCCCGCCCCAGCGTTTGAGGAAGTCTTCAAGCCAGTCAATGGCTTGGATGTCGAGATGGTTGGTGGGCTCGTCGAGCAGGAGAAGGTCTGGGTTACAGACCAAGCCTCGGGCAAGAATGACGCGGCGCTTCATCCCAGCGGATAAAGTTTCAAAGCGAGCGTCGCCGTCGAGTTCCATCAATGAGATGGTTTTCTGCACTTGGTTGTCGCGCTTCCAATGATGTTCGTCGTCGGCAAAGTCGGTGTCGATGAGACCCGAAGCGATGATGTCCGCGATGCTCCCGTGCAGGTCTTGCGGCACCTCCTGCGGAAGATACGCCGCGCGGACGTTCTGCTGGCGGGCAATCACGCCGTCATGCGGCTCGACATCGCCATTGAGCATTTTCAACAACGTGGACTTGCCCATGCCATTGCGCCCCAACAAGCCAACCCGCTCGCTGCGCTCAATCTGAAAACTGACATCGTCCAATAAAGGATGCCCGCCAAAACCAATGCGGACTTCCTGAAAACTAATTAACGCCATGCAAAAACCTCTGGGATGATTTCATGAGCGCGAATTGTAGCCGATTAAAGGGGATGTGTAATGGAGTCGGTGACGGGTATAATTTGGGCGTGCCCACCCTCCCCCTCAACCGCATTCTGCAAGGCAACTGCATAGACGTGCTCAATTCCCTGCCGGAAAAATCGGTGGACTTGATCTTTGCCGACCCGCCCTACAATTTGCAATTGCAGAACGATCTATTTCGCCCCGACCTCAGCAAAGTGGATGCGGTGGATGATAACTGGGACAAGTTTTCCAGTTTTGAAAAATATGACGAATTCACCTCGAATTGGCTACGCGCAGCAAAAAGAGTTTTGAAAGACACGGGCACGATCTGGGTCATTGGCTCGTATCACAACATTTATCGCGTTGGCGCGGTCATGCAAGATCTGGGCTATTGGATTCTCAACGATGTGGTTTGGCTCAAGACCAACCCCATGCCGAACTTCCGCGGCGTGCGTTTCACCAACGCCCACGAGACTTTGCTCTGGGCGCAAAAAGAACAAGGCGCGAAATATACCTTCAACCATAAGGCGATGAAAGCCTTGAACGATGACCTGCAAATGCGCAGTGATTGGGTCATTCCGCTTGCGACAGGAAAAGAACGCCTCAAAACCAACGGGACGAAGACTCATCCCACCCAAAAACCGGAAGCCCTCTTATACCGAGTCATCCTATCCACCACAAACCCTGGTGACGTGGTGCTCGATCCCTTCTTTGGTAGCGGCACGACAGGCGCCGTCGCCAAAAAACTTGGACGCAACTTCATCGGCATTGAGCGCGAGACCAAGTACATCAAAGCCGCACAAAAACGGATTGATGCGATCAAGTCTGCGCCGGCTGAGGCGTTGGACCTGCCCGAGAAGCGCAACCAGGAACGGGTCCCGTTCGGAGCGCTGGTAGAGAACGGCTATCTCAAGCCCGGGCAAAAACTCCAATACGCCAAAGGCAAACGCGAAGCGACTATCCTCGCAAATGGACATATAAAATGCGGCAAACTCATCGGCTCGATCCACATGGTTGCCCGCGAACTGACAAACGCCCCCGCCAACGGCTGGGAAATGTGGCTTTATTCAGAACGCGGTAAACTTAAGCCAATCAATGAGTTACGCGAAAAAATTAGAAAAGCCATTACCGCTAAGAGCGCGAAGAACGCAAAGAAAAAATCTCTTTCTTAGCGCCTTTAGTGAACTTTGCGGTTAAAAAAACAGGAGAAATATGTCGAAGTCTTTCACCCTTATCAAAGAACAACAAATTCCCGAGATCAACTCACTCGTGCAACTGTGGGAACACAAACGCACCGGCGCGCGCCTGCTCTCGGTCATCAATGACGACGAAAATAAAGTATTTAGTATCAACTTCCGCACCACGCCCAAAGACTCAACCGGTGTGGCACACATCCTTGAACATTCTGTGTTGAACGGCTCAGAGAAATACCCGGTCAAGGAACCGTTCGTGGAATTGCTCAAAGGTTCGCTGGCGACCTTCGTCAACGCCTTCACCTTCCCAGATAAAACTTGTTATCCGGTTGCTAGCCAGAACGAAAAAGATTTCTACAACCTCATTGATGTCTACATTGATGCGGTGTTCAATCCCCTGCTCAAAGAAGAGACTCTCATGCAGGAAGGCTGGCATTACGAAATTGAAGACCCGTCCGCGCCGCTGACGTATAAAGGCGTGGTCTTCAATGAGATGAAGGGCGCGTACTCCTCGCCCGATAATTACCTCGCCAAGGTCATCATCGAGTCGTTGTTTCCCAAACACATCTACGGCGTGGACTCCGGCGGCGACCCCGCAGAAATCACAAACCTCACTTACGAATACTTCTTCGCATTTTGGGAGACGTATTATCACCCCTCCAACTCGTTCATTTTCTTCTACGGCAACGACGACCCCGACACGCGCCTCAAACTGATGGACGGTTATCTCAAACCGTTCAAAAAGAAGAAGGTCAAATCGGCGGTGCCGCTTGCCAAGCCGTTCAAGAAAGCCAAGAAACTCGAGTTCCCTTACCTCGCCACCGAAGGCGAAGACCTCGACAAAAAACATTTCCTCACCGTCAACTGGAAACTGCCCGACGCCTCTGACCCTGTGCAGGCGATGAGTTTCCGCATCCTCGCGCACGCGCTCATTGGCACACCCGCCTCCCCACTATATAAAGCACTCACCGACTCCGGCTTGGGTGAAGACCTCGCAGGCATCGGTCTCGAAAGCGACATGCGCGAGATGATCTTTTCCACTGGTCTCAAAGGCGCCAAAGCCCGCAGCGCCAAAAAGATCGAAACGCTCATCTTCGACACCCTGCAAAAACTCGTCAACGAAGGCATTGACCCCGACACCATCGCCGCCTCGATCAACACGCTTGAATTCGCCATGCGCGAAAACAACACTGGCGGCTTCCCGCGCGGCATCGCCATCATGCTGCGAGCCCTCTCCACCTGGCTCTACGATGACGACGCCTTCAAAACCCTCGCCTTCGAAGCCCCGCTCGCCGAGATCAAAAATCGACTCGCCGCCGACTCGCGCTATTTTGAAAAGATGATTCAGACTCACCTGCTGGATAACATCCACCGCACGGTCATCCGCCTCACTCCTGACGTTGAGTTGGCTCAGCGCCTCGAAACGGAGGAAACGCTCAGGCTGGATTCTGCCAGAAAGACCATGAGCGAAGATGACATCCGCAAGCATATTGAGAATACCGAGAAGTTGAAGATTCGCCAGGAAACGCCCGACAACCCCGAAGATGTTGCCAAACTTCCTGTACTAGATTTGGAAGATTTAGAAAAGCAAGCCCGCACGATTCCGATCGAAGAAATTCAAGTACAAGACTCAAAAGTCTTGTATCACGACATTTTCACCAACGGCATTGTCTATCTCGACCTTGCTTTCGACATGCGCGCCATGCCGCAAGAACTCCTGCCGCTGACGGAAGTCTTTGCCCGCGCATTGTTCGAGGTGGGCACCGAAACCGAAGACTACGTCAAACTGTCGCAGCGGATCGGGAAAAGCACAGGCGGAATCTACGGCTCGTCGGTCACAGCAACCCTGCAAGGGTCAAGAGAGAGCCGAGCCTATCTCACCATCCGCGGCAAGTCCACCATGAGTCAAGCCAACGAAATGTTGAGTATCCTGCGCGATGTCCTCCTGACCGCAAAGTTCGACAACAAAGAACGCCTCAAGCAAATTGTGATGGAAGAGAAAGCGGGCTTGGAGTCTGGCTTGGCGCCCGCGGGGCACCGCTTTGCGAACATGCGCCTGCGCTCGCAGTTTGGCGGCACCGGTTATATCAACGACCAGACCAAGGGCATTGGTTATCTGTTTGCACTGCGCGAACTCGCGACTGAGATCGATAAAAAATGGGCGAACGTGTTGAAGAAATTGGAGACCATCCGCGAGACGCTCATCAATAGCAAAACCCTGCTATGCAACGTGACGCTCGACGCTCACAACTGGAAAACCTTCCAACCGCATTTGGAGAATTTCATCTTCGCCATGCCCGTGAAGGACGTTGAACTTTCACCGTTCAACTTTGCACCTTCAACTCAAAAAGAAGGCTTGGCGATTCCTGCACAGGTCAACTACGTGGCAAAAGGTGCGAACCTCTACGACCACGGCTATGAATTAGATGGTTCTTCTTCTGTTATTGTTGGTTATCTCGGCATGACCCACCTGTGGGAAAAGATCCGCGTGCAAGGCGGCGCGTATGGCGCATTTGCCCAGTTCGATGACGCGACCGGTGTGTTCACTTATTTATCCTACCGCGACCCGAACGTGGATAACACCATCGCCAATTACGACAGCGCTGCCGCGTTCTTAAAAAACCTCGACGCCTCACGCCTGAACGACAACGAACTAAAGAAGTCCATCATCTCCGCCATCGGCGATTTGGACTCATATCAACTGCCCGACGCGAAAGGCTACACCTCGATGATGAGATACATCACCGGGCGCACCGATGAAATCCGCCAGAAGTATCGCGATCAAGTCCTCTCCACCAACGGCGAAGATTTCCTCGCATTCGGCGAAGCCCTTGAGAAAGTGGCTCAATCCGAAGCCGTGGTGGTGCTAGGGTCAAAGTCCGCGCTGGAGGGTTCGAAGGCGGGGCTGAAAGTAATGAAGGTTGCATAGACAAAGACCTAAAAAGATCTTTTGTTTTTAGTACAATAAGAGGGCAAGGATATTCCTTGCCCTCTTATTTCAATCTCCGCAATACATAAGCCATTGCATAACTCTCAAGGAGTTTTCATGAACATCACACTCAAGATCAATGGAATTGAACACACCATCGAAGCGCCTGCTTCGACTACCCTGCTTGCCGCCCTGCGCGGGCTGGGTTTTCACGGCGTGAAGTTTGGCGACGAGCAAGGTCTCACCGGCGCGGATACTGTGCTGCTGGATGGCAAACCCATCAACGCAGGTTCCATGTTGGCGGCGCAGGCGGAGGGCCATGCTGTGGCGACGATCGAAGCCCTGGGCGAGCACCCAGACCTCGGCTGGAGAAAGACCGATGGTCTTCATCCGCTGCAAAAGGCTTTTGTTGAATCCGGCGCGATCCAATGCGGGTACTGCACACCGGCGCAGATCTTGGCTGCAAAAAGTTTGCTTGAGAAAAACCCGAACCCCAGTGAAGCCGAAGTGCGTGAAGCGATCTCTGGTGTATTGTGCCGCTGCACTGGTTATCTCAAACCCGTGCAAGCCGTGTTGAAAGCCGCAGCAGTTTTGCGGGGTGACGAACCCTTTGACGTGACCTCCATCCATTGGGATTTTGGCACACCAAAAACGGATTCTCCATCCAGTGACTCTTCCGCTTCTCCCTCGACCTCAGCTGTGCTCACCCGACCTAAAGTGGTGGTAACGCCGGAGACGGAGAAATGGCAAACCGTGGGCAAGCCCGAAAAGAAAGTGGACGCCATCAAGTTGGTGCAGGGCAAACCTGCCTTCGCCGCCGACATGGACATACGCGGCATGTTACATGCCAAAGTGCTGCACTCCCCCCATGCCCATGCACAGATCAAAAATATTGACGCAAGCAAAGCGTTGGCATTGAAAGGCGTCGTTTGTGTATTAACCTGGAAAGACCTGCCACGGGTGGTTTACTCCACTGCCGGGCAGTCCGATCCGATCCCCGGTCCGCTGGATGCCTTCTCACTGGACAAAAAGGTCCGTTTCGTTGGTGACCGCGTGGCATTCGTTGCCGCAGAGACCGCAGAAATTGCAGAGCAGGCTTTGGCGCTGATCGATGTGGATTATGAAATTCTGCCTGCCATTATAGACTCGCGTGAGTCAATGAAACAGGGCGCAGTCAAAATTCACGACGAGCCGGAGTATGTCAACTTTGCCGACTCGAATGCCGATAAAAATCTCGCGGCGCACATCCGCATTGATATTGGCGATGTGGGAAAAGGGTTCGCCGAAGCCGATGAAATCTTTGAAGCCGAATATGAAGTCCCCAAGGTGCAGCATGGGCATATTGAGCCGCATGTATGCGTCACCTATTGGGATGAAGATGATAGACTGGTTATTCGCACTTCCACACAGGTTCCGTTCCATGTGCGCCGTATGATGGCACCCGTCTTGGGATTGCCTGTCAAGCGTATTCGCGTCATCAAACCGCGCATTGGCGGCGGTTTTGGTGGCAAGCAGGAAGTTTTGATGGAAGACGTTGCCGCCCATTTGACCATCGCCACCAAACGCCCCGTGATCTACGAATACACCCGCGAAGAGGAATTTATCGCGGCGCGTTCGCGTCATCCCATGCGTGTGCGCATGAAGACCGGCGTGAAGAAAGACGGCACCATCACCGCCAATTCCATGTATGCTCTGTCAGACACAGGCGCGTATGGCTGCCACGCCCTGACCGTGACCGGCAACACCGGGCATAAATCCATGGCGCTGTATGTCGGCGATGGCGACTATCGAAAGTCACCGAACATCCGCTTCTATGCTGATGTGGTTTATACCAATACACCACCTGCCGGAGCCTTCCGTGGCTATGGCGTACCCCAAGGGTATTGGCCACTCGACCGTCACCTGGAAAAGATCGCTCGCAAGATGGGCTTTGACCCGATCGAGTTCCGCCTGAAGAATGCCATTCGCCCGGGCGAGTATCATCCCTTCTCTACGGCTTGGAACGAAGGACGCGAGCCAAGACCGGAGATCATCCACACGGTTGGGTTGGAACAATGCGTGGCGCAAGGCAAAGCCGCCATTGGCTGGGACCAGAAGTTTGGGAATGAGGGGTGGCGAAATTCGGTATCAGGCAAAAACCTGAAACGCGGGATCGGCGTGGCAATGGTCATGCAGGGAACCGCCATCCCCTACCTTGATATGGGCGGGGCGTCCATCAAAATGAACGATGATGGTTCGTTCAACTTGCTCGTTGGCGCAACCGATCTGGGCACCGGCTCCGACACCGTCCTCGCGCAAATGGCCGCAGAAGTGTTGGGTGTTCCCATTGAAGATATGATCACCTATTCGTCGGACACCGATTTCACCCCGTTCGATGTCGGCGCATACGCGAGTTCGACGACATACATCTCCGGTACAGCAGCAGTGAAGGCGGCTCAGATCGTAGCCGAGCGGATCAAAGTCCGCGCGACGATGATGTTGGAACTGCCGGAAACTGAAGCCGTGAATATTCGCCTTGCAGATCGAAAAGCCATCGCCCCCGATGGACGCTCTGTGCCGTTCGCCGAAATTGCGCTTCATGCTTTGCACAAGGCAAACCAGGAACAGATCATGGGTGTGGCGAGTTATGTTTCGCCAGTATCGCCTCCGCCGTTTGCGGCTCAATTTGCCGAGGTGACGGTGGATACAGAGACCGGTCAGGTGACGGTGAATAAATTGGTGATGGCCGTCGACTCGGGCGTCATCATCAATCCACTCACGGCTTCGGGGCAGATCGAAGGCGGCATGATGCAGGCGCTGGGATACGCCATCAACGAAGAGATGCGATACGATGAAAAGGGTGTCGCCTATGAGCGCGACCTCGACCGCTATCACCTCTTCCGCGCTGATGAGATGCCGGAGATGGAAACCATCTTCGTGGAGACGTTCGAGCCGAGTCATCCGTTTGGCGTGAAAGCCGTGGCAGAAATCCCAATGGACGGCGTAGCCCCTGCCGTTGGGAATGCCATTCTGGATGCCATCGGCGTGAATGTGGACGTGAACCCGACCACACCGGAGCGAGTCTGGAAGGCGATCCAGAGTCAGTAAACCGGGACCAGTTCAAGGTTAAGGAAGATGCGGGAAATTCATCCCGCATCTTTTTTTTATCGGCAAATTTCATTCCCATGCCAAACAAACCCGAACTTCCTCACAATGAAAAAGGCGGGATATAATCACCCCGATTCAATCGAACTTTTGGAGACCATGAACGTATGCCTGACCAGATCTACGTTGTAGGACACATCAACCCTGATACCGATTCGATTGCCTCAGCGATGGGCTACGCCTGGCTGTTGCGCGAACGCGACGGCGCGAACACCGTGGCTGCCCGCGCCGGGGCCTTGAACGCACAAACCTCCTGGGTTTTGAAGACTCTGGGACTAGACGCCCCCATTCTGTTAACTGATGCTTCGCCCCGCTTCGACTCTGTAATGCAGCGGCTCGACAGCCTCAGGCCGGATGCCCAACTCGGGCAGGCCTGGACCCTCGCTAGCCGCACCGGCGGCCTGGCTCCCATCGTCAATGACGACGGAACGCCGTTTGGTATCATCAATGGATTAAGTCTCTTTCAATATTTCGCCAATGTCCTCGGCCCGCGCCCCGGCGACACGACCGTGCGCGAGATGATGTCTGCGCCATGCCGCGATGCCGCCAATGCCAGCGTACCCAAGTTCCAAGCCAATGCGCACATCCGCGATTCGCTCAACCGCATTTTGCGCGATGAGATCGACGATTATTGGGTGGTGGACGAAAAGGGGCTGTACCTAGGCATTGCCCGCCAACGCAACCTGCTCAACCCGCCGCGCTTGAAGATCATCCTGGTGGATCATAACGAGCCGCGCCAATCCATTGCCGCGCTGGAAGAAGCCGAACTACTGGAGATCCTCGACCATCATCGCCTGGGCAACCCGTACACTCACCAGCCCATCCGCTTCACGGTGGATGTGGTCGGCTCGACCTCTACCCTCGTGACCGAACAAGCCGCGGAAGCAGGACTCTCCGCACCGCCCGCCATCGCTGGTGCGTTGCTCTCAGGGCTGTTATCGGATACGCTGATCCTAACCTCGCCCACCACCACAGCGCGTGACAAGGCCGCCGCTGAGAGATTGGCGCGCTGGGCCTTTGTCGGCGGAAGCCCGCTGACCGGTGAGACCATTGAAACCTATGGCAAGGCTGTGCTTTCCGCCGGTGCGGGACTCTCGAACCGCAAACCGGAGGAAGTGGTCAGTACAGACATCAAGCCTTTCGAAGGCGGCGGATTCAAATTCGCCGTGGCGCAAGCCGAAGTGACCGACATCCTGCAATTGACCGAACACTTGTCACCGCTGCAAAATGCATTGAACGAACTGCGCGAAAAACGCGGCCTGGATTTCGCCCTGTTGCTCGTCACCGATGTAGTGCGAGGCACCAGTCGTTTGCTGGTCTCCTCTAACGCACCACCGATCTTGAACGATCTGCCCTACCCTCCGCTCGGCGATGGCACACGCGATGCACAGGGCGTGGTCTCCAGAAAGAAGCAATTACTCCCGGCAGTGCTGGGACTGTTGGAGAAATAAGCCATGAAACAAAGGCCGGGAATATTCAGCATCCTGTTCAATGATTCAACGGCAGCCCCATTGCTGGGAAGCCTGACCTTTCTTTCGGTCGTGACCGGCATCGTCTATCTGACAAAGGCGCTTCCCGGCTGGCCGGTTGACAACGCGAATCCGCAGACGTTTCTTTGGATGATCGGCATCCTCCTTCCGATCACAGTCCTTGTTTCGACCTGGCGTTTCCGGCAGGTGACATCCTTTTTTGAGAACGGCACGGAAGTGAACGCCCAGGTTTTGGAAAGCAGGATCTTCCGCACCCGCTGGACGTTGAAATTGCGATACCGCCACGCCAACCAGACCCATGAGATCACCCATATCCAGTTGATCACCGGGAAGACCAAGGCGCTTATCCCCAACAAGGAACTTGTGCTTGTGATCGACCCGGGCAACCCCAAACTCATTCTGTTACGAGACGCATACTTATAAATGGCCACTTCCATCCCTCAAGCCTTGTACGAACTGGAAAAGAACAACGGTACCGCCGCGCTCTGCACGGTGACCAGGAGCGAAGGCTCCACGCCGCGACATGTTGGCAGCAAGATGCTGGTCTACCCAGACGGCACCTTTATCGGTACTGTCGGCGGCGGCGACCTGGAGCATCGTGTGCTCGGGGAAGCATGGGTGGCGCTCAACGACGGTGAGGCGCGCTTATTGCATTACAACATGGCTGACCCATCACGCGGCGACCCCGGCGTGTGCGGCGGCCAGGTGGAGGTCTTTGTGGAACCGATCCTTCCGCCCCCAACACTGATCGTGATCGGTGCGGGGCATGTGGGCAAGGCCGTGGTGCATCTCGCCAAGTGGCTGGGATTCCATGTCGCCGTCAGCGATGACCGGGCCGAATTCTGCACACCCGAAGCAACCCCCGGCGCCGATGCGTATTATCCAGTAGAGATGAGCAAACTGACCGAACATCTGACCATCAGCAAACGGACGTTCATCGTCATCACCAGCCGCGGCTCCAGCGTGGATGCGTTGGGCATGCCCGGGCTATTGGCTTCAAACGCAGGTTATATTGGCGTGATCGGATCGCGGCGGCGCTGGGCCACCACGGTCAAGGCGTTGAAAGCGGCTGGAGTGGGCGATGAAGCGATCGAAAAAGTCCATTCGCCGATGGGACTGGAACTACAAGCCGAGACGCCGGAAGAGATCGCGGTCAGCATCATGGCCGAGGTATTAATGGTACGGGATAAAGGGTCAGGCAGGAAGATGAGCGGCGAGTAGCCGGTGATCAATGGATAGTAAGTCTGCAACGAAATTTATGGAGTGACGTACATATCTTCGAATCATACGAACATCTGGAGGCGTTCGAGTCCAGGAACTACTTCATAGGACAAACGGTTCTTGTTCGAGAGATTTAACTGGACTATAATCCAGCCGTTATTCACCGAAAAGGAGAAACAAACATGGCAAGAATTTTTGATGTCATTGAATACCCCAATGAAATGAACGACGAGATCGTCCATCGCTTCCCCGAAGAGGGCATCGGCGATTTCCGTATCGGTTCGCAGGTGATCGTGCGCGAGAGCCAGAACGCGGTCTTTTTCCGCGACGGCAATGCACTGGATGTGTTCAAGGCTGGTCGTCACACCATCGCCACAGGCAACATCCCGAAGTTGATCGACTGGATCGGCAAGGCATTCAATGACCGCACCCCCTTCCCTGCGGAAGTGTATTTCGTCTCGAAGAAGGAATTCGCCAACAAGAAATGGGGCACGTCGCAGCCCATTCTGGTGGAGACTCCGGGACGCGGCCTGGGTTGGTTGTTCATTCAGGGCTTCGGGACTTTCTCCTTCCAGGTGAGCGATCCGCAGCAGTTCGTGACGCAGATCGTCGGCGCGACCGGAACCTACCGCTCATCTGAGATCGAAGAACGCTTGAAGACCATGCTGGTCTCCAAGTTGACAGATGTGCTGGGCGAATATAGCAACTCCAACCAGAACATTGCCAGCAAGTTAAGCGGCATGAACGAGGAACTGGGTGCCGCTGTGCGCGCCAAGGGCAAGGACGACTTTGAAGCCATTGGCCTGACGCTCAAAACCTTTTACATCGGCAGCCTGAAGCCGAGCACCAAGTCGGCGCAGGAATTGCGCGATGCGGGCCTGCTCGACCCTGCCATCTATGCCCAATTGCAGGCGGCGGATGCGATGCGCGAAGCAGCCAACAACCAGAACGGCGGCGCAGGCCTGACGGCCGGTATCGGCGCGGGGATGGGCATCGGCAATTTGATGGGACAGGCGCTGCAGGGCGGCATGGGCAGCGGCGCGGCAGCCAGTGGCGGAGCCTCGGGCGGCGGCGTGAAGATTCCCGATATCATGACTCCCGCCGAGGCGGCGCAGATCATGAAGGTGACCGAGGACGATATCATGTCGGCCATTCAAGATGGAAGCCTGAAGGCGAAGAAGGTCGGCAAGGCCTTCCGCATCAGCAAGGATAATCTTGAAACGTTCATGAATAGTTAGCGGTTGACGAACAGGTTAATTAGGACACACCCCGAAGAATTTCGGGGTGTGTTTTTTATGTTTATGTTGCAGAGAAAATTGGAGATCGCTTCGCTGTACTCCATCCTATTTGGTGTATTGAAGGCTGGCGGCTCGCAATGACATTCAGTTTTCGAGTTCGGCAAGAATGGCGGGAATCGCGGAGAGCACGTCACTAGCGAGGACGGAGGCTGGAGCGCCGAGGGTTTCGGCAGCATGCAAGCCAGCCTGGGCATGGATGAAGGCTCCGGCAACAGCAGCGTCGTATGCCTCCAAGCCCTGAGCGCGCAGGCCGGTGATGAGCCCGGCGAGCACATCCCCTGTTCCGGCGCGGGCAAGGGCGGGTGTGGCCACGGGAATGGTGGTGCGGCGTCCATCGGGGGCGGCGATAACGGTGAAGGCGCCTTTGAGGACCACGACATGCCCCCACTCGCGGGCATACCGCTCAGCAACAGACTCGCGGTTGGCCTGGATCTCTTCCCGGGTGAGACCAGTGAGGGCCGACATTTCGCCGGGATGCGGGGTGAGGATGGCGGTCTCGCCGGAAGCGCCGGTGCGCCCCCAGATCGAAAGGGAGAATTGGGAGATGAGGCGCAGGCCGTCGGCATCAACCACGAGGGGAATCTTTACGTTGGGTAGCAGATTTTCCATAAAGAGTTTGGTGGAGGGATGCGCACCGAATCCGGGGCCGATGAGCATGGCAGTGGCGCGATTAAGATTGTCGAGCACATGTTTGACGGCATGTGAGGCGACGAAACCATTTTCATGCGGCAGGAGCACCCAGGTGGCTTCGGGCAGGTGCCCGGCCAGAGCAACATGTAACGGCTCAGGGACAGCCATGGTAACGAGCCCGGCACCGATGCGATAGGCAGCCCTGCCTGCAAGCAGGGCTGCGCCGGTATAGGATGTAGACCCCGCCACCACGAAGGCGGTACCAAATGTCCCTTTGTGCGAAGCGGGTGACCGTTCGGGGAGAAGGCCTGAGACGCCAGACCAATCGGCGGCTTCGGTG
>Ga0268298_10003298_pt1 | contig 16620 bp, 17 predicted proteins | sample WWTPWeurt_MetaG_FD_194462 | JGI IMG/M metagenome (GOLD analysis project Ga0268298, IMG submission 194462) | Activated sludge microbial communities from WWTP in Nijmegen, Gelderland, Netherland - WWTP Weurt | ecosystem: Engineered > WWTP > Aerobic digester > Activated sludge | place... | reverse complement strand
GGTGATGTCGCCAACGGCCGCGATGACGCTGCCGGCGCCCTCGCGGATGCTGGCCATGGACTTGCCGGCTTCGTTGGCCAGGGCGACGCCGCCTTCCACCCGCGAGCTGCCTTCCTGCATGGCGCGCACGGCGCTTGCCATGCCGTCTTGAATGCCCCGGATCATCACCGTGATCTCTTCGGTCGATTGAGCCGTCCGCTCGGCGAGCTTGCGAACTTCGTCGGCGACCACGGCGAAACCGCGGCCCTGCTCACCGGCGCGCGCGGCCTCGATGGCGGCGTTGAGCGCCAGCAAGTTGGTCTGGTCGGCGATGTCCTTGATCGCGCCAACGATGGACGATATCCGCTCCGACTGCTGGCCAAGCGAATGGACATGCCCGGCCGAATCCTGCACGGCGCCGGCGATGCGCAACATCTCGTCGGCGGCATTCCGCACGATCGCCTCGCCGCGGTCGGCGAGCTCGCCCGCCTGCTCGGCGATCTCGCCCGCCTGCTCGGCGATCTGGTTCGCCTGGTTGGAGTTGCCGGCAACCTGGTCGATGCTGGCGCGGGTTTCCTCCATGGCGGCCGCCATCGACGTGGTGGCGTCCAGTTGCTCGGTGGAACTGGCGGCGACCTGGGAGGCCGCGCCGGTCAGGCGTGTCGCGAGCTCCTTCACTTCGTTGGAGCTCGACAGCACCTGGCGGATCAGCGTCTGAAAGCCGGCGATCAACTCGTTGAAACTGTTGCCGATGTCGGAAATCTCGCCCTGACCGGCAACCTTGACCCGGCGCGACAGATCGTTGCTCTGCCGGATCGACACCATGGCGGCGCGAATGTCGTTGATCGGAGTCGCGATCGAGCGCATGAGAAAGAACAACAGCATGCCGAACGCCGAGGCAATGGCCAGCACAATCAGGCCCAGCGTGCCGACCTGTTTGAGGAAATGACGATCGACGTCGTCGATATAGATGCCGGAGCCGATCACCCAACCCCAGGGTTCGTACAGCTTGACGTAGGAAAGCTTCGGAAACGTTTCATCGGTCACGCCGCCACCGTCCTTGGGCTTTGGCCAAAGGTAGGTGACGAAGCCGTGTCCGGCCCGCCTGGCCACCGTGTTGAAGGCAACGAACAGATTCATCTTGCCGTCGGTGGTGATCGGCTCGCCAGCATCGCCATCCTGCAGGCTGGTGGCGCAGTTGAACTTGGCGGCATCCAGCACCGTGTCATCCAGCACCGGCAGCGTGGGATGCATGATCATCTTCGGCGTCGGCTGCGTAAGATCGTTGATCCAGAAGTACTCCTTGCCTTCGTAGCGCAGGGCCTTGATGGCGGCGATGGCCGCGCCGCGCGCCGCTTCCGGCGGCATGGCGCCCGACTTCTCCATCCCTTGGTAATGGCTGGCGATGCTCGTGGCGACCTCGACGAGATGTCGCGTCTTGGTTCGCTTGTCCTCCAGCACGGTATTGCGGTCGAAGAGGGCGGCGACGATCGATACCGCGACCATGCCCAGGATGGCCACGACCAGCACCAAACCAAGCTTGCCTTTGATGGACTGTGGCAACATGCGTATCTCACTCCCAATGACGTGGCAAAAGTAACCGACGAATTTAGCGTCGAATGGGCGTTCGGACAAGGGCTTTGCGCGCACGGAACGGCAATCCAGCGGATGGCCGTTGCTAAAATGCGCCCAGCCCCGATGAACACGCGACCGCGCGCAGGAGGATTTCATGCCCCACTACCGTTCCCGCACTTCCACCCACGGCCGCAACATGGCCGGCGCCCGCGCGCTCTGGCGCGCCACCGGCATGAAAGACGGCGACTTCGGCAAGCCGATCATCGCCGTGGTCAATTCCTTCACCCAGTTCGTGCCGGGCCATGTCCATCTGAAGGACATGGGGCAACTCGTCGCGCGCCAGATCGAGGCGGCCGGCGGTATCGCCAAGGAATTCAACACCATCGCCATCGACGACGGCATCGCCATGGGCCACGGCGGCATGCTCTATTCGCTGCCCAGCCGCGACCTGATCGCCGACAGCGTCGAATACATGTGCAACGCGCATACCGCCGACGCGATGGTCTGCATTTCCAACTGCGACAAGATCACCCCGGGCATGCTGATGGCGGCGCTGCGCCTCAACATTCCGGCCGTGTTCGTCTCCGGCGGGCCGATGGAGGCCGGCAAGGTGAAGTGGCACGGCGAGTACCGCATGGTCGATCTGATCGACGCCATGGTCGAGGCGGCCGACTCGAAGAACTCCGACGCGGAAGTGAACGCCATGGAGCGCTCGGCCTGCCCGACCTGCGGCTCGTGCTCGGGGATGTTCACCGCCAACTCGATGAACTGCCTGACCGAGGCGCTCGGCCTTTCGCTGCCGGGCAACGGCTCGCTGGTGGCAACGCATGCCGATCGCGAGAAGCTGTTCGTGAAAGCGGGCCGGCTGATCGTCGACCTGTGCAGGCGCTGGTACGAGAACGACGACGCCAGCGTCTTGCCGCGCAACATCGCGTCCTTTTCGGCCTTCGAAAACGCCATGTCGCTCGACATCGCCATGGGCGGCTCGACCAACACGGTCTTGCACCTGTTGGCCGCAGCGCAGGAAGCCGGCGTCAATTTCTCGATGGCCGACATCGACCGGTTGTCGCGCAAGGTGCCCTGTCTCGCCAAGGTGGCGCCGGCGACGCAGAAGTACCATATGGAGGACGTGCATCGCGCCGGCGGCATCATGGCCATCCTCGGCGAGCTCGACCGCGCCGGACTGATCAACCGCGAGTGCTCGACCGTGCTCTACCCGACGCTCGGCGAGCAGCTCGATTGCTGCGACGTCGTGCGCAACAAAGACAAGGCGGTGCATGACTTCTACCGCGCCGCGCCAGGCGGCGTACCGACGCAGGTGGCCTTTTCGCAGGATCGCCGCTATCCGACGCTCGACCTCGACCGCGCCAATGGCTGCGTGCGCAGCAAGGAAAACGCCTACTCGCAGGACGGGGGCCTCGCCGTGCTGTTCGGCAACATCGCCGAAAAGGGCTGCATCGTCAAGACCGCCGGCGTCGATGATTCCATCCTCAAATTCACCGGCCGCGCGCGGGTGTGCGAATCGCAGGAAGAAGCGGTCGAGAAGATCCTCGGCGGCCGCATCCAAGCCGGCGATGTCGTCGTCATTCGCTACGAAGGGCCCAAGGGCGGACCGGGCATGCAGGAGATGCTCTATCCGACCTCGTACTTGAAGTCGATGGGGCTCGGCAAGCAATGCGCGCTGCTCACCGACGGCCGCTTCTCCGGCGGCACATCCGGCCTCTCGATCGGCCATGCCTCACCGGAAGCGGCGGCGGGCGGCGCGATCGGGCTGGTGGAAGAGGGCGACACCATCGAGATCGACATCCCCAACCGGCGCATCCATCTGGCCGTGGCAGAGTCAGTCATGGCGGTACGCCGCGCGGCGATGGCAGCGCGCGGCGAGGCAGCCTGGAAGCCGGCCAAGCGCGAGCGTTCAGTGTCGGCGGCGCTGCGCGCCTACGCGGCGATGGCGACCTCCGCCGACATGGGCGCGGTGCGGGACGTCGGCAAGCTGGACCGATGAGCGACTTCCAGGCGCTCTACACCGGGCGCCTCTGGTCGGTGATGTCCTGGGACCAGCTGACCGCTTTCTGGGGCCGCGTCGGCGGCGAGGGCTGGTTTCTCTACGCCGTCGGCGAGGAAGTGCCGGCTGCGCCGGCGCCGGCGGATACCACCGCCGAGTTCGTCAAGCGAGTGGACGCGCTGCTGCGCGACGACCACCGCCACGACTACTGCGCCATCGTCTATGCGGATAATCTCGACGCGCCTTCCTTCATCAAGATCTACGACCCGAACAACCTCGGCGTCTCCTGCGGCTTCTCGACCAATCCGCCGCTGCCCGGCTGGATCATGAGCCGCGTGCCACCCGACGACCTGCGGGCCGAACGCAAGCCGCCCGCAGGCCGCCGCCGCTGGTGGCGGGCGCTGTCTGCCTAGAATCGCCCCGCTTGATAGTCGCGGACCGCCGCGACGATTTGTTCCTGCGTATTCATCACGAAAGGGCCATGCTGCGCGATGGGCTCATTGAGCGGCCGGCCAGCGACCAGAATCGCTTTTGCACCTGAGGACGCTTCGATGATGACGCCGTCGGCATCGGTGGCGTTCGCAAGAATCGCCATCTGTCGCTCGCGCAACTTGCGACCGGCGATGGCCACCTCACCGCGGTAGACCACGACGAAGGCGTTGTGCCCGGGTGGCAGCGCCTGTTCGAAGCGGCTGCTGGCTGGCAGGTGGATATCGAGGTAGAGCGGCTCGGTGACCTCGCGTGTGACGGCGCCCTGCCGCAACTGACTTTCCCCGGCGATCACCCGCACCGTGACGCCATCGGGCGTCGTGTATTCCGGAATGTCGGCCGACTGGAAATCGCGGTACCAGGGGTCGGCCATCTTGTTCGCGGCCGGCAGGTTCAGCCAGAGCTGGAAGCCCTCCATGGCGCCGTCTTCCTGCTCGGGCATTTCCGAATGGACGATGCCGCGCCCGGCGACCATCCACTGGATGCCGCCGTTCTCCAGCAGGCCTTCGTGACCGGCATTGTCGCGGTGGCGCATGCGGCCGGCGATCATGTAAGTGACGGTTTCGAAGCCGCGATGCGGATGGTCCGGGAAGCCGGCGATATAGTCCTTGGGATCGTCGCTGCGGAAGTTGTCGAGCATCAGGAAGGGATCGAGTCGGCGCTGCTGCGCCTGCGTCAGCAGCCGTGTGATGCGCACGCCGGCGCCGTCCGTCACCTGCTGGCCGGCGACGATGCTTTCGATGGTGCGAGCGCTCATGGTTTGTCCTCCGGTAAGTCCCTGTTGCATACAAGGACGAAAGTCGACTAAATTACTCGGTAATTCTACGCCGGGGAAAACCAATGTCCAATCGACTCGCGGGCGAGACTTCGCCCTACCTGCTTCAGCACGCGGACAATCCCGTCGATTGGCATCCCTGGGGTGAGCACGCGCTTACTCTGGCGCGGGAGCAGAACAGGCCGATCCTGCTCTCGATCGGCTACTCGGCCTGCCACTGGTGCCACGTCATGGCGCACGAGTCGTTCGAGGATGCCGAAGTCGCGGCGGTGATGAACGAGTTGTTCATCAACATCAAGGTCGATCGCGAGGAGCGCCCGGACCTCGACCAAATCTACCAGACGGCGCACCAGATGCTCACCGGCCGCGGCGGCGGCTGGCCGCTCACCATGTTCCTGAGTCCCCGCGACCACATGCCCTTTTTCGGCGGCACGTACTTTCCCGATACCCCGCGCCATGGCCTGCCGGCATTCACCGAGGTCTGCCGGGGCGTCGCCCGGTTGTACCAGCAGCGGTCGGCCGATATCGCCGAGCAAAGCGGCGCGTTGCGCGAGATGCTGGCCGGCACGGTGCCGCGTAGTGCCGGCGACGCCGGCACGGCGAGTCTGGATGGACTCGACCGGCTCGATGCCGGGCCGATCCGGCGCGGCCGCGATCTCCTGCTGCGCGGTTTCGACGTGCGCCATGGCGGCTTCGGTGGCGCACCCAAGTTTCCACACGCCAGCGACCTGGCTTTCCTGCTGCGTTGCACCGGCCCCGATGGGCGGAGCGATGGGGCCGCCCGCGACGCCGCCCTGACCACGTTGGTGCGCATGGCCGAAGGCGGCATCCACGACCAGCTCGGCGGCGGCTTCTGCCGCTACAGCGTGGACGAGCGCTGGGAAATCCCCCATTTCGAAAAAATGCTCTACGACAACGGACCGTTGCTTGGCCTGTATGCCGATGCCTGGCAGGTCAGCGGTGACGCGCGATTCGCGGCGGTTGCCGAATCGCTGGTGGGCTGGCTGCGCCGCGAAATGCTGCTGCCGGGCGGCGCGTTCGCGTCCTCGCTCGACGCCGACTCCGAAGGCGAGGAGGGGCGTTTCTATGTCTGGGATCGTGGCGAGATCCAGTCCCTGCTCACCGATGACGAATGGCCGGTGGCGGCTCGCCACTGGGGACTGGACGGCCCGCCGAACTTCGAGCATGCCCATTGGCACTTGCGCGTGGCGGCGCCGCTGGCGCCGGAGCACTCGGCCCTGCTCGCCAGTGCCCGCCCCAAGCTCTTGTCCCGGCGCGCAACCCGCGTTCGGCCGGCTCTCGACGACAAGGTGCTCACCGGCTGGAATGCCCTGATGATCGAAGGTCTCGCCCATGCCGCGCGGATTTTCGGACGTCCCGACTGGCTGGCGCTGGCTCGCGGCGCGCTCGACCACGTGCGGACGACATTGTGGCGCGAAGGCCGTCTGCTGGCCACGGCCCGCCACGGTCGAGCACATCTCGATGCCTATCTCGACGACCACGCCTTCCTGCTGCTGGCGCTGATCGAACTGTTGCAGGCCGACTTCCGCGCCGACGATCTGGCTTTCGCCAGAACCCTGGCCGAGGCCCTGCTGGCGCGCTTCGAGGACAAGGCCGAGGGGGGCTTCCATTTCACCGCTGACGATCACGAAACCCTCATCCATCGTCCCAAGCCGATGCACGACAATTCCATGCCCTCCGGCAACGCCGCCGCCATTCTAGGGCTGTTGCGGCTTGGTCGGCGGTTCGGCGAGTCCGCGTGGCTGAATGCCGCGGAGCGTGCGCTGCGACTCTTCCAGCCGGAACTGGGCCGCCATCCGGAAGGCGCCGCGACCATGCTGATGGCCCTGGCGGAAGCGCGGGCACCTACGGACGTCAACGCGCCAGCTTGCACTGACGTTAGTTGTTGTGTGCCCGAGCCGGTTTTGCAAGCCCGGTGAATTCAGATAGACTCTCGGGCCGTTGCACCACGTTAACCAACAACTTCGTCGAGGAACATTCATGAAACTGCTTGCCGCCACGCTTTTCGCCGCAACCACGCTGGTCGCCACCAACGCCATGGCCAACGCCGACTTGGCCAAGAAGAGCAACTGCCTGTCCTGCCACGCCGTCGACAAGAAGCTGGTCGGCCCGTCCTATCAGGACATCGCCAAGAAATATGCCGGCCAGAAGGATGCCGAGGCCATGCTGGCCGACAAGGTCAAGAAGGGCGGCAAGGGCAACTGGGGCGCGATCCCGATGCCGCCGAACGCCAATGTCAAGGACGAGGACATCAAGACCCTCGTCAAGTGGGTGCTGGCCGGCGCCAAGTAAGCGCCGCCCGACTCGACAAGAAACCCGCCACGGCGGGTTTTTTGTTGTCCATCGCTCGATTGACAAGCCATGGGGCGCCGCGCAGAATCGGCCGCGCCCCGCCACTCCGGAGAACATCATGCACATGCCCGTCAAGACGCTCTCGGCCGCGGTCGCGGCTGCCCTCATGGTCGTCGCCTGTGGCAAGAAGGAAGAACCCAAGCCCGTCGCCCAGACGCCTGGCGCTCCGGCGGCCGCTGCGCCGCTGGTCGTCAAGCTTGGCCATTCGGCGCCGCTGACCGGCCCGCAGGCGCACATCGGCAAGGACAACGAGAATGGCGCGCGCATGGCGGTCGGCGACGCCAATGCCGCGGGCATCAAGATCGGCGATCGTCCGCTGACGATCGAGTTGCAGGGCGAGGACGACCAGGCCGACCCGAAGCAGGGCATCCTGGTGGCGCAGAAGCTGGTCGACGCCAAGGTCAATGCCGTCATCGGCCACCTGAACTCCGGCACCACCATTCCGGCGTCGAAGATCTATGCCGATGCCGGCATTCCGCAGGTGTCGCCTTCGGCCACCAACCCAACCTACACCCACCAGGGTTTCAAGACCGCTTTCCGCGTCATGGCCAATGACGAGCAGCAGGGCCGGGTGCTTGGCGCCTATGCTGGCAACCAGCTGAAGGCGAAATCGGTCGCCATCATCGACGACAAGACCGCCTACGGCGAGGGTCTGGCCACCGAGTTCAAGAAGTCGGCGCTGGCCGCCGGCGTCAAGGTGGTCGCCGATGAGCATACCGACGACAAGGCCGTCGACTTCAAGGCCATCCTTACCAAGATCAAGGGCAAGAAACCCGATTTGATTTTCTACGGGGGCATGGATCCCCAGGCGGCGCCGATGGCCAAGCAGATGAAGGAACTCGGGATCGCCGCCCGGCTCCTGATGGGCGATGGCGGCTGCACGACGGAGTTCGTCAAGAACGCCGGCGACGCGGCCGAAGGCCATTACTGCTCGCTGCCGGGCATCCCCTACGAGAACATGCCGGGCGGACCGAAATTCATCGAACGATTCAAGGCGAAGTATGGCGAGATCCAGCTCTACGCACCCTATGCCTACGACGCCGTGATGGTCGTCGTCGAGGCGATCAAGCGTGCCCAATCGGCTGAGTCGGCGAAAATTCTCGCCGAGCTGCCGAAGACGGATTACCAGGGTGTCACCACGCGTATCACCTTCGACGAAAACGGCGACCTCAAGGATGGCGCCATCAGCCTCTACGTCGCCAAGGGCGGCAAGTGGGAGGCGCTCGATACCATCGGCGGCGTGGCGGCACCGGCGGCGGCCGAGGTGAAACCCGCAGAACCGTCACCGGCCGAGAAGAAATAGACGTCGATAAACAGTTCTTGTTGCAGCAATGAAACGGCACCTGCGGGTGCCGTTTCTGTTCAGTAACGAGCTGTCGTTTGTTTCAGGCTGTCACCCACCGCCCGGCGTAGCTCCGCAGGTTTCAGAACTTCCACATGCGGTCCGTGACGCAGGATGTCCATCATCAGTTCGGTCGGATCGGCATAAGGCACTTCCAAGATATAGCTGCCATTCTTCTCCAGCCGGCCGACCTGGCTGGAATGCCATTCCTCATCGGCTGTCGGCCTTCCTGACCTTCCTCAATAGAGCCACGGAAGCCCAATAAGGCACGGCATGTTCAGGCCGCTTGCCTCTTCCGGATACTCGCGCCATGGGGGGCAGGCTTCTTCCTGGCCGTCGCCCGCGCCACCTTCACGCCGGGAGCCGGCCTGATCGTCAGGCCTACCCGCATGCCGGCATGTGTGGCCATGTTCACCAGCGCATCCAGGCTGAATTCGTTGATCTTGCCCTTGAGCAGCTGATTCAGGCGCGGCTGGGTGATGCCAAGCATCTTCGCGGCCTTCGCCTGGGTCAGGCCGCTGGCCTCGTACCAGTTCGTCACAGCCATCATGGCTTGCGAACGCAGCAACAGGTTCTGCGCTTCGTCGGGGCCGAAGCCCAGATCGGCGAACACGTTGCCGCTACCTTTGGTCATGGTAAGCGCGCTCATTTCTTCTTCCTCTCGGTCATCAATTCCCGGTACCGCTTGCCAGCAAGCTCGATGTCGGCCTTCGGTGTGCGCTGGGTTTTCTTCTCGAACCCATGCAGAACGAAGACCGCCTCGGCGAACTTGGCAACATACAGAACCCGGTAAGCCTTCTCCATCCTGATGCGGATTTCTTTTACACCCGCGCCGACAGTTTCCATTGCCTTCCAGTCGGACGGTTCCCTACCTTCCTGCACCCGATTCAACTGGTGGCCAGCTTCCCTTCTGGCATCAACCGCAAACGAAACGACAGCCTCGCGGCTGCTGCCCAGCCAGACCAGTGGTTTCGGTTGCACTTTTGACATAGGCGAAGTTTATTCTTGTTCCGATATAAAAACAAACACGATCAAAGCTCACAATTTGCGTTTCCAGTAATTGCGCCGATTGCCCCTACTTCAGCCAGGTTGCCGGCAGACCTGACCAGCAAGATAGTTACTGCGCCTACCTGAATTTGGGTGACTGGATGGTCAAGCTTGGTTTCAGTCTGCTGTGGGACGGCCTGAAGGAATGCGACATCAGGCAGGATTGAGATTTCGAGGAGAAACGTTCATGTGGCTATTCACCCGATTCGGCTTTTTCAGCATTGTCCGCAAGCCGGGCGATGACAACCTGACCGTCCGCGCGCGCGTCGCTGCCGACCTCGACGCATTGCGTGAGCAGTACCTGCCCGAGCTTTCCGCCACCACGACCAAGGGCGGTACCGACTACCCCTGCCGGGCGACATGCAGCCATGCGGCGCTGGCCGCCGCGCTCGGGCGGATCACCCTGGATATCGACTACGCCAACTTCAAGAACGAAGTCGCGGCCTGCCAGGGCAAGGGGCGGGCGCAACGCTATGGCAGGGTGTGGCAGGCGCTGTACGGCATGGAGTGAGCACCGTCTTGCCGAGAGGCGCCTACTGGCATACTATGCCAATGCTCCTGTAAGCGAGATGAAACCATGCCTACCCGTAACGTCGTCCTGACAGATCACCAGGCCACCTTTGTCGAACAGTTGGTGGCCTCCGGCCGCTATCAGAATGCCAGTGAAGTTCTGAGAGAAGGGCTTCGGCTGATTGAGCGGCTGGAGCAAGAGGAAGCGGCGCGCCTGGTCGCGCTGCGCGAAGCCGCGCACGTCGGTATTGCCGACATCGACAGTGGGAAGTTCCGTGCGTTTGATGCGGCCGATGCACTTGATCGGCACCTGTCGGCAGTGTCCGACGATGTGATCAAAGCGGCGTGAAGCGCCAGTGGACGATTCGCCTGTCGGCGACAGCCGAGCAGGACTATCGTCAGATACTGCGCTGGACGGCTGAAACCTTCGGACGGGGCCAGGCCAGGACTTACGCCAGAACGCTCGCGAGCGCCCTGCGTGACCTGACGCACGGGCCAGCCATCGCAGGGGCAAAAATTCGGGAAGACATCGGCCCCAACATCCACACTCTCCATGTCGCCCGCAAAGGACACAGGGGGCGGCACTTCGTGATCTTCCGCATTACCGCCACCGGCGACGGGCCGGTCATCGACGTGCTGCGACTGCTTCATGACAGCATGGACCTGCCACGCCATCTGTCGGCCGGAAACGATCCTGATTTTCCCAAGTCCATGCGTTAGCTGCCGCACGCAATGTACTCCGGCCGTTTATCATCGCGGCCGTGGATATCTTCCTGCAGCAGCTCATCAACGGCCTGACGCTGGGTAGCATCTACGCGCTGGTGGCGCTGGGCTACACGATGGTCTACGGCATCCTCGGCCTGATCAACTTCGCGCATGGCGAAGTGGTCATGATCGGCGCGCTGTCGTCGCTGACTTTCGTGCGACTGCTGGAAAACAGCGGCTTGCCCGGTACGCTCGTCTTGCTGATCGGCCTGCTTTTGGCGGCGCTGGTCTGCATGACCCTAGGTTTCGCCATCGAGCGCGTGGCCTACCGGCCGCTACGCAGCGCGCCGCGCCTCGCGCCGCTGATCACCGCGATCGGCGTCTCCATCGTGCTCCAGCAGCTCGCCATGCTGATCTGGGGCCGCGGTTACCACTCCGTGCCGGCATTGCTGCCGGCCGGGCGGCACGAATTTCTCGGCGCGTCCTTCACCAACGTGCAGGTCGTCATCGTCGTGGTCGCCGCGCTGACCATGGTCGGCCTGACCCTGCTGGTGAATCGCACGCGGCTCGGCCGGGCGATGCGCGCGACGGCCGAGAATCCGGCCATCGCGGGCCTGATGGGCGTCGATGCCGACCGCATCATTTCGTTGACCTTCGTCATCGGCTCGGCGCTGGCGGCGCTGGCCGGCGTGCTGGTGTCCGCCAACTATGGCATCGCCCACTACCACATGGGCTTCATCCTCGGCCTCAAGGCTTTCACCGCCGCCGTGCTCGGCGGCATCGGCAATCTCGCCGGCGCCATGGTCGGCGGCGTGCTGCTCGGCGTCATCGAGGCACTGGGCGCGGGCTACATCGGCGACCTCACCGGCGGCGTGCTGGGTTCGCACTACCAGGATGTGTTCGCCTTCTTCGTGCTGATCGTCGTCCTGGTTTTCCGGCCGTCGGGCCTGATGGGCGAGAAAGTGGCGGAGCGCGCATGAGCCAGCCGCGCAAACCCTGGCTGGGCGTGACCTTGGTCGGCATTGCGCTGCTCCTCGCTCCGCTGGTCGTCGGCGCCAGCCTGGGCAACGCCTGGGTGCGCGTGCTCGACTTCGCGGCGCTCTACATCATGCTGGCGCTCGGCCTCAACATCGTGGTCGGCTTCGCGGGGCTGCTCGACCTCGGCTACATCGCCTTCTACGCCGTCGGCGCCTACCTCTACGCGCTGCTGGCCTCGCCGCACTTCGGCGTGCATTGGCCGGCGTGGGCGATCCTGCCGCTCGGTGCGGCGGTGGCCGGCCTGTTCGGCGTGCTGCTCGGCGCGCCCACGCTGCGCCTGCGCGGCGACTACCTCGCCATCGTCACGCTCGGCTTCGGCGAGATCATCCGCATCTTTCTCAACAATCTCAATTCGCCGGTCAACATCACCAACGGTCCCAAGGGCATCGCCGGCATCGACGCGATTTCGGTGTTCGGCCATCGCTTGTCGAAGTCGATCGACATCGGTGGCTTCACGGTTTCCGGCGTGATGCTCTACTACTACCTGTTCGTCGTTCTGGCGCTGGGCATCGTGTTCGTCGGCATCCGCTTGCAGGACTCGCGCATCGGCCGCGCCTGGGTGGCCATCCGCGAGGACGAGGTCGCGGCCAAGGCCTGCGGCATCAACACGCGCAACGTCAAGCTGCTGGCCTTCGCCATGGGCGCCTCTTTCGGCGGCGTCGCCGGGGGCCTGTTCGCCGGCTTCCAGGAATTCGTCTCGCCGGAGAGCTTCGGCCTCATGGAGTCGATCATGGTGCTGTGCATGGTCGTGCTCGGCGGCATGGGCCACATCCCCGGCGTGATCTTCGGTGGCCTGCTGCTCACCGTGCTGCCCGAGGCCTTCCGGCACGGCGCCGGTCCGGCACAACAGGCCCTGTTCGGCAAGGTGCTGCTCGATCCGGAGGCGCTGCGCATGCTGCTGTTCGGCCTGGCGCTGATCGCCGTGATGCTCTATCGCCCGGCCGGTCTCTGGCCGGAACCGCGCCACCGGCGGGAAATGGGCAAATGAGCCCGTTGCTCGAAGCCCGTCATGTTTCCAAGAGTTTCGGCGGCGTGCAGGCGCTGAAGGAAGTCTCGCTGACCATCGGCGCGGGTGAGATCTATGGGCTGATCGGCCCCAACGGCGCCGGCAAGACCACTTTCTTCAACGTGCTCACGGGGCTGTATCCGCGCTTCGCCGGCGAGGTGCGCTTCGCCGGCGAAGCGCTGGACCTCGGCAGCCCGCACCGGGTCGCACAGGCCGGCATCGCGCGTACCTTCCAGAACATCCGCTTGTTCGGCAACATGACGGCGCGCGAGAACGTCATGGTCGGCCGCCATCCGCGTACCCGCGCCAATGTCGTCGGCGCGGTGCTGCGCAGCCGGGCGACGCGCGACGAGGAAGCGGCGATCCGCCGGCGCGCCGACGAGCTGCTGCGCTATGTCGGCATCGCGCACCATGCCGATGCCATTGCGCGCCATCTGCCCTACGGCGACCAGCGCCGGCTGGAGATCGCCCGCGCGCTGGCGACCGAACCAAAACTGCTGGCGCTCGACGAGCCGGCCGCGGGCATGAACGCCACCGAGACCGAGGCGCTGAAGGCGCTGATCGAGGGCCTGCGCGCCGACGGCCTGACGGTGCTGCTGATCGAGCACGACGTCAAGCTCGTGATGGGGTTGTGTGATCGCGTCGCCGTACTCGACTATGGGGAGAAGATCGCCGAGGACGTGCCGGCCGTGGTGCGCAAGGACGCGAAAGTGATTGAGGCCTATCTTGGCGGCTAGCCTGCTCGACGTCCTCAACCTTGAGGTGCATTACGGCGGCATCGCGGCCGTCAAGGGTGTTTCGTTGGCCATCGAGCCTGGCGAAATGGTCTGCCTGATCGGCGCCAACGGCGCCGGCAAGACGACCACGCTGAAAGCGCTGGCGCGCATGCTGCCGGCGCAGGGCGAGATCCACTACCGTGGCGAGCGCATCGACGCGCTGCCGAGCCATGCGCTGATCGGCCGTGGCCTGGCGTTGGTGCCCGAAGGACGCGGCGTGTTCTCGCGACTGACTATCGCCGAGAACCTCGCCATGGGCGCCTACCATAGACGCGACGGCGAAATCGCCGCCGATCTCGATCGCATCCACGGACTGTTGCCGCGACTCAGGGAACGGACCAGCCAGCTTGCCGGCACGCTCTCGGGCGGCGAGCAGCAGATGCTGGCCATCGGCCGGGCGCTAATGGGGCGACCCAAACTACTGCTGCTCGACGAGCCCTCGATGGGGCTGGCGCCGCTGATGGTGCAAAAGGTGTTCGAGGTGATTCGCGCCGTCGCGGCGCAGGGAGTGACGATATTGCTGGTCGAGCAGAACGCGCGCCTCGCCCTCGAAGTCTGCCAGCGCGGTTACGTGATGGAGAGCGGCCGCATCACGCTGGCCGATAGCTCCAAGGCACTGGCGGCGGACGCGCGAGTGCGCGCCGCCTATCTCGGCGCCTGATCAGTTGAACTGGATGGCGTCGGCAAAGCTGACGGCCGCGAGCTGGGCGTGGTTGAGCGCCGCCGTGCCGATGCCGAGTTTTGCCGCTTTCGCCGCGATGATGTCCGCGCCGTCGTTCTCGCAGGCCTGGGCGAGGTCGAGCAGCGGCGCATAGGCGCCTTCGCGTTTCAGCAAGGCATCGGCGATCGGCTCGGGCAGGTGCATTTCATCGAGTATGGCGTTGATGCGCACGCCCAGCAGCACGTCGAGCAGGGAGAAGGCGCCGGTGATGAACAGGTTGTCGAGCGTCGAACGATCGAAAAATTCCTTGCCCAGCACTTCCATCAGGTGACCACGAGCGATGGCGGTCTGCATCAGCGCCGCCGCAGAGGCGTCGCGGCTCGCCGTGACCAGCAGCAGCGACAGCCACTTGTTCAGCTTGTCGTAACCGAGAATGGTGACGGCGTGGCGGAAGGATTCGATTTCGCACGACAGGCCGAAGCCGGCCGAGTTGATGTAGCGCAGCAGCTTGTAGGACAGGGCGACATCCTGCTTGAGCGCCGTCTCGATTTCCTTGACTTCGGCGTTGCGCCGCACGAGATTGAGCACGCGCACGATCTGGGCGTGGCCGGGATTCAGCTTTTCGGCCATCGGCCGGCCGCGCAGGAAGAACCAGCCGGTGGCGCCGGCATAGCCGTTGTCCATCGCCTCGGCGAAGGCCTTGACGTCGGCTAGGCCCTTGGCCAGCGCGATGCCGGGCGCGCGCGGCAGGCGCGGGTGAGTGCCGGCGTCGGCGAGAAGAAAGCGGAACCCGGCCGCCGGCGGCAATGCCATGCCTGGGGCATAGCCGTCGAGACAGAGCGGCAGATTGGCTTGCGCGGCGGCGGCAAGGAACTCGTTGCCGGCGGGGGTGACCAGACTCGCGGCGGGAACCTCGACCATCGCATTCTCCGGCGGCTGCCAGGCCAGCAGATCCCGATCGGGCAGGCAGCCGGACAGGCCGACGAACACGCTGTGCGCCTTCGGCCAGACGTCGGCGACCAAGCCCAGCGTCTCGGCGGCCTCGGCCGCCGTCGCGGCATGGACGGTCAGGCGCGAGGCGGTGATGGCTTTTTGCCGGTTGAGGACGGGTTCGCGGTGGATCACGGTAGCCATCATTTGCCCTCGGCGCGCGCGGCGTAGGAGAAGATGTCGGCGAAAAACTCGTCGGCAGGCAGGCCGCGCGCGACGAAATCGCGCTGCGCTGCCTCGACCATCACCGGTGCGCCGCAGACATAGGCTTGATGTCCGGAAAGATCCTTGAAGTCCTCGAGCACCGAAAGATGGACGAAGCCGGTGCGGCCGGTCCAGGCGTCGGCTGGCGTGGGCTCGGACAGCACGGGCACGTAGGTGATGCTCGGGTGTGCGGCCGCCCATTGCGCCGGCAGGTCGGGCAGGTACAGTTCGGCCCGATTCCTGGCGCCCCAGTAGAACGCGATCGGCCGGGTGATGTGGTTGTGGATGGCATGCTCGATCAAAGCCTTGATCGGTGCGAAACCGGTACCGCCGGCCACCATGACGATCGGCTTCTTCGAAGCCTCGCGCAGATGGAACGTGCCGAGCGGCCCCTCGAAGCGCAGGATGTCCTTCAGCTTCATGGACGTGAAGACATGGTCGGTGAAGTTGCCGCCCGGCACGTGGCGCAGGTGCAGATCGATGATGTCGTCCTCGTGCGGCGCGTTGGCCATCGAGAAGGCGCGGCGCTTGCCGTCGGGCAGCAGGAACTCGATGTACTGGCCCGCCAGAAACTGCAAGCGCTCGTTGCTCGGCAGCTTGAGTCTGAGCATCATGACATCGTCCGCCAGTCGACGCAGTTCCTGCACCCGGCAGGGCATGGTCCTGACCGGGATGTCCTTCTGGCTGGTGACCTCATGCACTTCGAGCACGAGATCGCCGAGCGGCTGGGCGCAACAAGTCAGCACCATGCCGGCTGCGCGGTCGGCGTCGGGCAACGCCGACGGATCCGCCGGGCCTTGATGAACCTGACCGGCAACGATCTTGCATTTGCAGGCGCCGCAGGCGCCATTCCGGCAGCCGTAGGGCAGGTTCAAGCCGGCATCCAGGGCTGAACGCAACAAGGTCATGCCGGCGTCGGCGGCGAAGGTGTGGCCGCTGGGTTTCAATGTGACGGTATAGGCCATGCGATAATCGTCCGGTGCAAAGACTGCTTATTGTGGGTTGTGGCGACGTGATGCGTCGCGCGCTGCCCGACTTGATCCGCCGCTGGCGCGTTTATGCCTTGGTGCGGGAACGCGACGCGGAACTCGCCTCCCTCGGCGTGACCCAGATTGTCGGCGATCTTGACCGGCGGTCGAGCCTGC
>Ga0268298_10003297_pt1 | contig 16622 bp, 31 predicted proteins | sample WWTPWeurt_MetaG_FD_194462 | JGI IMG/M metagenome (GOLD analysis project Ga0268298, IMG submission 194462) | Activated sludge microbial communities from WWTP in Nijmegen, Gelderland, Netherland - WWTP Weurt | ecosystem: Engineered > WWTP > Aerobic digester > Activated sludge | place... | reverse complement strand
TTCCCGTCGCATAACGTTTGCCTAAGCCACCACGCCCCAGTCTTCCGCCAGCATGTCAGACTGCGAGCAGAGCCAAGGCCCTATGTCGCCTTGTGCGGTTTTCATGTCCACGTGGGCGTGGTAGTCAATAATCGTGCCTTCTGGGTAAATGCCCAGCAGCGGCGGCCGATTGACCGCAAAGCGACTGCCCGGCACTAGGAACAGAAACATCCCTTTGCCGTTCCATCCTTCGCGGGCCACTTTGTTGCCGGCCTTCAATTCATCCAATGCTTGTCCAAAGTTCATAGCGTTACATCATGTGTCATGTTGATAAATACAATCTTCGTTCGGCGCTTCGCCGGCGCACCAGTCCACGCAAAGTTTGCTTGCGACCATTGACGGTGCCTTTTACCCAGAGCATGAAGGCGGCGCCGGCGAGGGCGTAATGCCCGGCGCGATGCTGCTTCAGCACGGACGACTTTTGCAGCCCCCCGGCGCCCACGTTGAACGTAAAACTTACGAGTGCGGAAAACTGATTCTCCGTGGTGGGATAGCCTTTCGTCGCCCTCGTCACGGCCTCCTCGGCATCTTCCACGTCAATCCGCAGCAATCTAGTTGCTTCGGCCTCGGTGATAACCATGCCCGGTCGCACACCCTTGGTATGGCCCCATCCGATAGTCCAGACGCCTACCGCATCCCGGTAGGCTTTCAAGCGTAGCGCCTCGAAATCCTTAATGATGTTCAGCCCGGCCTCGTTGATCTTCATCAAAGCGCTCCGTCAAGACAGTTGGATATGCTTTTCGTCATGGTCAACCGTCTCCTCGCAAACACCACCATAATCGTCGCAGCAGATGGTCCAGCCGCGAGCTTTTAGCTCGCGCAGCGCAAACCGCCAAAACTCAACAAGCTCCTGGTCCGACATGTCTTGCAGGTCTTCTATACGCATCACCTCCGCCCCTCCTTGAGAATGTCCGCCAGCTTGCGGTCGCTGGCAAAGTCCGGCTCGTCGGCGGTGTTGATGTCCTCGGCAATCTCCGGATCTACGTTGCCGCGAGTGATCCAGCTCACCCAAGCCATGCAGAGGAACCAGAGCGTGATCAGCGCCGTGCGCTCGTAATCATCCGGCATGGCGAAGATCACCGGGGCGGCCAAATACAGCAGCCCCTTCCAGTCCTGGCCGCGGTCGGTGCTGAGGCTGAGCTTGTCTTTGAGGCTGGCCATATCGATCCGCTTATAGAGCACAGCCCGCGTCCCGAACCCAGTGAGGCGGGAATACTGGGTTAAACCCCAGGTCCAGCTTGAGGCCAGGGACGCCCTGGATATCGAATATCCAGAAGTTGCCCCGGCGAACCCCGGCCCCGAAGGTCGGCTGGATAGTTAGGCCACCCCTCGCATAGACAGCCCCGGTCAGGGCTACCGTCTCGACCGGCTGGGCGGTGGCGACATGCTTATTCAGGATGACCAGAGCAGACTGATTGCGCAGACAAATTTGCTCCGCGTTCGCCATCGTGCTCACCAGTGCGAGGGCCAGGATGGGGGGAATCTTCATGGCTATCTCCTATTTGCGTGCGTTGTTTACGGCTTATCCAGCTTGGGCGCCGGACGCGGTTCTTTCTTTTCCTGCTCGATCACGATCAGCGCCATTTCCACGGCCCGATTAAACTGCCGCTTGCCGAATTTCCAGCCGGCCCCGGCTAGCTCGTCGAAAATGCGCTCCTTCTTGCCGTCGCCATCCAGGTCAACGGTGCCATCCAACTGCGAGGCAACCTCATAGACGGCGTTAAAGAACGGCACTCCGACCACCCAGGCCATGAGCCGCCGCACCAGGGCGATGATGATGAGTTTCATGCCAACACCTCCGCCGCCTCTGCCTCAGTCAGAAAACCCTGGCTGACCAGATAGCCCACTCCCGCAATGGTGTCTGGGTCATCCAGCTCAACCTCGCTCTTGCGGGTCGAGTAGAGCAGAGCTAGGAAGTCCTCGATGATCGGGTCGTTGCTCGCCCGGATGGCGATCCTTTTTTGCTGCGGAAACCGCCGCAAGAACGCCAACACAGAAATCGGCACCTTCGGCCTCGGAGCGCGGAGCCAATTCGTACCGTCGAAGGAGTCACCCGGCAGGATGTCGTCCAGGCACTCCACCCACTCGCCCTCCGGCAGCGGCCCTTTGTAGCAAGCCACCGGGTCGAAGCCAGTCGGGCCGGCGATGGTGGTGTAGATGGATTGGTCAGGCTGAACGAAAGCGTATGTAATCATGGCGATACATTGGTGTAGGGGGACAAAAGCCACGCATCCGACAGCGTGACGCCGAAGCCACCATCCCAGAGGCGTGACGAGGTGATGTTGCAGGCCGGCATGAATACCCGCCCATCGCGCAGCATCGCGGACGCATAAAAGGCCTGGGCCGCCGGATTGGCGAAACTCGTGACGTAGGTATCGGTCCTGGGGTCGTAGATGATCGCGTTGGTAGATACGGTCGTCGGGATCATTAGCACCGTCCCATCCGGTAGCAGCCTCCTCGCCTCGAAGCCGTTGTTCGGGGCAGTGATGGCCACGGCGGTGTTGGTAGCCGGGTCATAGATCACACCGGGGCCGCTGATGCCGCCGACCATCAGCCGCCCGTCGCTCAGCACTTTGAGGCTGCGGGAATTGGCGGGGATGCTGCCGTGGCTAAAAGTCGTGAGGGTGCCGGTGCTGACATCGAGAATTTTGAGCGCCCCAATCTGAGACGACGCAATCCGCCCGTCCGGCAACAGCGCCGCGCCAGAGCAGTAGGCCGCTGCCGCAATGTTGGTAACGCTGTTATCGGCAGGATTCCAGATTTGCCAGTTGGTGGATGCGCCGCTTGACGGCATGATCACCCGCCCGTCCGGCATGACGATGGGCGTGCCGCAGGCACTGTAGAATCCGCCGACGCTGGTGACGGTATCGGTGGCTGGGGTCCAGATGTAGGCGGTGGTGTAATTTAGGGCCGGAGCCATGAACACCCGCCCGTCGAACAGCAGGCAGGCCATCCAGTTGTTGTAGTTGCCCGGATAGGTATAGCTCAGCACGGTGGTCGTGCCGGTCGCCGGGTCATAGACACGGGCTGCCGTGGTGTTGTACGGGGCGCAGAACACCCGGTTATCTGGCAGCGTGATCGCCGCCCGGTAACTGTTGCCCGTCGGCCACGTCCCGGAAGGCGTGGACAGGCTATCCGTCGTGCGCGTCGCCGGCTGGCTCAGCAGCGCCTTATAGCGCGGCCAGTAGGCCGGGCCGACTTTGCGCCAGTTGAGGGGTTGCTTAGCGAATAGCGCGATGCTCATGCCAGCGGGCGAGTGATCACAGTGAATGCCCGATCCGCGCCCTGGTTGACAGGACTAGCGGCTGTTCCAGAGCGGAATCGGACAAATCGATAGGGCAGCATATTGACGACATCGACCGAATAGGCCGCGCCTGCGGTCACGGCGGACCATCGCGAGACGTTGGACCTGGAGCCGTCGAGGACGCCCGCCGTGACCCAGTTGGTGTTGTCCACCGATACCTCGATGTTCAGCTCCGCCGTGGTCCAGGCCGCTGGGGCGATAAACCCGAGCAGGGAGGTATCGGTGAGGTCCACCGTGCCGCTGACCGATGCGCCGTTGGCGATAGTGGCGGTGGTGGTGGAGCGGATCGCCGATCCGACGACTTGCATATTGCCACTGGCATCCGCCTTGAATGCCTGGAGTCCGTTGCTGGGGTTGACGCCTTCAGCTAACATCTTAGCTCTCCTATTTATTCGGTTGGTTCAGCACTTCCAGCGCGGCGGCTTCCATCACCCGCAGGTCCTCGATCAATGCGCGGCGCTCGCTGCGCTGGGGATGTGTCTCGCGGAGCAGGGCGGTCACGTCGCCCCAGCCCAGCCCCTCCCAGACAATCTTCCCGGCCATGTCGAGGTATTGCCGGCGCCAGCAGGTTTGCAGCCCCAAAAACGCGAGCACCGCATCCCAGCTCTCCGGCCAGACTTCGCAATCCCCATCCTCTCCGTCCGCCATGGCCTCGATAGCGTCCAGATATTCTGGCGGGGCGCCATCGGCCAGAGCCTGCGCCCGCGCCTCATCGATATCGCCCCGGCTTTCCGGTTTACGGCCAGCCCAATGCCGGGCGGCCGCTATAAGTTTTTTCGCTTGGCCCCACCCTGCCATGCCTCGATGTAGGCATTGATGGTCGCGGGGAAAGCGCTGCTGAATTCGTTCAGCAATTGCCGGAGCGCATCGCGGTTGAACGGCTCCGGCTCGCCGTCCGCGCCGATCACGTCCTTCCAGCCGTCCACCAACTCCATGAGCTGGTCGGTCTGGGCGTCGAGACTGCTGTATTCCTCGCGCACCCGGTCGGCCCGCTTGGCCACGTCCTCGTAGGCTTCCTGCGTGAGCCGTTTGAAAATGAACTCAACGGACGGGGATTGCTGCCGGCCGTTGGCATCGATGAATGGGATACGGACGGTGTACGGGAAGGTCGCCGAGGGGTTGCCGAGTTTGAAAGCCATGTCGAATCACCTATAGTCGGTTGGTAAATTTGTCCCCGCCTGTATCGCCCGGCGGCGGGGGGCCGGTGGACTACCCGTGAGAGGTCGCGATTCGAGCCAGGTCCCGGAGTTACTTGACGACGATGCGTACCTCGTCATTGGCGACCAGCGGGATCGCGCGGACGGCGCAATCCAGCATGGCGATACCGTCTGAGTCGGAGTATTTCGGCTCCGAAAGCTGGGCATTCGGCAGGACGACACACACCCGATTACCAGCGCTCAGGCCGTTCTCGACCATCAGCGGGTATTTGGTGGACGCGCGGATATCGCCGAACCAGTCCTTAAAGGCGACGGTGGTTGCCTCCAGCGACACGTTGCCCTTCGGCTGGCGGTCGGTGAGGATGACGCCGGCGGCGCCGATCAACTGGCGATGCTTGACGGCATTTGCCAGGTCAAGATCGAACTTCATGAGCTGAACGCCCGTAGCCGAACCGTCGGCGAGCTTGCCGGCAATCAGTGCCTTGGTATTGGTGCTGCCGACCGTCTGCGGGGTCTGGAAGGCGGTGTAAACCGGCGTGGCTTCGGACGCATCGGCAACGCCGCCATAGACGCCCGTGTAGCTGAACTTCAGGGCGGGCCGGCTGTTGGCCGACAGGTCGAGACTGACCGAACCCTTAGCGCCCAACAACTTGTGGCGCACGCCGCTGATGTTGTAATACAAGGTCAGCGACTCGAAGCCGCTCGAAACCGGCAGGTAAGTCGCATTGGCGCTGATCGAATAGCCGGACGAGGCGACGGGGTTGGTGTCCCAGGCTTTGTGGACGGTCGCGATCTTGGTCGTGCCGTTATAGGCCGTAATGATCCGCGACGTACCAAAATCAGTACCGCCCGTGGTATAGCTGATGGTCGCGCCCACATAGGTGCCATCGGTCGCGGACGCGCCAGCCGCCAGGGTGATGGTGCTGGCCGCCCCGGCTTGCGCGGCCCCGGTAACGGCGGCGGCCGTCAAGGTCTCGGCAAAGGCGCAACCGCGCAGCAGCGGCCCCCATGGGGCAGCGGTGCCCGGCGTGGCGGTTCCGGCCAGGTCCATCGTGCAGGAGAGGGTGATGTAATCCTCTACCCGCAACGACGGTGAAATGCCGAAGTACGGGCGGATATAGGCGAGATCGACCTCTGAGCCGGCCAACGGCTCGATGGTGAGGTCCGATACCAGCATGGCGTTAGCGGTGCCGGTCGGGCTGGAATCGACACCTTCGGTTGACTCGATCTTGGCGAGCAAGACGGCATTGCGGAAAAAAAGGCGTGTAGACATAGCGTGCTCCGGGTTGAAGCGGAGCGGCTATGCCGAGAGAGTCAGATGAGCGTCTCGACGCGGGTCCGTTGATGAAGCAGCGGTGCCGAGAGGGTCAATCGAGCGTCCCGGCGCTGGTTCAGTGTTTACTCGATAACTATTGCAAAGGGGCTTCCTCAACCCATTTTTCAAAGGCCGTGATGCCCTGCTTGGCCGCGCGAATCAGCGCTTCCAGCAGTCGCTTAGTCCGTGGCGTCATGCAGGCTCCGGGTCGGCTGGCTTATGGCTGGGCTTGGCTGGCTTGGCTTCGGGCGCCTCCTGCCGCTCAACGACAGGCGCATCCGGAACCCATCCGGTCCGCTCCCGCAGCACACGGTTGCCGTTCGCGTCCATCTCGTAACTGCCGCCCAATCCGGCGTGGGGATCTGTGCTCATGGGCTTACCTGTATGGTGATGGCCCATGCCGGATAAATGAATCGGCATGGGCACATGGATCAAGAGATGGTCAGCTTGATAATCGCCGCCGGCCGCGTGCAGAGATTGAGCGGGTTGCTCTGCGCTTCCATCTCGAAGCCTTTATCGAATGGCATGGCGATCCCTTTGGCGTAGTACGGCAGGCCGATGGTGTTGACCGTCTCGCTGTAGTTCGCCGGAGCGAACCGCGTGATGAACAGCCCGGGAATGCCCTGCGGGACTGCGTAGGCGCAATCGGTGGTGATGCCTACTTCGCTGGTCCCGCGAATCCGCTCATAGGTCAGGCCGTTAAGCGCGATGATGTCGCGGGTGTCGCCGCGCAGCGTGGCTGCAGCCTGCCAGTTGAGGACAGTCTCTTTGTTGTCCTTGTCTTCGAGCAGCGCTTTCCAGTACCCCGGCGAGCACAGCACATGGACGCCGGTATAGGGCACGCCATCCAGGGCGCTTTCGATCTTCTCTTTGACCAACTCGGCCTTTTCGCGGGCTTTGCCGGAGGCGGTCGCCGAGAGCGCCATGCTTTGTGTCTGCTGGACCACGCCGAAGGTGGTGAACAGGCTGATCAAGCTGCCGTTGGCGTCGTAGAAATTGCCCATGACGGCGGCCAGGCGATGTGCCTCTATGGTGTAATCGAGATTACGCCGCATGATGGCGATGCGCTCATTGATGCGCGTGGAGAGCATTTCCGCTTCGGTTTCGCTGCCGAAGGCGCGGACGCCCTGCACCTCATCGGCCATGATGCTAGCCCGTTGCGGCAAGTGCGGGACGCGGAAATCACGGATCACGCGACTGGTCCCTGTTACCGGCTTACCCGGCGCGCCACGGGCCGCCACATCAACCAGAGACAGCACGCCGTCCTGCGATTCGATAGAAGCGGTCAGGGTGTTGATGCCCTGCTCCTCGAACCAGCCCAGCTCCTGCAGCCGCGACGGGGCGAACTTCAGGTTATTGATCGTCGCCGTCAGCGTTTGGAGCGTGAAGGCGTCCGGGGTGAACACGTCATTCATGGCCATGGTTTAGCTCCTGGTTGTGATAAGAGCCGCGGCCATGTCCCGATAGGCGGCAGTTTTCTGGGCGGCGGTGACGGTGGATTTCCACGCCAGCTTGGCCGGAACGACTTCCGCCAGTCGGCTGATCGTGGTGGCGAGCTTGGCAGCGCTGGTCGCGTCAACGGCATCCGTCAGAATGCCGTAAAACTCGTTTGCGCCATTCACGGCGGTGGGGTCCCACAGCGTGCATTCCGGGGCGGTGTAACCGGCGACGATGATGTTGAAATAATCGCCCGCGGTCATGGTCCCGCCGTTGGCCAGCGTGAAATTCACGTGGTTGCTGGTATAGGCCGTGGCCACATTGCCTTGCTTGAGGGCTTTACCATCCGGGGCGATCACCTCGAACGCGGCCGTTGCGCTGGTAGCCAGCAACCGCACGGTGTACGTGCCCCGCTGCGCGAAACGGCCCAGCGATACACCAGATACCACGCCGGTTCCGGTGCCGACCAAGACGGGCGTCCCGGCTGCGGTGACCACGACGGTATAGGCGTCGCCGGTGGTCATGGTCCCGCCGTTGCTGATCAGGAAGGACAGATGATTGCTGCTGTAGGCGGTGCCTACCGCGCCATTCGGCAGGGCCGTACCGTCCGGCGCCACGACCGAGAACGCGGCGGTGGAGCTGGTCGCCAGCAGAGTAATCACGTAGCTTCCGACCTGTACATCCGGGCCGAAAGTCAACGCGGACATCAGGCCGGTCCCGGTACCGACGATAGTCGGGATCGGCGCGGCGGCTTGGCGCTTGGTGATGCGGCCCAATACTGAACCGGATACCAGCGAGCCGGAGCCGGAGGCAATCGTGACTTTTTCACGGCTCAACGCGCCGGGCGCCTCCGATAGGAGGAATTCATACGGGCGCTGGCCCTGGGTAAGTGTGCTCATGCGGGAATCCTCATGCGGTGGATGCGACTGCCGCGCGCGCCTGATAGATGGCGCTCGCGTTCAGGGTTGGCGTATCGGCCTGACTCCCGCCAGGTTTGCCGCCCGTGTAGCCGGAGCCTCCCGCCCCGCGACTCTTCAACAATTCAGGCATGGTCTGGGCAACGAGCTTCACGCCCTCGTCCAGCGCCATGAGTTTGCCGTCATCGGTCTTGAAAAACGGCGTGTCGTCTTCCCAGGTAATCGAGCTCTGCAAATAGGTCTCAACCACCTTTGGGCTCGTCCAGTCGTGCGACTGCATCGCCTTGGCCAGCATCGCGGCCTGCTGGTCCGCACGGCGCTGGGCGCTGATCTTGTTCAGCGACTCGGTACGCTCTTGTAGCTCCCGCTCCAGCCGCTTTACTTTCGCCTCGTAACTTCTGGCGGCCTCGGCCTGGCCCTTGAGGTCCGGCAGGCCGTCCAGTTCGTCCGCCTCGCTGATGCCCAGCCGGTCCATGATCTGCGTGTTCAACGCCTTGAGCCGTTCATTTTCGGATTTCAGTGTCTTCCGGCCGTTGATCGACTCATTCACGGCCTTGTCCGCCTTCTCGGCGAGCGCGGCCAGGTGGTGGCTCAACTCGTCGAACTCTGCCGGGTCGAGTTTCGCCTTGATTTTGTCCAAGTCCATTGATGGCCTCGCGCCTGTGGCTAACACAATATATTGTATCTGCGCTCTTGATACATCACAATATGTAGTGTGTCAAGACATACAGGCGCACGAGCATGAAAATCGCCCAAGACCTCATCAAGCGCTATGCGTTCATCGCCGACGCGCTCCATGGCACGGGCGGATTCGCGCCGCTCTTGCTGCCCAATACCAGCCTCGCGGAAACCGTGACCTACCTGGTCAAGTACCCGCGCGAATCAACTGAGAAATACGCCCGCCGCCAGCGGATGGCCTGGTATCGCAACTTCCTGCAGCCGGCCTGCTCGCGCTTCGCCGGATACCTGGCCAAAAAGCCGCCCATGCGCACGATCAGTAACCCGCTCCTGACGGAGATGGTGGATGACTGCGACTGGCGCGGGAACAGCATGGATGTGTTCTGGCAGTCGTTCGTGATCGAAGCCAAGGCCCGCGGCTGCATGCTGCTGCTGGTAGATATGCCGCGCGAAATACCGGGCGATCAGGCATCGCAAATTGCCGCGCGGGCCTTCCCGTACCTGGTCGCCATCGCCCCGGAGCGAGTGATCGACTACGAGCTAAACGAGCGCGGCTTGCTGCGCATGGTGGCGTTCGGCGATACGCTGACCGGCGCCAACGGCCAGGAGGAACCGATTACGCGGGTGTATACGGATGCCGAGTGGTGGGTACAGCGCGGCGGCACACCGAATCGCGGCATGGCCTATGACGGCGGGGAGCATCAGCTCGGCGTCTGTCCGGTCCTGGCCTTTACCGAGTCAGGCGACTTTCCGATGGTCGGCTCGTTCGCGCAGATTGCCGACCTGTCGCGGCGGTATTTCAACGCCGCTTCGGAGCGGGATGAGATATTGCGGGCGCAGACGTTCTCGCTGCTGACCTATCAGGTGCCGCCCAATCAAGCCGGCTTCGAGGTCTCGGCCGTAGCGGAGGCTATCGGCACCCATAACATGCTCATCCATCAGGGCGATTCGCCCGTGTTCATCGCCCCGCCCGATGGCCCGGCATCGATCTATTCGGCCGTGCTGGAGCAGATTGAGGAAACCATCCGCCGGATTGCGATGACGGTCGAACAACCGACACAGGCGGAATCTGGTGTAGCCCTGGCAATCCGCTTCCAGGAGCTGAACTCGGCGCTGACCGGTTTTGCCCGGCGCATGGAGGATCTGGAGCGGCGGGTGTTCGACGTGGCCAGCCGTTGGCTAGGCATCAACGGCCCCGAGGCCATCGCCTGGGCGCGCTCCTATGAGCTGGCCGACCTGGAAATGGAAATGACGGTCTTGCAGAACATGCAGGCGGCCGGCTTCCCGCCGGAGGTGATCCAAGCGCAAATGCAAACCATCGTCGGCTTGCAATTCGGCGCCAGTGATCCTGAGCGGGTGAATGACCTGTTGGATAGCGTGACCAGCATGAGCGCTGAAATCAGCGCACCGACGCCATGATTACAATACAGGTTGCGGGCATCGAGGAAACGCGGGAGGTCTTTGCCAAGCTGGTCCCGCGCGCGCAGTCGAGCGCCATAGCCAAGCTGGCTAAGGCCGTGCATGACGATGTTGAAACGGCGATTGGGCGACATACCAAGACCGGCGCCATGCTGCAGTCACTGCGCTGGATCAAGCGTGACGGCGAGCATCGTATCTACCATGACTTGCAGCGCGCCCCGCACGCCGCCTTTGTACACTGGGGCACCAGACCGCACGTCATCAAGCCCAGCAAGCGCAAAGCCTTGAGGTGGACCAGCGGCGGTCGCTACATCTTCGCCCGCTTCGTCAATCATCCGGGCTACAAAGGCGATCCCTATTTCGTCGCGGCGGTCGACCAGGCGCCGAAGCATTTTGCTCGCATCATTGCCGCGCTGCGGCGGGAGCTGCCATGACCACCCTGAGCTATACCGATGCCTACCTGAAGACCCGCGTCAGCGATGCGGTCGAGACCCGGGCCTTTGCCGATGTGGATGTGCTGGGCACCTTTACGGCGGAATGGCGCAACCGACTCACCACCATTCGCGCGTACATCCTGGCCTGCCTGGAGCACGGAGGTGAACAGGATGATACCTTCGCCGTCAAGCTCGGCCAGTACCGCAAGGAGTGGGATTTTGTGCTCGCCCAAGCCAAGCGGGCGAACGCTGGCACCGATAGCTTTGTCGGGCTGATCAGCCAGCCGATTGAGAGGGCGTGATGTATACCGCACTGAGCAACATCAAGACCGCCCTGAGCGGGGTCACTGGGGTCAATACCTGCAAGATCGGCATCGAGAACAGCCTATCCCCGGACGATTACCCCATTATCCGTATCGTGCCGCAGCGCATTGAGCCGGGCAATGTGATCGCGCGCAATAAGTACACGGTGCATATCTATTTCGGCTTGCCGGTATCGGAGTCCGATGGCGGGCTGGAAGCGGTCTATGCTGCGCTATCCGGACTGGCCGATAACATCCGCATCGCCATGGAAACCGCGCAAGACTTCGGGGCGCTCTGGCAAGAAACGCTCCTGGATGATGACCGGGTAGATAAGTACAAGCTCGGCATGGCTAGGTTTCTGGTTGAGGCTTGATCTCGCCCAACCGCTTTAGTCGGTACTCCTTACGCGTCGCCTGGTCGTAGATTGACTCGATGCTTTCGCCGTCGCGGAAGCGCTTGAGCCGGTCCCGTGATCCAGCCACCAATCTCTGGTCGTAATCCGACAGCGACTGCATCAGCGTGATATGGGCGCCACGCCGGTAGACTTGTGGAGCGTCAGCGTCGATATCATGTCTCGGGATCACTCGGCACCTACAAAAAGGGTGAAAACCAGGCTTCGGCGCTTCGGCCTTCGGGTACACCCCAGGTCCTTGCCCGTAGCGGTCCAGGCGGGCGTGATAATCGCATACGTCTGGCTTAGGATGCGTCGGGCTCAGCTTGATTTGCACCCAGGCCAGCTCCGTATCGGCCATGATCTCGATAGCCTTCTGGTCCTCATACGCACGATGTAATTCCGTCTGGGCAATGCGGTTGGCAAAATAGCGATTTCTCTCATACCACGCAATCCGCGCCATCTTCTGTAAGCGCTCCGCCCCGGCCCCGGCCTCTAAGGCATCGATGGCCTGCAAATACGCCGCGCGCAAGGCGGGCGTTTTCAACTGATTGGCCCGGATTCTGGCGAGGATCTGACTATAGCCCTGGCTGATGGCCGGATCACGCAAGGCCAGGCGCAGATACTTGGGCAGCCGCGCCCTGACCTGGAGCGGGTCAACCTGGAACTCGTAGCCCTCATAGATTTGCAGGGCCAGGGTCCGCGCCTGCACGAACCCCTGCCGATGGTTGCGGATCAGGCGTTCGGTCGCGGCATTGACTTCCCGGGTGTGGGCATAGAGCCGCTCCGACAGCGCCACCTCACCCAATGGCCAGGCTTTGATCTCGGCCACGCCGATGGTCTTGGTCAGCATGGCAGAAAAGGCCACCGACAGCTCGGCGTAATACTCGCCGGCAAAGCCTGCCGTCACTGCGGCAATCGCATCGCGCGGTGCTTCGCCGTTGCGAATGCGCTGGATCAGGTCGGCATAGGCCGCATCGGTAAGCGCCCGAATACGCGCTGCCGTTTGGTCGAGTAGGGATTGCTCTTGTTCGGGGGTCATAGGGACTGGATATGGAATGCCAGAGTGCGCGGAATCGCCATGGCAACGCCATGCCAGGCGATGGCGAGCGCCATAACACAATCGTCATGCTGGCCGGATGGTGCGCTGTAGCGTATCGCCCCGGATGGCAGTCGCTCTTGATCGAACGCCAACAATTCGCGCCTGAGCGGTTCCATGTTCGGGTGATCGGCAAACGCAATTTGTCCGTTTTCCAGTGCCAATGCCAGCGCTTCAATGGCTTCCGCTTTGCTTGCTGATGTAGTCTGGAATGCAGTGATATTGACGCGCTCGCGCTGCAATCGCTCGATCAACGGCCCGCCCATGCTGTTTGATTCGGCGATGACAGGGCACTGTCCAAATCGTCTCCACAACGCCATGAGCCGTCCTACCTGTAGCTCATAACCGATATCCGTGAATCGCTCGATATGGACGATCTCACCTTTGGCAGACATGACGATGAACACGGTAAAGTCGTTGTGGCGCCCCCAGTCGCAGCCGATTACATAGGCATGGTTTGGGAGCGCGATATGTTGCCAGGTACATAGAGAGGCACTATCGATGCCGCGAAATACGCCGGCCCCGTCTGCTATGAACTCGGCCAGATACTCTTGACGGTAGATGCGCTCAGGCAATAGCGCCCGCATGCTTTCGACTTCATCATCACGAATATATGGATTGGCCGTGGTCGGCATCTGCCACGATTGCCAGCTTGGATGACGATTTGCATTATTCGGGTTGCCAAGCTGCCAGAGTTCATAGAAGAAGTTATGGCCGGCTGGAGTTGAAAGAAAAAACGCATCGCCCTGATAGTCCGTCAGGGTCGGCAACATTGCTTGTTCCCATGCATCCTTGAGCCGTCTTGCGTGGGCCGCCTCATCGATTACCATGCGCGCATATTTGCGCCCGCGTCCGGCCCCATCGTCTTCTAGTGTCCAGAAATCGATTGATCCTCCTCCAGATAACTCAATGCGTTTGGTTTGCTCGTTCTTCGTCTTGATGGCCGCGTGCAGTCGCCACTTGGTTTCGCGCCAGGCTTCGTCGAGTAGCTTGTAGTTTGGTGCGAACCACGCAACCGGCAATCCGCTCTTCAGAGATAGTTTTGCCAGGCAGCGGATGCCGAGTACGGTTTTTCCAAATCGTCTCCCCATTGATGCGACATTCATCCTGCGCGCTTCTTTCAGTAATTGACTTTGCGCTTTGTGGGGCTTTGGCAAGGTGATGACTATTTCATTCTGACTCATCGCGAATAATGATTTCCTGCCGAGCCTGCACTCGCTCGATAAAGTCTCCCTGGCATTTGCCCAATAACTCAGACGCTTTCAGCCGATCTTTCATATCAACACCATCATTGCGCATCGTTTCGCTCCAGAACGACTGTCGCTCCTCTGCTGTTGCGATTGAAGATTTCATGTTTTCCAGTGCAATGGATCTTATGGCTTCTTGGATGTCAGGAATTGACAATAAATACTCAGCCTGTCTATTGGCACCGTTCTCTGTGTATCCCGCCTTCCTGGCGGCTGCTGCTCCGTTTCCGCATTCAGCATAGGCCAGCACGAACGCCTGTCGTCGAGGGGTTAACTTTTTGCTACTAACTGTCATCCCGGCACTCCCCCACCATCCGGTCAATCGCCTCACGCAGGGTCGGCCACTCGTCCTTGTCGATGCGCAGTTCGCCTACGCCGTCGTCCCTTGGCTGGCGCACGCTGACGAACTCACCGTTAGCCTCGTCAACAATCCTGATCTCGGTCGCCCGCTCATCGAAGAGCCGCTGGCTCTCGGGGACTACTATCAACCCGGTAGTGCGGATTTCGTATTGCTGCATGTCTGCTCCTGTAATGCGCTCTCAATAGCATCAGCCCAGCCCCGCGCCATGTGGGCAGCGCCGGCCAGTTCTACACCGTGCCTGGCCCACTCAGCACGACCGCCGTAGTAATCCATCAGCACTGCTATTTCTTCCATATCGCACGCCACGCGGCGCAGTCGGTGGGCGATAGTCCGTTGCCCGGTGTGCTGCGAACTCATCGTGTCCTCACGTCGTAGCGCTCGATGTTCGGATCGAGCGAGTTGTAGAGCACCCTACTGACAGCGAACGAATGGCACTAGCTTCCTTCCGCGCCGCACCGATTTGCGGCGCCTGGGTAAAGCTCTCAGCGGTCACGGTGCGCAGGCGGGCGACGAGGCGGTCAAACAGGGTTATCCGATACTGGCCGGTCAGGTGGGCGCTCACTGCTGCAATGCCTCCATCAGCTTTTGCCGGTAGTGCCGGGCCTTGGCCACGTCATCGCTACCCGGCTTGCGCCCGGCCCGCAGGGTGTACTTAATGAGATTGCCCTTGAGAAATCCAATCCACTCCTCCCTGGTCAGTACGGCTTCCATCAGCTCCCACGGCTGCATGGGCATGCTGGTGTAGTGGTCGCCGCCGACCTGGTAGCTGTTCGCTGGTTCAGTCATCGTCACGCACCCAATCTACAAACTCGGCCACCGACTGCGCATAGATTCATCAAGCCGCCTATATCCCCCTGAGATACGCCGGATGCGCGACTCAGTTGCGCAGCCGTCTCATGGCCCTTCATTCTCATGAGCCGCAATAGGTGGCTGTTTTTGACGGTCAGGCGCAGCGTGTAATCGGTTTCGGTCATGGCGTCTTGCTTACTCATCCCCCTCCTCCACCAATCGGACCCGCTTGGCCGTGTCCATCGCATAGCCTGCGGCCTCCAACGCCGCCCGGAACGTATCCAACCAGTGTTCCAGTCCGCCGTCACCATGCGCTGTGATCCGCACCCGCGGGACGGGATCACCGTGAATGCAATGGCCGGAAGCCTCGATGGTGAGGATGTGGGTGTTGAGTTCGGTGTGCATCAGCGTGCCTCCCAGGTTACGACCAGTTGCCCGCCCGGCACGGGGTCGGCCAGGTGGGCGGTGACTTCGACAACTTGATAATCGTCCAGGTACGCCACGCCTTGCAGGGCGTCCAAGGTCGGCTTGATATGGGCATCCACGTCGGTCCTCCTGAGCGGTTTGTCAGACGTTTTTTTCCTGGCCTTGGGGTGATACGCCATGCTGACCGCAATTTCGCCATGGTGCGGCCGACAGGCGCCCGCTTGCGCGGCCAGGGTTGCAACCACTTGCTTGAACTGCCGTACTTCTGGGGATAGCACGGTGACGTTGCGATAGGTCCGCCACATGCGATTGGCGCCGGGCGAGAGGGGCAGGGTTAGGGTGGGCATGGTTAGGCGCCTCTACCGATATTGATGATGACATTGCGAGTGGCCCGAGAGCAGGCCACATATAAGATTTGCATGGCTTCCTGGCGGTTTGGGTTGCGCAATATGTCGAGCGCATCGACAAAGACATTTTCGAACGTATTGCCTTGGCTCTTGTGCGCGGTCATGGCGTATGACGGCCTAAGCACTGCGAAAGCGTCATGCAGTTTCCAGAAATCTTTCCAGGCCCCTGTTGGCGTTTCTGGGCATACCTTTCCGGCTTTCTGAAGCGCCTTGGCAACTGTAATTTCGCTCGCCAAGGCGTTTAGCGCCTGTCGATGTTGTTGCCAGCCGGCGTCGTCCAGCGTCCACGCGGAATAGGTCGTGTTGTTGGTTGTGATGGTCACACACCAAGCGGACAGGTGCGGATAGAGTGGGTGCGCGGCCCGGCTAGGCGATCCGTCGAATTTGGCTAGGGTTTCCGTGTTTTCCAATAATTCATCTTCGGTAGTGCCTTCCGCATCGACCAGCATGGTTGGCTTGAGTGGCTTGGCGATATAGACGAGTTCGCCATCTGCAAACGGCGCGGCTCCGATCATGGGGTAGCGCAGTAGCTGTACCTGCCGGTTGTAGGCACATACTTGCGCATTGCGGTACGCAATGACGCGAAAACGATTGGGGTATTGGTCGTAATCGCCATGCACGAAGGCGTCCTGCAAAAATTGCGTGAAGGCCGCCCCTGGCATGACCTTGATACCCTGGCCGATGATGGGGTTATGTTGGTCTACTGGGGTGGGCGGAACCGTGTCGCCGCGTTCGATGCCGTGTCGGATATCTGTGCAATACGCCAGGATTGGATTATCCATGGCCTGTCGCATGATTTCGGTGAGTCGCGGCCCCGGCAGGAGGAAGGTAGGCGACTGACTATCATGATTGACTGGTGGGATTTGCGCGGGGTCGCCAGTAAAGATGATTTTTACCCG
>Ga0268298_10003296_pt1 | contig 16622 bp, 11 predicted proteins | sample WWTPWeurt_MetaG_FD_194462 | JGI IMG/M metagenome (GOLD analysis project Ga0268298, IMG submission 194462) | Activated sludge microbial communities from WWTP in Nijmegen, Gelderland, Netherland - WWTP Weurt | ecosystem: Engineered > WWTP > Aerobic digester > Activated sludge | place... | reverse complement strand
TGAGCATAAAAAAATCCCCGGCCATTCAGCCGGGGATTTTTTGTATTAATTGAAAACCGGATTAACGGCTGATAATAAATTTTTGAGTAGAAGTAAATCCGTTGGCTCCTTTAATGGTTACAAAATGCACCCCGTTAGATAAATCGGATGTACTGAACACCATGCTTTGATCGCCTGTAGTTAATTCGCCTTTATTTTCTGATAAAATAACACGTCCGGTAATATCCATTATTTCCATAGTGATATTGTCATTATTCACTAAGTTAAAATCAACCATTACGTAGTTATTGGCAGGGTTTGGATAAACATTAACTGCATTTACATTGGCTGGTTGTTTTACCGAAAGATTTCCGTTCAAAATTGACCAGTTAGAGTTATATACTTCTTTGGTAGTTGCATGCTGCAAAAACACCACTACTTCCAAATCGCTGAACTCTTCAACAGAATGTTCAGTGCTCAGGTTAATACGGTTGGCCGATTGACCATTAATTGGCAAGCGGAAAGTACCGGGGAAGGTATACGTTTGTGTAAATGTTTTTGGGGTACCTGCTGTCATAGCAGTAACCGTTGTACCGCCAATAGCAGGAAGCATTTTCTTTAACACATGGTGAAATACGGTTTCGCCATTGGTCTTTTTATTCTGATACGTATCTTTTTCGAGCACGGCAATGTATAACTTGGTTGAGTTACTGATATCGGCATACGGCTTAATCATTACATCAACTTTAATGGTTTGTCCGGTAATGGTATGCACAGCATAAATATCCAAAATGGCCGGTTTGCTTTGGTATTGGTCAAACAAAGCCGCGGTATAACTTCCGGCATTGCCATCCCATCCGCCATCTAATTCCATGCGCGGAATACTGTTAATAGCATAGGTAGATGACCTGCGGGTAACGCTCTCCGAAGTACAATACGGATCGCCAGTACCCGGAAAATCCTGCTGATATTTAATTACAGTATAATCATTGATGCTTTTTGAATTAACAATATTAGTCATGTTCACATTACCCGGTGCACATGGTCCGCAGGTTGATGAACTGAATACCTCATGCAATAATCTGCGGTGCCCCAATTGCGAAACAACGGTGGTGGTTGCACCAAGGGTATCATTTGATGTATTCACATCGGAATTAGCACCATTAAGGTTGCTTGCCCATACCTTTATACTTTTAGCCCCTACCGTAGTGCCTTTGTAAGGAGTGCTGTGGGCAAATGCATAAGATCCTCCGCTGGCATTAATGTTTGCGCCTGTTACATTTTGTGAAACAACCGCTCCCCCGTCAACTGCATAGTTGAGTTTAAAAGAGGTGATGGTAGTAGCTCCCGGATTACTGATGGTTCCGGCAATAACCACATTCACATTTAAGGCTGCATAAGGAGCAATATTCAATTTGGTTACGCTCAAATCAAAAGCAGGCTGTGTTCCGTAAATAAACTTGTACACTTTATCATTGGCATTTCCGGATGAACCTACACGATTTGGAAAATCTGCCGAAGGCCCGCCAATCATGGTGCCGGTAACCCCGGTTGAGTTTTGGCATCCCATAGTTCCGGTAAACGCTGCGCTGTTTGGCGAAGCATCGTTGTAAACAATATCAAAATTCCCTGCTTCGAATAAACGAACAGCGAAATATGAATAGTTGGATGAACCGGCTGCTACCCCTTCCTGCGAAGCGGTGAACCATTGAATAACATGAACACGGTTTGGTGCAGTTCCGTAGGTAAAATTCCTTACCTCTGTTTTTACCGAACTCCCTGAAATGGCTTTCATTTCTAAAGCATCCCAAAAGGCAAAAATGGCATTTTTAGGAGCCGATGCCGAAGGAATGGAAACGTTGGCCGATATACTGCTTGTTTCGGCATTATCAAAAGTAATGTATCCGTTATCGCTGGCTTTGTATTGGGTAACAGCACTTCCGTAGTAGTTAAAAGCAAACGGAATAGTTTGAGCTGTTGAAAGCACATCATTGCTGCCTTGTGCCAGAATGATAGTTCCGGTGTTCAGCATGTTGTAATCGGTAGTGGTACCTGACTGCATCAGGTAATAATAGTTTTGCGCATAAGCGCCCATGCCTGCAAAAGCGGCAAAAACTAAACTGAGTATTTTTTTCTTCATAACATAAATTGGATTATTCTGTTGAATTTTAAGGTAAAACTAATGATTTAATGACGAAAAAAACAACCCTGTTTAAAATATTTTCAATTTGTTAACTGAATCAACCCGCTTTTTATCGAAAAAATAGTCCTTTATACCGACAGATAGTGTTTTATAAGCAGATGCGAATATTTTTGCACCTTTTCGTACAAATGAAATACGCAATATTAGTTATCGCCCAGCTGCTTTGCATCGGATTAAAAGCACAAACCCCTCCTGCGGCACGACCCGCAGCAGGAAAAGCCCCTGCTATTGGCAGGTTATATGGTAAAGTAATTGATTCTACTTCAAAAGAACCTGTTGAATACGCGGCCATCACTTTGTTTTCAATGGCTAAGGATAGCATTATTACGGGAGCACTGAGCAAAGCCAACGGAGATTTTCTTATGGAAAAAATTCCGTTCGGAGCTTATCGCCTGCGCATACAATCTATCGGATTTAATATAAAAGTGATTCGGGTGCAGATTTCGCCTGCTTCAATTGATCAGGATTTGGGAAATATTCGCATCGGCATATCCAATACCGCTTTAAAACAGGTAACCGTGCAGGGCGAAAAAAATTCAGTGGCCATGAGCATTGACCGCAAAGTGTACAATGTGGAAAAAGACATTTCGGTAAAAGGCGGTACCGCACTTGACGTAATGAAAAACGTTCCGGGTGTAACCGTTGATGCCGATGGAAATGTTGCCCTTCGCAATGCATCGCCTACTATTTTTGTAGACGGAAGGCCCACTACCCTTACCCTTGAACAAATTCCGGCTGACCAGATTGAACGGGTGGAAGTAATTACCAACCCATCGGCTAAGTTTGATGCCAGTGCATCGGGTGGAATTTTAAACGTAATAATGAAAAAGAATACCAAACCCGGATACAATGGAGTGCTGGGCGCAAATATGGGAACCAATAACCGCTACGGAGTAAACACCAACCTGAATATAAAAGAAAAAAAGTTCAACTTCTCCCTTTCGTATAACCTCAATGCACGGGGCAATAAAAATAACGGATACACTTACCGCACAAATCTTTTCGAAGGGCAAACAACAGGTTATTTCAACCAAAAAAATATCAATCAGGTAAATAATGCGTTTCACAATGGCCGTATAAGTATTGATTACACTGTTACCAACCGAACTACCATTACCCTTGCACAAAGTATTACCAATGGCGTTTTCAAAATGGATGATGGGCAGCGTTTCGATATTCGTGATTCGGCAAACCAAATGCTTATTTACGGCAACCGGATTAACAAACAAGATAACGGTTTTCAGAATGCTACCTCGCAAATAACCCTGAGGCACAGTTACCCGAAAAAAGGAAAGGAATTTATTGCTGACGCCAGTTATAATTTTTCGAAAAACCATAATAATTCTACCTTTACCACTTACAACTACCTGTATGGCGGAGGCCTGCTGCCCGATAATCCGCAGGTGCAGGAAAACACCGGAGCCGGCAACGGAAATATGGCTACCTTTCAGTTTGATTTTACAAACCCTATCAATGATTCAACAAAACTGGAATGGGGATTTAAAAGCAACTATAAACTCAACAACTCCAAATTAGATGCGTCATTGCTTAACTATGCACTGGGCGAATATATTCGCGACAGCGCACTCTCTAATAATTATAAAGTAACCGATATGGTAAATGCAGCGTATATAAACTACAGCGGTATTTACAGAAAAATAGGATTTCAAACAGGATTACGTTTTGAGCAAACTTATTTTATTGCTAAACTGATTGACAAAAACCAGCAGTTTGATTATTTCTATCCAAATGGGGGCAAAAATCTGTGGAACGCCATTTTCCCAAGCATGTACTTGTCGAAAAAAGTAAAACCCAACAATGAATTTCAACTGAATTTCTCCAGAAAAATAAACCGGCCAAACTACATGCAGATGATGCCATTTATTATGTTCAGCGACCGGCAAAGTTACCGTATAGGAAATCCGGCTCTGGGGCCTGAGTTTATCAATATAACCGAGGCCAATTATTTCAGGTTGTTTAAAACAGGAAGCTGGCTTTCTTCGGCCTACGCCAAATACCTTGACCATGCTATTACCAGCTATGTGTACCCTTTGCCCACGGATACTTCCATTTTGGTGAGCACCTTTACCAATGGCAAAAGCAGTTGGAACTATGGCTGGGAAAACACGGTAAAATTTTCGTTTGCCAAAAAATTAGACCTTACGTTTAATGCCAATGTGTACTATACAACCATCACCGCTTCGCCTGCTAACGGAAACACCGGGACGCTTCAAAACAGCGGATACAGCTGGAATGGAAAAGCTACCGTAAGTTACAAATTGCCCAAGTCATTCACCCTGCAATGGAACGGCTCGTATGAAGCCCCTAAAATAATTCCGCAGGGCACCACCAAAGAAGTATATTTTATGGACTTGTCTCTGAATAAAGATCTGGGAAAACGTTTATCCTTTAATGCCACCCTGAGCGATGTGTTTAACACCAAACGCTGGGGCGCTTTATATGAAAGCAGCACGTTTACACAAAACTTTTCGCGAAGATGGGATACCCGTTTTTTCCGTGTGGGTTTAACCTGGCGTTTTGGCGAAACCGATGTATCTATTTTCCGTAAAAAACCACAGCGCAGAGACGGACAGGGCGGAATGGAAATGGAATATTAAACCTTTAACAGCGCTGCTCACAAATTAGAACTTTTTAGGTTTGGTCACTTCATTTTTACCATTTAGCTGATATCTTAAACCTAACTCAAATGCAATACTGCTACCATTGTTAATAATATGGGCTTCTCCTATAGTTTTTTGAACGGGCAAAATATCAGTGCGATAATACGTATACTCCAATGTAGCAGTAGCTAAAGGTTTAGTGCCTGATTTAAATAAAAAAGTTCCATCAACACTTACTCGGTCCGTGAGTATATAATTTAATCGCACTCCGCCAATAAATAAAAAAGTAGAATAAATGGTACGTAGGTCAAGGTAATTGTATTCCATGGCATAAGGGGTATTACCAAACGAAAAATACTTAATCCCTGAACTGTTGAAAAAATCAATATTGCCTCCACGTCCATTATTTATCACATAAGTAAATCCAAATAAAGACTGAATGGATACCTTATCCCTTTTGTATGGGGTGAACAAAATATTTACCGGAACTTCAGTGTAAAAAAAAGTAATTCCCATATTAGGGAACTTGAACCCAACCGGGTTCGCAGAGTTTGCTAATTTAAATTTAGATCTATTATAAACCCGAAGCAATCCACTTTCGATCTGAATGAACTTAATGTTAACACCAATTTTAATGCCTCCGGATCCATTAAATCCATAAGTTGTTATTTGGTCTTCCCAAAGACGATACTGGCTAGCGTAATTAATAAGACCGCCACCAACAATTGAAGAGGATAATTTAATCTGAGCAAAAAGTAGTTGACCCCATATTAGAAGTAAGATTAGGAAAAATATTTTCCTAATCTTACAACCATAGATTAAATATGCAATTCTTTTATGGGACATATTTCCAGATAACAGTTATTTGCGCCCCATTTAAATAAGTATATTTACCATGATAAGATTCTGTATAGTAAAAATAAGATGAAGGAAGATATACTTCACCGTAAGGAGATTCTTTAGAAATATAGGTTACCGACTGAGAATTTGAACCGGATAATGGAGAAAAATAGACAGGAGTGAACGTTCTTTCAAACTTAACTCTAACATCCCTTTCATACATAATGAAAGCCCCGTTGGAAACAGATGGATCATATTTATTGTTAAACTCGTCTGAAAAATAAGATGTTCTATCGCCTAAAGGTAGCCAACTGTTAATTTGACTTCCTTTTACTTTCTTAAAATCTTCATGCAATCGTTGGCCATTAGTAATAGTTGCTGAATAAACCCTTCCAACCCACGATATATCGCTTCGCCCATTTCCCCATCCTTCTTTCTCATCTGCAATTCTAATCGCATTAATCGCAAATTTCATATTAGCGTTTGTGTTAGTTTTATAGTAATCATCATCATAGTGCAAGGTATCCTCATCCATTTCAATATAATCAAAGATACTTAAAAGTTCCACTTTAAAAAGGGATGTAGATATTTTTTTTCTTCGCTTCCTTGCCCAAGTGACAAAAAATGAAGAAATAGAATTCATCGCACGGCTTGGTAAGAGGATAAAATCACTTCGAATTCAGGCTGGATATAATAATCAGGAAAATTTTGCTTTTGATGCTGGTATACCCAGAGCTCAATATGGCCGATACGAAAGAGGGGTTAACCTCACAATAATCAACCTATATAAGATTACTTAGATGCACCAAATAACGCTGGAAGAATTCTTTTCAGAGGGGTTTGATTAAAACCCACCAAATCGTGCATAAGGAGCAATGGTCTGCTCAGCAAAATCATCAGCGGCAAATTTAAACCAGGCGGTAATGGCAATCATAGCCGCGTTATCGGTGCAGTACTCAAAAGCAGGAATAAAAATAGTCCACCCAAGCTGCTCTCCCTCGGTATGTATAGCCCTGCGCAAACCACTATTAGCCGAAACTCCGCCTGCTATGGCAATATGGCTGATACCTGTATCGGCCGATGCCCTTTTGAGCTTTTTCATTAAATGGCTGATAATGGCTTTTTGAACCGAGGCACATACATCGGGCAAATGGGTTGGCAAAAAATCGGGGGCTTGCTTTTGTAAAAAGTACATCACCGAAGTTTTAAGTCCGCTGAAACTGTAATCGTATCCCGGTGTTTGCGGCACAGGAAATTTAAATGCATCGGGGTTTCCCTGTGCAGCATATTGATCAATAAGCGGCCCGCCCGGATATGGAAGTCCGAGTAATTTTGCCGTTTTATCAAAGGCTTCTCCGGCAGCATCGTCAATGGTTTCGCCCAAAATTTTCATTTCAACCGCACTATTTACCTGCACAATTTGGGTGTGCCCACCCGATACTGTGAGGCACAAAAATGGAAACGGTGGCTTTGGTTCATCAATAAAATGGGCAAGTATGTGCGCGTGCATGTGATTCACCTCAATAAGCGGAATGGACAAAGCCAGTGCAAGTGATTTGGCAAACGAAACACCAACAAGTAACGATCCCAGTAAACCGGGCCCTCGGGTAAATGCCACTGCGCTCAATTGCTCTAAAGAAATCCCGGCCTGCTTTACTGCCGCATCAACCACCGGCACAATATGCTGTTGATGAGCACGCGAAGCAAGTTCGGGCACTACACCTCCCCAAAGGCGGTGAACCTCCTGCCCGGCCACCACGTTGGCAAGTATTTTGCCATTGTGCAGCACCGCAGCCGAAGTATCATCACACGATGATTCGATGGCTAAAATGTAAATATTGTTCTCTTTAGTCAATCTGATTTTTTAAGTCACCCAACCTGTTGTAATTTCGCACACTTTGAAAGTTAAGCGTACCATACTCCGATTATCCGCAATTCTTGGCACTCTGGTGCTTCTCGGAAGTATTACTGTATTTGTTCTTATCAACAGCGCTCCGTTTCAACAATGGCTGGCGGGCAAAGCTACCAATTATCTTTCAGAGCAACTTCATACCCCCGTTAAGATTGATAAAATCAGGTTTAAACTGCTCCATACACTTAGCATTGAAGGATTATTAATAGGAGATCAAAAGAAAGATACCTTGCTGTATGTAGCCACCCTTGACGCCAATTTACAGGAACTGGATTTGGACAAAAATCTTTTGGTAATTAATAAAGTTACCTTAACGAAAGCCAACGTGGCTTTAAAAAAATATCCCGGAATCAGAGGAATTAATCTTGATTATATCCTTGATTTTTTTGCTTCATCAGATACTACGCATAACCCCAATCGTAAAATATTTACCCTGCAGGTAAATAAACTTGCCCTAAAAGATTCGCGCTTCTCCTATTTTGATTTGCGCTTTAATCGTAAAGAAAAAGGATTTGACGAATCGTATATCGACCTGTACCACCTGAATATTGATGCTGATAATTTCAGGCTGATTGATGATTCCATGCTGTTTCATATCAACCAGTTTTCGGCTGTTGACCAGTGCGGATTTAAGATTGATGAATGTACCGCTGATGCAACCATTTCAGCTAAAGAACTTGGTTTTAGAAACCTGCATATTGTAACTCCTTACAGCGATTTATCGGATGAATTTATTATGAGTTACGACCATTGGCGCGACTTTAATGAATTCAATGATGATGTAATCATGAGCGGAAGTTTTTCCAAATCGAAAGTCAATTTAAAAGACATTGCTTTTTTTGCTCCGCAATTAGAAGGATACGATTTACTACTCAATATAGCCGGAAATGTAAGAGGCCCGTTGAGCAACCTGAAAGGGAAACACCTGATGATGACCTTTGGGCAACACAGCATTTTTGACGGAGATTTAAGCATGCGGGGCTTGCCTAATATTGATGAAACTTTTATAGACCTTAAGGCAAACCGGGTGCAAACAGTAGAATCGGATTTATACCTGTTGCTGAAAAAAATTAAACTTCCGCGCAATTTTGCACAACTTGGCACTACCTCTTTCAACGGCAAATTCACCGGATTTATCAATGACTTTGTTGCCTACGGAACGTTAAAATCGGAATTAGGAACGGTACAATCGGATATAAATTTAAAACTGGCAGATGATATGGCAGCCAGTGAATATTCAGGAAATTTATCATTGAATAATTTCGATATCGGAGCACTTCTTAATGAAGAAAAATTGCTAAGAAAAGTGACGTTAAATGGTGAAGTAAAAGGAAAAGGATTAACGCTTAAATCGGTGAATGCCGTTTTAAAAACCAAAATTCAAAAATTGGAATTATACAACTATCCTTACACCGGTTTAAACGTAAGCGGCCATATACAAAATAGTTTTTTCACAGGGGCTATTGCCTGTAATGACCCCAACCTTATTTTTGATTTCAACGGCTCGGTCGACCTTCGTCCCACAGAGCATATTTATAAGTTTAACCTGAATCTGGAACATGCCAACCTGCTGGCACTTCACCTCGATACGCAGAAAACAATTGTGCGCACCAGAGCCATTATGGATGCCCGTGCCGATAAAACATTTCAGCGGGTAAATGGTACACTAAACTTAACCGATGCTTTCATTCTGCGAAAAGATTCGCTTTATCCTGTGGGCAACTTAACGGTTACTTCTTCGCGCAAGGACAATCAGTCGCATTTAACCGTAAACTCATCAATGGTTGATCTGGATATAACCGGAGTTTATAGTTTTAACGATTTGCCATACTCGGTATATAATTTACTCCATTTACAAGCCCCCGATTTCTTTAGTAAACCCCGGCAAAATGTACCCGAACAACACTGTGATTTTTCAGTAAAACTCAAAACTTCTTATCCTGCCTGTAACCTGTATTTGCCAGATTTGTATTTTAATAATGGCAATCTGAAAGGAAGTTTTTCAAGTAAAAGTTCAAGGTTGCAGGTTCAGGGATATATTGACAGCGCTTCCTATCAGATATATCATGCTTCCAAACTTTTTGTAAATATAAGCAAGGCCGGATCGCCCGATATGAATTACGAAATAACAGCTGCGTTAATTACCACTGACAATTCGGTTAAAATTCCGCAACTGGCTACCAGTGGTAACCTTAGAAACAATATACTTAAAAACAGAATTCAGTTTAACGATACCGCTCTAAAAAACACCGTTGATGTGAGTTCGAATGTGAGTTTTGGTAAAACCAATACACTGGTGTCGGTACAATCTTCCAAAATTGTAATCAGGCAAAAACCATTCATTCTTAAAGATAACGGAACCATTAACCTAACCGATAGCGGAATTGTTTTTGACGGAATAGAACTTACCGAAGAAAATCAGTTACTCAAAATTCAGGGTATTTATTCAAAAAAAGAAAATCAGAACCTGAGTGTTGATATTAAAGATCTGAAACTGGATTTAATCAGTTATTTTTTTAATGACTCCAATAGTCAGTTTAACGGAATTGCCAATGGGAAAGCCGTATTTAAAACATTGAACGGAACACCGGTGGTATTGGGAAATATTAAAGTGAAAGACGCCTCTTACTTCAACGATACAATTGGTGATATCATTATCAATTCAACTTTCGAAAGTACTTCTTCGCGCCTACTGCTGGATATAAAAGCAGATGGGAAAACCGTTAAAAATATGTTTGTGAAGGGCTCTGTTGGTATGTCGGGGCAAAACGATCTGGATCTGGATATTCACTTCGATTTTGTAAATGTAGATTTGTTTGAAGAGCATCTGGAAGTGATTTTCAGCGGGATGACGGGGAACGTAAAAAAAGGAAATTTTACCTTAACAGGCACTTTAAAACAACCCGTTTTAGAAGGAAGATTAATGATGGATACACTGGCGGTGCAGGTAGACTATCTTAAAACCATTTATTTTCTTACAGCCGAAATTGAATCAAAAGAAAATCTCTTTATCCTGAAAAAATTCAACCTGCTTGACGGGAGGGCTAAAACCTGCGAAACCAGTGGCTGGATGACACACGATTATTTTGACGATTTTAAATACTCATTCGATTTTAAAAAGCTAAAAGATTTTTGGGTTTTAAACACCAAACTTAAAGACAACGAACTTTTTTTCGGTACCGGTTACGCCAATGGTTCTGTAAACATTTCTGGTAATTTTAGTCAGGCAAATATTGACGCGAATTTAAAATCGGCCCCCGGCACAAAAGTATTTTTGCCTTTAAACACCGCTGAAGTTGCCGAAGAATCGGATTTTGTGCGGTTCATTAATTATAAAGACTGGAAAGTACAGCGCAAAACAGCCGTTTTCAAACCAAAATCATCGGCCCTCACAATGAATTTTAACCTCGACCTGACGCCCGATGCTGAAGTACAACTGATATTTAATTCCCAAACAGGTGATATTATAAAAGGACGTGGCAAAGCCAACCTGAAAATGGAACTCAATAAGCAAAACGACTTTTTGATGTACGGCACTTATACCATTGTAGAAGGAGATTATTTATACACCGCATTAAATGTTTTTAATAAGAAATTTGTGATGAAACCCGGAGGAACCATTTTATGGAATGGCGACCCGCTCAAAGCACAAATAAACATGACTGCCATTTACTCGGTTAAAACACCGCTCTATCCGATGGTTTCGGGCGATGAAGCCTTTAAATCAAGAATATTTAATGTTGAATGTAAACTTACGTTAAAAGGTTTATTGTTTCCGCAACCGGAAATAGTTTTTGATATTGACTTCCCTGATTTAAATGTGCTGGGAGGTGCCCAAAGTGTAAGTGTGCTGAGTGCGGTGCAACAAATAAAAAACAATCCCGACCAGTTGCAAATGCAGTTTTTTAGTTTGCTCATCACAAAAAGTTTTATGCGAACCGATAATGCCTCATCTAATTATACCGGAGCAGGAAAATCGGCAGGAACCCAAAGTCTGAGTGAATTTGCATCCAATCAGTTGAGTAACATGCTTTCGCAAATTGACCCCAATTGGGAAATAAATCTTAATTACCGGGCAAATGATGCAAACTCAGCACAAACTCAGCAAGCCATTGTTTCGGTTATCCATCGTTTTTTAAACGGAAGATTAGAAGTTCAAACCAGTACCGACATATATCGGGCGGAGGCTGTAAACTTTCAGGCCAAATACAATATCAATGAAGACGGTTCGCTTAAACTAAAAGCATTCAATACCAACACGTCCAATCCGGTTTATTCACAAAGTGTCATCACCCAGGGCATGGGACTTTATTATACCCGCCAGTTTAATAAACTCTCGGATTTAAAACGAAAAGGCAAAAAATCGAAAGGCAAAAAAGAAGAAACCCCGGCCAATCAGCAATTAGACGACAGCCCTTATTTGGAAACTCCTCAGGGGCAGCCACCGGGCAAGATGCTTCCACCGGCAAAAGAAGACTAAGTTTATTTCACAAATCTTTCTAATTTCGCAAATTCAAAACAAGCAGATATGTCACACAACTTATTAAAAGGGAAAAAAGGAATTATTTTCGGTGCACTCGACTCCAACTCCATTGCATGGAAAGTGGCTGAACGGTGTCATGAAGAAGGTGCGGTATTCACACTAACCAATGCCCCCATTGCCATGCGCATGGGAGCCATTAATGCCCTGGCCGAAAAATGCAATGCCCAAATAATCCCTGCTGACGTTACCTCTGATGCCGATATGGAAAATCTGATTGATAAATCAATGGAAATTCTGGGAGGAAAAATTGACTTTATCCTTCATTCAGTAGGAATGTCGCTCAATATCAGAAAAGGGAAACACTACACCGATTTGGATTATGAGTTCATGAAAAAAACGCTGGATATATCCGCCATTTCATATCACCGGTTACTAAAAATTTGCTACCAGAAAGATGCCGTCAGCGAGTGGGGATCAACCGTAGCCCTTACCTATATTGCCGCTCAGCGGGTATTTCCTGATTACAATGAAATGGCCGATGCAAAATCGTTGCTTGAGTCAATTACCCGCAGTTGGGGATTTCATTACGGAAAAGCTAAAAAAGTACGTGTAAATACTATTTCCCAGTCGCCCACAAAAACTACTGCCGGATCGGGAGTGAAAGGATTTGACGGCTTCTTTAATTATGCCGATAGCATGTCGCCATTGGGCAATGCAACATCCGACAGTTGTGCCGATTATTGCGTGCTGATGTTCTCCGATCTTTCTAAAATGGTTACCATGCAAAATCTTTTTCATGACGGAGGATTTTCATTTACCGGTGCGAGTCAGGAAACAGTTGAAAAATTCAATAGCTGATGGATACCCATTTGCATCATAACCACGAAGAAAAGCACTTTACCGGATCTGAAATAGTAAGGGATGTTGTTATTGGAATGAGTGACGGGCTCACGGTTCCTTTTGCGCTTGCTGCAGGATTAAGCGGTGCAGTTGATTCTAACGGAATCATTATTACTGCAGGCATTGCCGAAATTATTGCGGGCTCCATTGCAATGGGTCTTGGCGGTTACCTTGCCGGTAAAACTGAAGTGGAACATTATGATGCCGAATTAAAAAGAGAATATTACGAGGTAGATGTTTTTCCGGAAAAAGAAAAACAGGAGGTTCGTGATGTATTTCAGGAATATGGCATAAGCAAAACCATTCAGGACGAGGTAGCCGATGATTTGGCAAAAGACAAAAAACGTTGGGTTGATTTTATGATGAAATTTGAACTGGGATTGGAAAAACCCAGTCTAAACCGTGCCCGACAGAGTGCCCTTACCATTGGAGTTTCGTATGTGGTGGGAGGTTTAGTGCCTCTAATGGCCTATTTCTTTTCCGACACACCTGAATCGGGATTAATTTACTCATCGGCAATTACCCTTATCTGCCTTTTTATTTTCGGATATTTTAAAAGCAAACTCATAGGGCAGCATGCGCTGAAAGGGGGCTTTCGCATTATGGCCATTGGTGCCATGGCAGCAGCAGCAGCATTTTTTGTAGCCAAACTCTTCGGCTCTTAATGAACAAATTTCAGCCTGCAAATTTTACAGGACTTGACGACTTATTCGCTTTCCTGCCAAAGCACGAATTAGAAACACTGAAAGCACTCAGGTCGCTCATTCTGGAGTGTATCCCGAACGTGAAAGAAAAACTTAGTTATAATGTCCCATATTACTCCATAAACAAACGCATCTGTTTTATCTGGCCGGGGTCAGTTCCCTGGGGTGGAACGCGGGAAGGTGTGTTGTTTGGTTTGGCCTATGCCAAACAACTTACCGATGAATGGAATTACTTAGAATGGGGAGAACGAAAAACGGTAGGCACAAAAACTTATTTCAGTGCAGCTCAGGTAATGAATGATAATGACATTATTAAAACACTTCTGTTTGAGGCCGCAGAAGTAGATGCCCGCTCAAAAAAAAGAAGAGTCTGATTCGACCAATAATTTAAACCACCCGTTTTTGATATTCATATTTGCACAGTGCTGAAAAAAGGATTTCTATTTTTTGTATTATCAACCACCCTCATTTCAAAGGGAAATGGGCAGGGGTTTTATCAGATTTGGAATTTTGATTCCCTCAATTTAAAAGGAACTTACAATAGCTTTCAACAACAGCCCTCCTCTGCCTCAGTCTATTTAAACGACAGCGTTCATTCGGGATATGGCGGGAGATCTTTTCAACTAAATGCATTAAAAAATGAAGAGGGATATTGTGGCGCCTGGATAAATTTCTTCGCCTCAAAAAACGGGAAAACTCCATACATGAATGCATCGGAGTATAAATTTATTTCGCTACGGATAAAAGGCGCGTTAGGTGGAGAAAAAATTCAAATTCAACTTTCAGACATAGCAATGCAACAGAGGGAGGACTCCCGACCATGCAAACCGCTCACCTCCTATTTACCTGAAGGAATAACCATCGGCTGGCAGGAATTAATTATTCCGCTTACCGATTTTGCCGGAATTGATATCACTCAACTAACAGGTATTACATTCAATTTTACAGTGGCAGGCAACTACACAGTTTTTATTGATGATTTGTACTTAAAAAAAGAAATTACCACTGCACTGCCGGTAAGCAATATTCAACACCCTCAATCGGGCAACCGTCCGCTGGAGAATGCCATGTGGGTTTGGCAAACGTATAAATTGTTTAATGATTTAGCTTACCGGGATACACTGATAAGTACCTGCAGGCAGCTTCAGGTAAATCATGTTTTTATGCAAATGTTTTATGATGACAACCTCAAGGAACTTTCTTTTGCCGACTCGCTCAGAAGTGTCATCCGTTTGTGTAATCAGCATCGTATAAATGTGTATGCGCTTGACGGTTCGCCTGAATGGGGGTGTTACGACAAGCATGAAATTCCGCTTACCATTGTACAACTTGTTGCCAATTTTAATTCACAATCATCGGCAACTGAGAAATTAGCCGGAGCGCATTTTGATATTGAGCCTTACCTCCTGCTTGGATTTTCTATTCCAGATTTGCGCAAACAAATTATTTATGAAAACCTGGAACTAAAAAAGAAATTAAGTACGTTGTGCCATTCCCATAACTTAACCTTAGGCATTGATATTCCGTTTTGGTACGAAGACCCCGATTCAACCGGAGTACCATTAACAAATATTGAGTTCAATCGGTCTATCAATGCGGCCAGTTTTCATATGATAGATTTAGCCGATCACATCGCCATTATGGGCTATCGTAATTTTGCTTACGGCTCTGACGGGATGATTAATAAAGACATTGCAGAACTTGAATATGCCAGCAGTATTAAAGGAAAAGAAATATGGGCCGGAGTGGAAACAATTATTGAAACCCCTATTCCCTACGTTTTATTTAGTGGCATCCCGAAAGAGCGATTACCTAATTTTCTTTCGGGCAATGCAGCCGCCATCGGACGAAAAAGTCGTTTTATGGGTTACCGGCTGATGATGTTTGAACATGGCAATTATGTTCATTTCGGAATTGAACAAAGTGTAAGCAAAAAGAGAAATGAAAAACGAAGGAATCAGCAAGCCATACTCGAGTTTAAAAAACTACTCGCTTCATACCCGGATACGTTAAGCAAAAGCAATTCCTACCATTCGCTAAATGAATATCTGGTAAATTCGCCAAATGAGTTTCAAATAGTGAAGAGAGGAAAAAGTAAAGATGAAACAAGCCTGTGGAAAGTTATTATTTACCCAACTGATGCAAAAATAAGTTTTGCAAAAAAATCATTAGATGAAATGTTGATTGAGTTATATAAGGCATCGGTGGTTTTCTATGACTATCCCTCCTTCAGGGGCTTTGCATTTCACTGCTACGAAACCATTTTGGATATGAAATAGCAAAAACAACTTTTATAAAGTATACTTGCTAAAAATAATTTACCGTGGATCCGTTAATTGAAACCCGACTTCGTTCAGCCATCAGGGATGTTCCTGATTTTCCTAAACCCGGAATAATGTTCAAGGACATAACCCCCGTTTTTTTAGATGCCCGGCTATGTGATGAACTGGCTGATGCATTTATAGAAAAATTGCCTGGCCCCATTGATGCTATTTGTGCCATTGAAAGCAGGGGGTTCTTTTTCGGAATTATGATTGCCAATAAACTTCAAATTCCATTGTTCCCTGTGCGAAAGGCCGGAAAATTACCTGCCAAAACAATCAGTTATTCCTATAATTTGGAATATGGGTCGGCCACATTAGAAATGCATACCGGAATAATAAACCCCGGATGGCGTGTAATGATTCATGATGATTTGCTGGCTACGGGTGGCACCGCTATGGCCGCGGCTGAACTCATTCGGGCCGAAGGTGGAAACGTGGCCGCATTCTCGTTTCTTGTTGAATTATCCTTTTTGGGCGGAAGAAACAAAATCTTGCCCTATTCAAACACAATTCTGCCTTTAACTACCTTTTAGACAAAACAAAACCAACCGAACGATTGTTAGTACCAATGACTTACCTAACAAACGTACTGCGAAAAATTAAAATATTTTTAAAACTAATTTTATTACGCTCATTTACAAATATAAATTGTAAAT
>Ga0268298_10003295_pt1 | contig 16623 bp, 10 predicted proteins | sample WWTPWeurt_MetaG_FD_194462 | JGI IMG/M metagenome (GOLD analysis project Ga0268298, IMG submission 194462) | Activated sludge microbial communities from WWTP in Nijmegen, Gelderland, Netherland - WWTP Weurt | ecosystem: Engineered > WWTP > Aerobic digester > Activated sludge | place... | reverse complement strand
GTCCATGCCGGCGGCGGGGAAGTTCGGTGCGGCGGGGGCCGGATCGCCGTCCCGCCGGCGCCGACTTTCCATCAGGCTATCTGCCAGTGGATCTGTGCCACCTGTACGCCCGCGTTGTAGATGGTGTAATCAATCGTCCCGGCGACGCCGGAAGCTTGCTGGACGGTTTCACCGGCAACCAGGCCGACGTTGATCGTATCGCCCGAATTGGCCTTGATCCAGATCTGGGAGCCGTTACCGCCGTCGGCGAAGTTGCGCACATCCAGGCTGGCGAGGCTCAGTGAGGTGCTGGTGCCGTCACGCATGTCCAGGAACTCCATGTTGTTCGTCACGCCGGCCAGTGTGGTGAGCGAGTAGGTCGCGCCAAGGTTGAAGAGCTTGATCGCGTCGCCGCCACCGGACGTCCAGGCCGTATTGGCCTGGCCGTCCACCAGGGTGGGCAGGTTGCCGTTGATGATCGTGCCTTGGGAATCGACCCAGAACGTGTCGTCGTCGTTGCCGCCAGCGGCGTTATCGCGGCCGAGGCGGATATCCAGCGTGTCGTTGCCGTTAGCCGCCGAAAGGGTGTCGTTGCCGAGGCCGCCAATCAGGACGTTGGCGTTGGCATCGCCTGTCAGTGTGTCGTTGAAGTCCGAACCGGTCAGGTTCTGGACGCCGGAGAAGGTGTCGCCGTTGGCATCGCCAAGGGTGCCTGTGCCGGCGGTCAGGCTGGCGTTCACTGCGGAAGCCGCGCCGGCGTAGGAAGCGGTATTGATTCCCGTGCCGCCGATCAGCGAGTCCGCACCCGCACCGCCGATCAGGATGTCGTCGCCGGCACCGCCATCGAGGGCGTTGGCGTTCAAGTTTCCCGTCAGTGTGTCATTCAAGGCGGAGCCAGTCAGATTCGAAAAGGCCGCGAGGGTGTCGCCCGCCGCATCGCCGCCGAGGCCTGTTCCCGAGGTGAGGCTAACGGTCACTCCGGCCGAGGACCCTGCGTAACTGGCGGTATCGTTGCCGCCCCCGCCGACCAGGACATCGGCTCCGGCGCCGCCTTCGATGGTGTTGGTACCGCCGTCACCGGTGAGGTTGTCGGCAAAACCCGAGCCGATGATGTTCTCGAAATTGGACAAGGTATCAGTGCCGGAGCCGCCGGTGACTTGCGGCGCGATGGACGCCAGGGTAACGGTGATTGCGCCGGCCGCGCCGGCATAGCTGACCGTATCGATACCGCCCTGGCCGTTGAGTGTGTCGTTACCGGCGCCGCCGATGATCAGGTTGGCGCCGCCATCACCTGTCAGGGTGTCGTCGAACCCGGAACCGACCAGGTTCTCGATGCCGCTGAGAATGTCGCCATTGGCATCGCCGGCACTGCCGACGCCGTTGATGATTACCGCCACGCCCGCGCCGGCGGCCGCGTAGGACGCGGTGTCGGTACCTTGCCCACCGATCAGGGTGTCGGCACCCGCGCCACCAATTATCGTATCGTCGCCGGCACCGCCGTTGAGGACATTGGCATTGCCGTCGCCGGTCAGCGTGTCGTTGTAGTCCGAGCCGAGCAGGTTCTCGAAGTTGCTCAGGGTGTCCGTCCCCGCCCCGCCGGTGGCTTGTGCGCCAGGGGTGGCCAGACTGACGTTTACCGCCGCGGTCGCCCCAGCATAGCTGGCGGTGTCGCCAGCAGCGGTATTGCCACCACCATCCAGTGTGTCGTCGCCCAAGCCGCCCTCGATGAAGTTGTCGCCGCCGCTGCCGGTGAGTATGTCGCCGTAGGCCGAGCCGAGTATGTTCTCGATGCTGGTATAGACGTCATTGTCGGTGTTTACGCCGGTCCCCAGGTTGACGGACCTCCCGCCGGTGGCGCTGGCGTAGGAAACCGTATCCGAGCCTGCCGCGCCGTCGATGTTGTCCGCGCCGGCGCCGCCGTCGATGAGGTCGTCGAGCCCTGATCCGGTGATAGCGTCCGCAAAGCCGCTGCCGATGATGCGTTCGATGCTGACCAGCGTATCGGTGCCGATACCGGAACCAGTGACCGTGTTGGTCGCCAGATTGATGGTGACGGCGCCGGTGGCGTCGGCATAGCTTGCCGTGTCGAAGCCGGCTTCGCCGTTCAGAGTGTCATTGCCGCCGCCGCCGACCAGGATGTTGCTGTCCGAGGTGCCGTAAACGGTGTCGTTGCCGCTGGAACCGATGAAGTTCTCGATGCTGACGAAGGAATCTCCCACGGCGTCGTTGGTCTGGGTGTAGGTACCCCGGTTCTGCATGTCGATCAGCACACCCGCGCTGGAATGGGCGTAGGAAACCCAGTCGCCTCCGGCGCCGCCAAGGAAGGTGTCTCCGCCCCCCAGGCCTTCAAGGATGTCGTCGCCCGTGCCGCCGGTAATCACGTTGGCACCGCTGTTGCCGATCAAATGGTCATTGAAAGCCGAGCCTTGCAGGTTGTTCATGACCCCTGTGTAGGTATCGCCGGCGGCGTCGCCAGTGTTCAACACCGCGCCCGCGACGTTCTGCAGCGTGGCGATGTTGAATGCCCCCGTCAGCCCGGTGGTCAGTGTGGCAGTGACACCTCCCGCGCTCGAAATGCCCTGGCCGACCAGGTAAGCATTGCCGGCATTGGCATAGCTCGCGGTGGCGCTGGAAAGCCAACCGTAGATCGTGTCGGCACCGGCAAAGCCCTCGATCAGGCCGTTGCCCTGCAGGTAGTTGGCGACCGCATTGCCGTAGAGCGTACCGCCGGTTTGCGAATAGTAGGAATAGATGTTCTCCATGTTGGTGACGGTGTCGCCGGCCGCATCGCCCGTCATGACGATGCCCATCGCCGCGTTCTGCGCCGCGGTCAGCAGCGATGCCGTGACCAGATTGCCCGACCAGTCGATGTACCAGGTGTCGTTGCCGTTGCCACCGTCGATGGTGTCGTTGCCGTAATAACCGCGGATCCAGTTGTTGACGCCATTGCCGATCAGGACGTCGTCCCACTGGCTGCCCGAGTAGAGATGCTCGATGCCATTCAGGGTGTCGTTGCCACTGCCGCCGGTGACGAAGCCAGTCTGCAGGTTGGCGGAAACGCCACCCAGGGCGAAGCGGTAATCGACCCAGTCGCTGGCGGTATTGCCGCCGGTGATGACGTTGTCGGTGTTGCTGGCATAAACGTAGGCGTTGTTGGATCCGGCGGCGGTGAAGTTCTCGATGTTGGAGAAATTCGCATAGGTGCCGGCGGTGGGACCGTAGAAGTACACGGTGCCGGCCTGCATGTTGACGTCGACCCGGTACGACACGGCAGAGTTCCAGACCAGGGTATCGCCGAAGGCGGTGTTGGCGCCGCCGTCGATGATGTCGAGCTGGTTGTCGGCGCTGGTCATGACGATGCTGTCGTCGCCGCCGCCGCCGTACAGCCGGGCCTGGCCAGCCAGGTCATCGGTCAAGCTGTCGTTGCCGGCGTCGCCGTAGAGCGTATCCACGCCGCCGCCGCCGCTGATGATGTCGTTGCCGTCGCCGCCGGTAAGGACATTGGCGTTGTTGTCGCCGGTCAGCGTGTCGACGAAGGCAGAACCGATCAGGTTCTGGATGTCGCTGTAGGTGTCGCCGGCCGCGTCGCCCGTGTTGCCGGCTGGCGCGACGAGCGAGGCGGTGACGCCGATGCCGCCTGTGTCGGCGCTATGCTCGTAGCTCGCCGTATTGGTGCCCGTGCCGCCGATCAACTGGTCGGCCCCCGCCAAACCTTCGAGCACGTCGTCGCCGGTACCGCCGGTGAGGATGTTGATTCCGGCATCCCCGATCAGCGTATCGCCGAAATCCGAACCCGTGAGGTTCTCGATGCCACTGCAGGTATCGCCGCTGGCCTGGCCCTGGTTGGCGAAGCCCGCCAGGGTAGTCAGCGACGCCATCACGTAGCCCGCAGCGTGGGCATAGCTGGCGGTGTCGCCTGTAACACCGTGACCGCCGCCGATCAGCGTGTCTGCGCCGTCCATGCCTTCGAGGATGTCGTCGCCCGCGCCGCCATCAATGATGTTGTTCCCGGCCTCGCCGATTAGCGTGTCGAAGGAACCGGTGCCGATCATGTTCTCGATGCTGCTGTAGGTATCACCGAACGCGTCGTTGGACTGCGTCACGACCGGGCCGGCGGCGAACACCGTGGTCAGCGAGGAAACGACGCCCGTCGTGGAATTGGCATAGCTCACCGTGTCGCTGCCGGCGCTGCCGACGAAGCTGTCCTCGCCGCCCAGTCCCTCGAGCGTGTCGTTTCCGCTGCCGCCGGTCAGAATGTTTGCCGAGGCATTGCCGACAAGTGTGTCGTCGAAGGCGGATCCCGTCAGGTTCTCGATGCTGGTGAAGGTGTCGCCGGCCGCATCGTTGGTCTGCGCCAGGGGAGTCAAGAGCAGGCTCGCATCGAGCGTTACCACTACGCTGGCGGTCGACGGCGCATAGCTGACGGTATCGGTGCCGCCGCGCCCGTCGAAGGCATTGGCCTGAATGTCCGCGGCGCCGGTAAATGTGTCGTTGCCGGCGCCGCCGATCAGGTTCTCGATCGAGACCAGGGTATCGGTATAGCCGTTGGCGAGACCCGTATTGCTGGTGAGGCTCACCGTCACCGCCCCGGTCTCGTATTCGTAACTGGCGGTGTCGGTTCCCGAGCCGCCATCCAGAGTATCCGCATTGTTGCCGCCGACGAGCTTGTCGTTACCCGCGCCGCCGGTCAGGACGTTGGCTGCCGAATTGCCGATCAGGACGTCATTGAAGTCGGAACCAGTGAGATTCTCGATGCTGGCGTAGGTATCGTCAAAGGCATCGCCGACATTGACCACGCCCAGGGTCAGGTCGAGCGTCGCCGTGACGTCCGCGCCGGCCAGTGCGTAGGTCGCGGTATCACTTCCGTCCTCGCCGTCCAGTGCATCCGCCCCTGCGCCGCCGTCGAGCACGTCATTTCCAGTTCCGCCGAAGAGCGTGTCATTGTCGCCTTCGCCGTGCAGAAGGTCGTGTCCGGCGCCGGCATGCACCACGTCGTCGCCATTGCCGGCGAAGACCTCGATACCAACACCGGCGCGCGGCAGCACCATCAGCGGATCACCGGTGGAGCTGTACACGGTGAAATCAGACTCGGTCACCGCATCACGCCAGGTGAAGTTGAGGTTGTTGGTCACTTCGAAGGCGAATGGCCCGGCGTGCCCGCCGATGATGATGTCGGCGCCGAAATCAACGGGTGCCGCGATGTCGTTGACGCCGTACACGATGGCGAGGTCGAGCCCGTTGAGCAGCATGGCCGGGTCGGGCGTGACGTGCCAGGAATTCGAGGTCGGACCGTCGCGCATCACCACCGCTCCGCCCAGGCCGAGGACGTCGAAGCCCGGGATCAGGGCAATCTTCGCCGCATTGAAGACGAGCTGGATGTCGGTCAGGTCGGAGAAGTTGTTGATCGTCAGGTGCAGGGTCTTGCTCCACTGCCCTTCCCCGGCGCTGAAGGCCGGGTTGAAGGTGATCGTGTCGGCACCGCCCGTGCCGCTGATGATTTCGCGTGTCGCCTGGTGCTGCGGGTTGGCGCGGATCGCGAGCTGGGTCGTATCGGCTGCCGGATCGAAGGCGCCAAGAGGAAGGTCAAGACGGCCGGTCGGCGTCACCTTGAATTCGGAAGCGGTGTAGAGCGCCTGGGTAAAGTTGGGCTGCCCCAGACCGGTCCCGCTGAGCAGGTCGTCCACGGTCTGCGTTTTTTGCCCGACTCGGAAGACAGGCGGATTCGGCGTCACCAAGGGAACCACCGTTGCCGGAACTTCCCCTTCCCCTTCCCCGTAACCGCTACCGCCCAAACCGGGCCCCTTGCCTGACAAGGTGGTGCCAGTACCGATCTTGACCATCGGCGCCGGTGGTGCCGGTGGCTCTATTGCCGGGGTTTCCTCCGGGGGGGCTTCGTCGGCCGGCGGCTTGGCCGCGTCGATGTTTTCGCTGACCAGACGCAGGCTGCCCGCCTTGGCGGGATTGGCGACCCCCGCCAATTTGAAAACCTGGGCCAGCGTACTCTTGCCGTCGGTGAATACAACGGCGTGCGGATCGGTGCCAAGCGCATCGAGGGCGCCATTGGGAATGACGACGTAACTGCCATCCGAGAAACTCAGCAACAGGTCGACGTCGGCGATATCGACTGACAGGAGCTTGCCCTTGGCGTGGGCAATGGTGACGGTACCATCGGGTGCCGTTGCGGCGCGTTCGACTTCCTGGCCCGGCGCGAGTACCTTCAACGCCGCCTTGCCATCCTTTGCCCCGGTTTCATTCGCCATGATTCAGCCTCCTTAAATTCTGGCGCATCGCCCGCTTGCGCCTTCATCCGCCGTCAATCGGGGCATGCTAAGACACTTCTTCCCCGGGGGCGTGGAATTTCCGCACACCGCCTTGAATATACACATCATTCCGAGCACCGTTTGCCACGCCGGTCCGCCCGCATCTTCCGTTCGTCGCCTATTTTTTTATGTTTTCGATCAGTGTTTCGTTCGTTCTGCGCTGCTGCTCGATCAAGAGGGTCGTAAGCTTGCGAGTCTCGGCCGATTCGTCGGCCGCGCGCACCATGATCTCCGACAATTGCGCCAGCAATTCGCTATTGCCCTTCTCCATGATGCTGAGAATGGTGCCCAACTGCCTGCCGACGCGCTGCAATTCACCGCGGAAGTTGGTCGACGCTTCGGAGTTCTCGGCCAACGCCCGCAGCATGTCGCCGCGCTGCTTGTTGAAATCATCGAGTTCGCCGGTCAGCGCCCGCAACTGCAGACGCGCGGATTCGGCCAGCCGGTCTTCGATCCTCAACAGGACTCGAACTCCGTCGTCGTCGCTAGTCGGCTCGGTGTTCCTGGGGGGTGCCTGCGTCCGTGTCGCCAGCGTCTCGGCGGCGAGCGAAGGCGGGTCCGCCGCGGCCAGGGATGCGCTGCGTGCCACCGGCGCCGCGGTGGCGGTTGTGCCGGGCATCGCGGCGGACGTTGCGGAGGAAGGAATCGCCAGCGGCCCCGCTACCCTGGAAACGACATCGGCCGCCGCGACGCTGGCGCTCTGGCTCAATTGACCAAGGCCGCGCTTGAGCGCGGTTTTGCTGTAGGCGAAGCCTTCGTGGGCGAGAGCGAACTCGATGTGTTGCGCCACTTCGGAGCCCAGCAGGGAGAGTATGTCGCCCAGGCAACGGCGGATGCCCACCATCATCAGCCCGAGAATGATCGATCCGAGCAGGCCGAACAAGGACGCGGAAAAGGCTATTCCCATTGACTGCATGGGGGCCTTCATGCGTTCGATCATGTTGCGGAAGACATCGATCGGATTGGCTTTGCCCATGTCGATGTCGGCGAAGCTGCCAATCAGAGCCGATATGTCATTGAGTGTCGACAACAGGCCGATGAAGGTGCCGAGCAGGCCCATGCCTACCAGCAGGCCGGTCAGGAACTGGGGCAGGGCATTGCGGCCGTATAGGCGCGAAGAAGCCTTTTCCAGTTCGTGCTCGATGGCAGCCTGTTCCTGGTGGGTGATGCTGCGCCCACCGGATGCCGCGATCATTCTCAGCACATAGGCGATGTCGCCATCGTAATTGATGGCCATGCTTTGCAGCGTTGCCAGGTCGGTGCCGTCGCGCACCGCCGCCGAGAACTCCGATAGGGCCCTGGCTTCGTGCATCAGGCGGAACACACTGCGGATGATCAGGACGCCGCCCAGCACGATGATGACAAAAATCGCGTAGTTGATTTGCGGGTGGGGATTCGAGACGATGGTCTTCTTGATCGCATCGAAATACACCGCCGCACCCAGCAGCAGCAAGACGAAGGGCAGGGCTACGTAGAAGTAATAGATTCGCAGTCGTTTATACATGGCTCATCTTGTCGAGTAGGTTTGCTGAATGGCAACAGTGCCGTACGTGCGAGAAACCGGCAATTCCCCGTTGACGGGCTTTCATCGCGGGTCCCGGAATGCGCCATCGCGGAATTTCAGAAGCGGCGACAGCAGATACGACAGGACGGTCCGTTTGCCGACCACGATATCGCCGCTGGCGGTCATGCCAGGCAAGACCGCGCCCGGTTGCCGGCCGCCCGGCGTCGAGGCCGCCTCGATGCGGACACGGTAATAACGCCCTTCTTTCTCGTCGCCCAAAGTATCCGCGCTGACTTCGGTGACTTCTCCGTCCATGGCGCCGAAGGTGGCGTAATCGTAGGCACCGATCCGTACCCGAGCCGGCAGGCCGCGGTGCAGATTGGCGCGATCATTGGGGCGGGCGCGGGTTTCGATGACGATGCGCTGATCGTCCGGCGTGATTTCCATCAACACTTCACCGGGCCGCACCACGCCGCCGACGGTGGTCACCGCGAGCCTGTTGATAAAACCCGAGACTGGCGCGCGTACGCTGTTGCGGCTCAGGCGATCGGTATTGGCGCCGACCTCGATGCCCGACTTTTCCAGATCCGCGCGAACCTGGGTCAGTTCGGAGGATGCTTCGGCGCGAAAGCGGGCCATCACCTCGCTGACACGCGACTCGGTTTCCGCCTGCGCGGCTCGCAACCGCGGTATGGCGGCCTCGGCTTCCGCGATCTGTGAGCCCAGCCTTTGCAGACGCGAGCGACTGTCCAGCACTTCCATCTCGGACGCAGCGCCCTTGGCCTTCAATCCTTCGATCATGCGTTGCTGTTGTTGCGCCACTTCCTGCTCGGCAACGAGGTTCTTTCGCCGGGAGATGCTCTCATCGACTTCGCCGCGCTTCTGTGCGCCCTGATTGCGCAGCACCCGCACCTCCTCCGCGAGCCGTGCGCGACGTGCGCGCCAGGCGTCGGTTTCGGCGCGAAGGACGTCCACATCGTTCAGGTCCGGCGGGAAAACAATCGCCTCCAGGCCGTTGAGTTCCGCCAGCAGTCTCACCTCGCGACCGCGCAGTGCGGCCAGTTTGGTTTGTTCTTGCCCCAGGCTCGATCGCGCCTGGATATCGGACAACTCCATGAGCGGCTGCCCGGCGCGGACAACCTGTCCCTCCTGGACGAGGACGGAACGGACGATGCCGCCCTCAAGATGCTGGATGATCTGCGAGCGGCCGGCCGGGATGACGCGCCCTTCAGTACGGACGATGACGTCGAGGCTGGCCAGCCCGGCCCAGAGCGTTGCTCCGGTGGTGCTGGCCAGCACGAGCAGGACGAAGGCGCGCTGTGGCGACAGGCCGGATATGAAATGCCGGGCCTGGTTTTTCAGCCGATGGAAAAGGGTACTCATCAACGGGAAGTCACGCGCACCAGGGAAGCATTCGAGTTGCTCTTGCCTTCACGCACCGAGACCTCGATCTTGTCCGCGGGCAGCTTCATTTCGATCAGCAGGTTGCGCACCGCCATGGCGCGGTAGAAGCCAAGGCGCTTCGCCTCCGAGAAACCTCTGGGCACAACGACGTCGATGCGCGCCCCCCCGGCGGCGGCGATGACGCCCAAGGTGTTGCGCAGGGTCCTGGTTTCCGCTTCGGTCAACGTCACGGCTTCATCCGTGAACCGGACAATGATGCCACCTCCCGTATCCGATGTCTGCTCCAGACCCTTTTCGGGCTTGGGTACGGCGGAGGTCGCCGGCAGCACCTTTTGCGGCGTTTGCAGTTCGTTGGGAACCTCCACCTTGCGCGGCACCGCGAGCTGGCTCAGAAGGCGAGCTTCGCGCTCCAGCGCCTGGTTGATCGCCTCGACCTGCTTCTTCAGCGCCTCGACTTCGGTTGGCGCCTCCTTGTTGAGCGCCTCGACCTGCTTGCGCAGCGCGGCGACCACTTCTTCGCGCTCCTTGATCGGATCGCGCAGGGTTTGCGGCTCGACAGGCGCTTCGATTTGTACCGCTACTCCCTGATCCCCCGGTTTGGCGCGGCCGAGTTCGAGGGCGAACATGAATACCGCGACTGTCATGATGGTCAGCAGAAACAGCAGGTTGAGCACCAGATTGGTGACCGCATCCACATAGCCGGGCCAGAAGATGTCGGAGCCGTCGTCGCTGTTGCTTTCAATGGACATGCTGTGGTTCCCCGGCGCTCGGATCGTTACTTGAGAATGCTATCCGGGTTACCCGGACCTGCTCGAGATTCTACCGCCAGGGAAAGGTTGCCGGCTCGGGGCGCCGACGCCGTTGGCGACGCCGATTCGACGACCGGCGGCAGGTCGGGTGGTACCGCCAGCACAGTGCCTGCGCGTAGATGGGCGCTGCCAACACGGACCTTGCCGGCGAAGATCGCGGGATTGGCAAGCGCCATGAGGCGGCGGTATTCGTTGCGGGCAAGGATGTCGTCCGGGTGGCGGGTGCGCGCCAGGGCATTCAGATTCGTGGCGCTTTCGAGCCGCAATGCTTCGCCAGCACTTGCCGTCGATATCGGACCCTTGTTCGCTCGCTCAACGACCGGTGCTGCCGCGGGAGAGGTCGCTACGGACACCGGTGGCGGGGGTTCCGCTACGGCGGGGGCGGCTTGAACCGCCGGCGCTGTTGGTACTATCACAGGAATGGTCTGCGCCGGGACCCGAGTGGCGAGTGTTGTTGCGGCCACCGCCAGCGGCCGCTCCTCGATTACCGGTGGCAGTGCCAGGTTGCTCGCCGGCGAGAACTTGCGGGAGGGCTCGGCATCCTTGGTGGACGGATCCGCGGATGAAGCCGGCGCAGAATCTGGGATCACCGCCTTTTCGACCCCTTGCGCTTCCGGTCGTGGCGATTCGATGGCCTTCAGCGAGGAGGTGGCTTTCTGCGGTTCCGCTGCGTCACCCGGCCGCATCGTCGGATCGGCGACGGCGCCCGGCAAGCCGCGTACCAGACGCACCACCTGGGCAACGGCGGCCATTTCCTGGCTGTGCAGATTGACCAGCCTTACTCGCGCCTGGTAACGGCGATCGTATACATCGAGCAAGTCGAGCAGGGATTGGTTACCCGACAGCATCCGCTTCGACATCGCTTCCGCCGCAGCGGATATCGACTTGAGTTCCTTGTAACCCGCCGACAAGCGCTCGCGTGTCGAGGCAATCGTGGCATATTGGGCCGAGAGCGTCTGGACAATGCGGCGGCGCTGATCGTCCAGCCGGTACCGCAGCTCCGCATGGCGATAGGAGCGTTCGTCGTTGTACTTTATATCGCCGCCGCCGCTGAAGAAGTTCCAGTTCAGCACAAGCATGGTGCGCTTGTCGCGCTGGCCGGCGGAACTGGTATCTCCCCCTGCATGCAGGGATGAGTTGTCGGTGTATTCAAGGTCCAGACGCGGCAGAAAGCGGCTTTTGGCGGCGGTCTTGTCCATCTCGGCGGCCTTGACTTCAGCGGCCAGCGCGGCGATTTCGGGGTTGGCCTCCATCGCGATCTCGACGGCGCGATCCAGCGCGTCCGGCATCATCGCCGCGCCGACATCCTCGAGTTCGGGCAAGCGAACCGCGCGCGGCGCAAGATTCGTCAGGCGGACGTACTCGGTTCCGGCGGCGGCATGGGCGGCGTCCTGCTCCAGCCGGGACGATATCGCACCCTGGCTGCGGGCACGAACGCGCGCCAGGTCGGAGGCGCTCGCCGCACCAGCACTTGCACGTTTCTCGACATAGGCCAGCAGCTCGTTGATCTGCGCCTCGAATTCGCGTGCCAGATCTCCCAGCAGCCGGCTGGAAACAAGTCCCAGATAGGCATTCACGCCGGAAAGGTAGGCGTCGCCCTCGCTGGCGCGGCGGCTTTCATTGCGTGACTGCTCGATTACGCCACGGCGACGCCAATCCATGAAGTTGGGCAGGTCGACCAGGGGTTGGCGCAGGGTGAGCGCAGTGTCGCGGCGCGAGTGCGTGTCGTTGGTCAAGGGCTTGCCGTCGGTACCCAGCGCCACCGAGGGCGAGGATGTCTCACGACCGCTCTTGGCCTGGTACGAAGCTGAAGGCAGCAATACGGCGAATGCCTGACCGGACTGGGCCTGCGCCTGATCGGCACGGGCGGCGGCGATCAACACCTCGCGGCTGAATCCGCGGGCGGCGCTGATTGTTTCGGCAAGGTTGATGGCGCCGATCACCGAGGCGCGATCGCTAGCTCCGTCCGGCCCGGACCCCACGCCCCTGGCGAACTCGCTGCGTGCGTCGACAGTGACGGGAATCTCGAACCTTCCCGCCAGCCCGACAAGACTCTGCTCCTCGGGCGCCCCCTGCTTGCCGGCATCGGCCAGGGCGGAAGGGATGGTATCCCGCGGGGCGGGCGAAACGTTTTCGACGGCGGGCGGAAGCGGCTGTTGCGCAGGCGAAGGCGGCGAAGGCAGTACGTTGGCAACCTGCCGGCCGGAGTCCGCCGCTACCGGTGGTTTCGTGGCGGTGGAGATGCGCTGGGAAGGGGGCAAGACCGAGTTGATGGCGTCAATTGCCGCCGCTGCCGCTGCTGCAGCGGCATTTGCAGCGTTCGCTGCGGCATTTGCGGCATTCGCCGCCGCCGCGGCCGCGGCCGCCGCATTCGACAGGGCGCCGGAGGGTGTTTGGATGTGGATGGACGGTTTGCTCCGGACATCATCCGCGCCCAAGGCCAAGGGGGGAAGGATGACAGGGCCAGAAAGGACTAGCGCAAACCCGATGTAACGCTTGCTATACCCCACAAATTTATCCTTGTTCGGGAACCCCGCTTCGTCCCGATATCCGTTGCGCGTTTCTGGTTTCAACAAAGAGCCTGCGTTTGCAGGCGCTGCTGCACTGAATCTGCGTTTTTCATTGCCCCATTCGTTTCCGACGGCTGGAGCGCCGCTTCTGACGGGAAGGCTTGGAGGCAGGACGAAACCCGACGACTCGGAACCAGGGCATTCTCGCTCCGTACGCAATAGCCATGGCTATTGGACGGGATTTGCGTGGATGCCGCAGGCTTTGGGCGGATCTTGTTCTTTTCCGGTATTGCGAAGCCTACCGTTCGACAGCCGCGCAGGATACCAGCAATAGCCTTGGCGGACAACTGTCCTGCGCCGACCGGATTTTGGCACTTCGGTGCCCGAAAGGCGTTGCCGGTCAGCCCGGTGGCGCGCGGCGGCCGGCCCCCGGCGCGATGCCGCACCCGTTAACCGCCCGATACGTCAGGGCATCAGTTCCTTGAGCAGGCTGTCCACTTCGTTCTGCGAAAGCCGGTTGTCTTCGGTGGGGCCACCGCTTTCGGTGACGATGATGGCCCCGACCAGCGCTTTCAGGGCATGCCGGATCGACTGCCCGGCCAGGTCCTGAAATTCCTGGGCGACGATGATATTGGTGAGGTGGCCGCCGAGTTCCTTGAGCGAGGCTTCGATGTCCTTGCGACTCCAGTCGCGGCCAAGGCTCTCGATTAGTCTGCCCACAATCAGTTTCGCGCTTTCTGCTTCGATCAGCGATCGGGTGGCGGCCTCCGCTGTCATGCGTTCGACATTACCCAGTATTGTCGAGACATCCTTGGGGTTTCCGTTGTGTTTTTTGCCAAGACCTTTGGCGGCCTTGTTGAGCTCCTTCGCCAAAGATTTCAGTTCCGTCAGGACCGCTCCGGTGGCCAAGGCAGGCGCCGGACGCCGCGCTGGCGCCTTGGCCGCTGGCTTGCGGGGTGTCGGCGCGCGCGGGGCGGGTTTCTTGCTGCGGCTCTTGGCGGGGATCTTCTTCGCGGCCATTTTTAGATTCCCATCTTTTCGAAGATCTTTTCGAGTTTCTCTTGCAGCGTGGCGGCCGTGAAGGGCTTGACGACATAGCCGGAGGCTCCGGCCTGCGCCGCGGCGATGATGTTCTCCTTCTTTGCCTCGGCGGTGACCATGAGAAACGGCAAGGTCTTCAGTCGGGCGTCGGCGCGCACGTTCTGCAACAGGGTGAGCCCGTCCATATTGGGCATGTTCCAGTCGGAAACGACAAACTCGAAATTTCCCTCACGCAGCTTGGCGAGTGCGACGGCACCATCCTCGGCTTCGTCAACATTGGTAAAGCCCAGTTCTTTCAGCAGGTTGCGCACGATGCGGCGCATGGTCGAAAAGTCATCGACCACGAGAAACTTGAGTGAAGTGCGATCAGGCATGGTCTTTTCCGTGCGGGAGGCGAATGACACGCACTATGCCCCATGCGGGCGGGGGCCAAAACCGCGAATACGGGCGGGAACTGCCTAGCTATCTCCGAGCAAGCTGCGCCACCAACGTTTCCGGTTTTCGGGTGCCGGGTAGGCGAAAAGCAGTTCATCGGGCTTCGCGCGGCTCATGACCCAGCCAGGACCCGGCGGGTTTTTCGATGAGCCACAGGAAGATCCGAGATTGTTCGGGTCAAAAATCTTTATCAGTTGCGGATTATCGAGATCGTCGGCATAGACGATGCCGCAGTAAGACTCGTGGTGATCGGCCCGCAGCAGGGCGTCGATGCGTTCGATGAAGGTGCTGACAGTAACGGCATTCGCCAGAGTCGGCGCGGACGCCACGCCGACCGCCAGCAGGTACCAGCCGGCGGCAGGATCGATCCGCTGCCAGAACCCGGTCAACTGATCCCAGCCCATCACCGACCAGACGCGGCCGGTATAGAGGCGCTGGAATTCAGTCATGCGAAATGGGACTCAATAGTTCAGGGTCTTGACGTTCTGCTGCAGCATATAGGCCGCCACGTCGGCCGGCTTGGCCACGCCGACGCCTTCGACAAGGTCGGTCGGCTTCAGGTCGCTGTTGGGCAGGAACAGTGCGCACACCTCGACCTTGGCGCCGGCCTTCATCAGGCCCTGCAGCATTTCCTTGGGCGTCTTGTTTACCGGCTTCAGCGTTGCCGACTCCTTGTCCTTGACCGCCAGTTGGCCGCCGTCACTGCAGAGCAGGATCCGCACCGCAGCCTTTTGCGCCAAGGCCTGATTGGCCAGGACCAGTGCGACGCCCTGGGTTTGTGTCACGCCGGAGTTGATGCCGACGAGAAGTTCAGCCGGGATCTGGGCCTGAACGGGCAACGCGCAGGCAAGGCCGAGCGCAAGGGTGATGGACAGCTTTCTCATGTTCTTCTCCGGTAGTTGCTGCAAACAGGCGGGCGGCCCAAGGCCGCCCGCTTACAAAGCGTCGAAACGACTATTTCTGCTTCATGCTGAATGTACCGTCGGCGTTGAATTTGACGTCGGCGTCGAGGAAGGAGGCCTGTACCTTTCCGCCCAGCAGTTTCACGGTGTCGAAGGCTTCTCCCGAGCGCGCGCCCGTGCCGCAAACGAAAACCACCGGCTTGTCGGTCGGCAGCGTGGCGATCTTCTTTTCCAGCTCGTTCATCGGGATGTTGACCGACCCCTTGATCATGCCGGAAGCGACTTCCTTCGGGTCACGCACGTCGACCAGCATCACGGATCCCGGATTCTGCTTCCAGACCTTCTCGAAGGACTCCACCGTGACCGAACCCTTTTCCTTGCCGGGCATCAGTTGCACCATGGCCTGGGCCATGCCGGATGCCATGTTGGCCGCGGCGCCGGCCATGGCCGCCATCGGCGTAGCCGGACCGTTGAGCTTTTCCCACTCGGGATAGCCGGGCGGATAGGTCAGCACGTTCGTGTAGCCGAGCTTCTTGGCCTTTTCCGCCGAGTTGTCGGAGAGCACGCACTCGAGGCCGCCACAATAGAAGATCAGGGGCGTCGCCTTGTCGGCCGGCAGCTTGTCGACGTGCTTGTCGAACTCGCTGTCGGAAATGTTGAGGGCGGTCGGGATCATGCCCTTGTCGGCGACCCGCTTGGGCCGTGCGTCGATCAGGACATAGGGCGCCTTGTCATCCATCAGTTTCTTGAGGTAGGCCGCGGATACCGACATCTGCGCACCCTTGGCCTTCCAGTCGGGCGAACCCGCAGGGTAGACCTTGATGTTCGTGTAACCGAGCTTCTCCGCCTTGAAGGCCGAGTTGTGGCTCAGCATGCATTCCAGCCCGCCACAGTAGAACAGCAGCAGCGTGGCCTTGTCGACCGGCAGCTTGTCGACCAGCTTGTCGAACTGGCTGTCGGGGATGTTGATCGCGCCCGGAATGTGGCCGGGGTCGTACTGGCGCGCCGCCGGACGCGAGTCGATGATCACCACGCCTTTCTTCGGCGGGATGCTGACGTTCTGGCGCATGAAATCGAAATCGACCAGCGCCTTGTTGTACCAGCCGTCCTTGGCCTGGATCGCCGTTGCGTCGGCGGCGTAGGTCGTCACCGGATAGACCATCGGCGCCGCCGCAAGGCTGGCGAGAACGGCGATGTAGAGGGAGAATTGCCTGGCTCTCATGATGATCTCCTTAGAGAAGTGTGAATTTTTCAGTGGACTCGTTATAGCGTACCAGCATATACCAGAGCAGCAGCAATCCGCCGCCGATCAGCAGCGTCCAGCCCCAACCACCGATCATTTCCGGGAAGTAGGCCTGGAAGCCGACCCTGGTCATTTCATAAGTTTCGACATTGCTCTCGTCGATGGAGGTGAGGCCCAGCTTCTTGAAGATCGCGCTGGCCGTGGATCCCATCCAGGAGAAAAAGAACATCGTCACCCACAGCTTGATGTGGCCTTCGCCCATGCGCCACAGCGAGCCCGATGCGCAGCCGCCGGCGAATACCATGCCGATGCCGAAAATGAGTCCGCCGAGCAGCGAACCGATCCAGAACGTGGCCGGGATGGCGAGATAGGGATCGATTACCTTCTTCTGAAACAGCAGCGCTGCAATCGGCATGCCGATCGCAAGCGCGAGGATCACCGCTTTGGTCATGTCGCCCTCCGCCGTCATGAAGGGC
>Ga0268298_10003293_pt1 | contig 16627 bp, 13 predicted proteins | sample WWTPWeurt_MetaG_FD_194462 | JGI IMG/M metagenome (GOLD analysis project Ga0268298, IMG submission 194462) | Activated sludge microbial communities from WWTP in Nijmegen, Gelderland, Netherland - WWTP Weurt | ecosystem: Engineered > WWTP > Aerobic digester > Activated sludge | place... | reverse complement strand
CTTCCGAGAGGCCGGGGTCTTGGTCAGCGTCGTCGGTCTGGGTCGGGGCCGGTTTCGCTTCAGCAACTTGAGGCTTGACCAGCGGTGCGGGCTGAGGGGTCGGTTTCACCGGTGCAGCCGGAGCAGTCGGCTTGATCGCCGGAGTGGGTTCGGTCGGCTTCTCGGTAACCGGTGCGTCATCAGCCGGTGCCTGGGCTGCGTCGGGAATCGAGGGGGTATCGGCTTGAGCCACTTCGGTCACGGGTTGATCCACGACATCAGCAGCCGGCTGAACCGGATCTTTGGCGGGCATATCGGACATGGGGGTTTCCTTGTTGAGAGGTTGGGGAACAGGACGATTGCGAAACTTTGCCATAGCGTACTTCCTGGAGGTTAAGACGAGGGATTCATTCCGTCCACAAAATGGCGAAGACGGGACTCGGCGTCGGGGCGGCCCAGGTTGAAGATCCGGACACCCGAGCCTGAAGCGATCCGGATGGGGTGCGCGGACAGGCCGGTTTTCATGGTGACTTCACGGCGATCCTCTGCCCCGTCTTCCGTCCAGCAGAGCAGGAGCGTGGCCGGCGACATCATCTTGTTCCCCATGACCAGCCGAGCGTTCTTGGCCAGGATTGCCTGAACGCCTTTCTTCATGTGCTCCCACGTGGGGTGGAACATCTTGGCGATGTGAAAAGCCCGCTCGATCGGAAAGGTGGTGGCCGACTCTTTGTCGTTGAAGCCACGCCAGGGGAGCAGGACTTCTTTCTTCTGGGTGGCTTGCTCCGCAGCATCCTCCACCGGACCATCCCCACCCACACGGATCGTGAAACCCCGGGATTCCAGATATTGCGCCAGCTGCGCGATTCTATCCAGGATCTCCGGCGGCGCTTCCTTGTTGCCCGTGATGGCCGCCGACAGGTACAGCGTGGGATCGATCTCTTCCGGCTTCGGCTTGATGGGGAAGCGGCCACCCGACTGACCGCCCTTGTTCCCCCAATCCTTCTTCCCTTGCCAGTCCTTCTGGCCGTTGGATTGACTCAGGTAGTTCGTGTTCCCGTGCTGAGGGGCCGCATTCGGGTAAGGGGCCGGATAGCTGGCCGGTGCTTGCGCTTGAGGCTGACCGTATGTGTGCTGGGTGGGTTGATTCCCATAGCCACTGGGGCTTCCGTAGCCACCCTGGTACATGTTCGGATTTTCCGGGAAAGTACTGCCTGTCATGATGTCCTCGCTGTATTAACGGATGGCTTTGTTGAGATCCATGGTGTTGGTGGAGATGCTGGTCGTGTGCATCTTTTTAAGCGAGTCCGTCATGATACCGGAACTCACTTCCATGCTGGGAATCACCTGCCCCGTGGGGTATTTAGCCAGCACTTCCCCAGCACAGATGCGGCACGTATGCGTGCCAGGCTTCCTACAGTATTGAGGGCTGCGGATAAAAACTACCTTCCCTGCAAAAGCATTGGCTTGCTCTTGGTTCTCCACCAGGCGCGGCTTACCTTGCTCGATGACATACCGGTTGATCAGGTTCTTGACTTCCTTGGCATCGTATTGACGCTGCACGCACAGTGTCGTGCCGCAGTCCCCCTCCACGATCTGCCACGTGTCCAATGCGGTCATCAGTGCCTTCGCTACCACGCCACCGTTTACGGTTTCTGCACCACGAGAGAAGGAGCCATAGCGGATCGTATTGCCGGTGGCGGTGAAGCTCTCCGGGTTGAGATCGATCCCTTCATCCAGCGACTTCACAATCGGGGTGACATCCATCTGCCCCGTGAACTCATTGGCTTCTCCACCTTGAGTCAAGAACGCTTTTCCACGGGCATCGATGGTTTTCCCTGACGTAAACTTCCCGAAAGCCGGATCATGCGCTTTCAGGTAAGCCAGGTCAAACTGTTTCAGCTCTTCCTGAAACTTGGCCATCTCGATGGGATCGCGCAGCTTCCCTTCATAGCGGCTGAGGACTTCCTTCTTGAATGCCTGGCGACCCGGGGGAGGCAGCATCGCAGCACGGGTCACGGATTGACTGAACAGGAAGGACAGCGTCTCTACGAAGGTCACCGCTTTACAGAACTGGATCGCTTCGTTGACATAGTACTTCCCGGGTTCTGGTGACTGACCTGGTTTCAAGGCATCCTGAAGCACAGGCGCCACAGACTTCTCCACCGTACTGGGACGGAATGGCGTATTGATGTAAGCCATCCGACCTTGGAAGGGCTCGAAGACGACCAAGAGGTTAAGGAGTAGTCTTCCAACAGTCGTCTCAAGGGATCCATCTTTCAAGAACTCCGTGTTCTGGGTAAAGGGGAGCTGAGCGGGGGTCAGGGTTACGGGTTGATTCTTGTTGAACAAAGGATGAGCCAACTGCTTGGCATCCAGCTCAATGGGCTGACGTGCCAGTGCATCATCCAGGTAGAACAGCCCAAAGGGTTCACGGATCAACTTCCCGGGATACTGGATCGCCTGCTGCGTGGTGCTCTCCTGCGTGATGCTGAACACGGAGGTGATCCAGGCTTTCTTATGGTAACAGCGGTGGCTGAGGCTGTAGAAGAGGTAGGCCAAAGGGGTCATAGCGCTTTACTCCGTGGCAGGGGTGGTGGCCTGAAGCAGCTTGGCTTGCTGTTGAGCTTGCTTGAACTGTTCAAACACGCCTACAAAAGCGGCCAGCTTCGCTTCCACGGTCTGGATATCCTTCATGGGTTTGATCAGCCCTTCACTGTGCTGCCGGTACGCTTCCAGGGGACGTTGCCAGGTATCGTTGCCCATGTAGATCAGGCTGAGGGCATTCATGGCCGTATCCTGGGGAAGAGACGTGCTGACCATGTCTTTGAACAGGTTCAGATAGGTCTCAAAGTCAAAACCGGTCTTCATGCCATGGTAGATGACCTGATAACCCAGTGAGGTCTTCCCAGCATACTCGAAGAACAGCCGAAGGTTATGATTGAGAGCCGTGTTATCCTCGACCTGGTCGTCTCCCTTCTGTGCCAGCACGTTCTCCAGGGTGGTGGTCAGTCGCTCCATCAAGCTGTCTTCCACCCCAGTCAACGACAGCATCAGTTGACTCTCTTCCAGGCCACAGAAGTCCTGGAGAATCTTGCTCAGCTTCTCTTCGTTGTTGAGGGTGTTCAGCTCCAGAAGTCGCAGATACGGAACCGGGTCCAGTGCATGCTGTACACGGATCAACGCAACCGCGATCTCCACCAGCGTGTTCAGCGAGGCATCGTCCAGCGACAGACCATGTTCTTCCAGGAGTTTAGCCATGGCGTGTTCAAGGGTATTGGCAAAGTTGTGGTGAAGGATGTCCGGATCTTCCGAGATCGGGTCATAGATCAGCTCGCACAGCGTATCCTGGATCCCAGCGACCTCATAGACCTGCAGCGCTTGAAGCGCCAACTGAAGCAGCCGCCCATACTCCGGCGTGTAGTGTGACTGGATATAGCTGGTCAGCTCATCCTCAGCAGACATGTATACGGCATTATTCATCGGTGTGTCCTCTAGGGTTCTAAGATGTCATAGGATCTCGAACTTGATGAGTTAAAGTCTTAAACGAAAGAAAAAAGAGCTTAGCGTCGGATACTGTAGCACACTCGCCCTATTTTCATCAAAGGAAACTGTCATGGTCAAGAAACTGAAAAAGAATACGCTGTTTGGCGGAAACCCGGTGGAAGCACCGGTTCGCGTGGTCATGCCGTCGGAAGTATCGAAGGCGGTGGCCCAAGCCACGGGCTCCCGGACGCCGATGCCGTTTGCGGTTCCGCAAGCCAAAGAGAACTGGTCCAACCTGACCAGCTTTGCGGATGAGCTGGCTGCGCTGGTCTTCAAGAACGCGGAGTCCATCATGCAGACCGTGCAGATGGTCGCGGAATGTGGTGGCGTGGACAACCCGCAAGAGTTTGCACGGGCCGTCTCGACGGCTGAAGCGGATCTGCTGCGCTTCAGTGATGAGCTGAACAAGATCCGTGCTCGGCATGAGAACAAGGTCGGTGAAGTCAAGTCGGCGGATGACCTGACGCACTACCTGGGCGTCTTCGAAGACTATGTGTCGTTCAATGCGTTCTTCCAGGGGACCATCCAGCACACCATGATCCTCTTCACCGAGTATGCGCTGCAGGCCAAAGATCGCCTGATCGCTCAGCGTGCGCAAGAAGGTGACCAAGAAGCGGCTGAGCTGCTGGATGCCAAACCCACCCAACCCCAACTCCACGTTTAACACGAGGTCACTATGGAAACCCCCCTGAACCCCGAAACGTTTCTGGATGAAGTCACCCTGGTCCAACCGACGGAAGAGTTCCCGGAACCGGCAGCAGCCGTGCTGCCGGAGATCGAAGTCACACCTGCACCGGTGACCCAACCGGACACCCCGGCTGAACCGGATCCCATCCAGGAAGCGGTCAAAGCTACGCCGGTGGCCAAAGCATCGGTAGAGCCGAATGGTGAGCAAGCTCCGCATGAAGCCACCAAGACCCTGCCCAACGGAGAACAGCTTTTCGAAGTGACGCTGCCCAAGACGCAAGGGTCCACGGATAAGCTGGAACTTCCGCCGGAAAACACCACGGTGATCCAAGAGACGCTGATGTATTCGCCGGCGATCAATCTGGGGACCACGTCCAAACAGCAGCACTGGGTCAGTGTCCTCCAGCGCTCGGCGCCGTATGTCTCCCTGGGCGATCACATGCAGAAGCGTCTGGCGGACAAGAAAGCCAAGTTCACGCAGTCCATCGAACACCGTGGCCAGCGCCTTCATGGTGTCGCTCCCTCGCCCAAGCTCCAACCGGGCACCACGGAGATGGAAGGGGAACGTGCACTGTTGCAGATGGTCAGTCACCTGGGCATCGGCGGCTTGACCCGGATCCCGTTGTTCAACAGTGGCTTCTGGGTGTTCTTTAAGCCGGCTTCTCCCATGGAGATGCTGACGCTGCGCATGATGACCACCGGGGACAAGGTGGAACTGGGTCGCCGGAGCTACGGTCTGACGCACAGCAACCACATCGTCTACTCGCTCTCTCGGATCTTCGAGATGGCACTGGCTCACGTCTACGCGACCAGCGTGGATGCCACGGAGATGCATCCCAACGAGATCCGCAAGTACCTGAAGCCGCAAGATCTCCATGTCTTTATCTGGGGCTTCCTGTACGCCTGTTATCCCTCAGGCTTCCGTTACGAGACGGCCTGTATCGAGAACCCGGAGAAGTGTCAGCACGTCTTCGAAGGCACACTGGCCATCTCCAAGATCCGGGTGGATGACAGCAACCTGCTCTCGGACAAGCAGAAGGCCTTCATGTGTAGCTTCTCTTCCAACAGCCGCAAGCTGAAGGAAGTGCTGGACTACCAGACGGAACTGACGGCCATGCAAGACAAGCGGATCATCTTCAATGAAGGGTCCAACAACGAAGTGGCCATCACGCTGCAGACACCCAGTGTGGTGGAGTACATCGAGCAAGGCTACAGTTACATCAACAGCATCGTGGACAGTGTCACCAAGGCCATGGCCATGGATGCCAGCGACCAAGAACGCACGCTGTTCATGGAAGAGGCCAGCCGCAGCAGCACGCTGTGTCAGTACATCCACTTTGTGAAGTCGGTGGAGTTTGGTCAGCTGTCCAAGCCGGATGGCGCGGTGGTCAAGATGACGGATCGCAGTACGGTCATGGATGCACTGAAGGTGCTCTCGCCCACGGCTTCGCTGCGGGAAGCGATCATCAAGGCCATCCTGGACTACATCGCTGAGAGCACGGTGTCCATCATCGCCATGCCGGCCTATGACTGCCCGGTCTGCAAAGCCGAGCAAGACAGCCAACTGACTACCCGCTTGCCTAAGCACACCGCCTACATCCCGCTGGATATCGTCCAGATTTTTTTCGGACTTCTCGCCCAGTACACCGAAAGGATACAGGAAATCGAATAACAGGTCCGCTTCAAGAGGACTTTGTCCAAAAAGCCGATGTGGAAGCCTTCATCAACAAGTGCTTAACCACAATGCCAGTGTTCCAGTACATGGATGCCCGCGTCGCCTTGCAGGATCTGTACGAAACCGAGTTTGGTATCTATAACCACCTCCAGCGGAATAAGAACCCCTTGTCCAGTGTACTGCTCCATGACAGTGAAGATTATGTCATGCACAGTGATCTGCGGGATATGCTGGAGGAGTTTGGAATGTACAACCTCGGTGAACTCTGGAATCTGAGCTTGACGGAGTATTTGGCATTACCGATCCCCGTGGTCCACATCCTGCGGGGCATCAAGGATGAAGTCATCGAGAAGAAGAGTAAACTCATGGACCGTGCTGTGCGAGGCCTCAAATAACCGATCAGGAGTGGGCCTTAGCCCACTCCTGAGGGTTTTATGTGTGAGCTGAGAGAGGATAGCTGATATCCTGGTTTTTGATCGGGTACGCTAGGATATAGGCGTTCATGACCGTATGACGTAAGCGTCGCTTGGCTTCAAAGTAACGCTGGATGGTCTGAGGATCTAGCTTTGTTAAGAGATGGAGCTTATTCCGAAGCGTGGTAACCATCTCCGTGAGGTACGCATCCAGATTGGTGCCGGTGCTATAGAGGTTCCCTTGGTGTGACAGACAGAGCACCCGGTAGAACGAGGTGAACATCCACTCTGCTAAGGGAGTGCGGTCATACAGCGTGTTGAAGTCGGGATCCAAAGCCAGCAGTTCGTTCAGGGAAGCCAACACCTTCAGGAAAGCCTTAGGATGGGCGTACAGGCGCTTTAGCGCAGCGTACAGCGGTTGATTGATCTCCGGGAGGACAGAGAGACGGATGTGGTGCGTATTGCGCTTAGAGAGCGGTTTAACGCTACTGACGGTCAAGTCTGAAGAAACCGTGATCGCCTCGTAAGGCTGAAGCTGACCATTGATATACAAGGCCACATTGAACACAGAGAAGAACATCTTGTTCAGATGGCGATATTCCGTTCTCAGAAAGCCCAGGATGTCGTGGTCGATGGTGACGTCACCCAGCTCATTCAAGTTCACTAAGGTTTTCAGATCATCATCCAGGAAGCACCGTGCCACCAGCACCGTCGCCGTGTGCTTAGGAAACACGGCATCCTCATCCAACCGTTTTCCGAAGTCATCAAAGGGAGGGATCTGGATGTACGGGAGTGCCGGTCGCACTGCTTGGGCAATCGTATCGTTGCTGAAAGCCTGCAGTGCCTGATAGGAGGCCGAGAAAGCACGTCTCCTAGGGAAGTAGTCCACCACGCTATCCAGATGCTTCAGGAACTTCTCTGGCAAGAACTGGTTATGCACCGCGATGGGATACGCCACCAAGACTTCATCCGGCCGCTGATAGCTGAACTTATAGGTAAAGCTTCCTTTCCAGAGGCCCTGCTCCCGGATGTACTCCGGCTTATCCGGCATCACCTCAAATTCAAACAAGCCTTGGATTTGACTCTGCTTCTCTTCCACTACGATGTGACGCTGCGTACCCACCTGCGTAGAGAGCGTCTTCATCCGGGCACTGCGGTGCTGGTCAAAGTACTCCCCCAAGGTCTGCTGATAGCCCTCAGTGGCTTCTCGGCAGGTATGGACTGCTTCCAACAACACCGTAAAGGGGGCGGGCACCGGGTAGGTGTAAACGATGTCATGCAGCTGGATATCACGACCCGCTGACGCATTGGCCAACATGCGACTCAACCATTGGCGGATCTCGGTTTCACTGCTGTGCTGATACGTGATCTCGATCGTCACATTAGACGGGATATAGACCGGCCGAAGGGAAAAGCTCAGCTTAGGGTCCAGAAAGATAGGTGGCTGATCCCAGCTATAGGGCTGGATCTCTTGCACCGCTGCTTTGTCATAGTCCTCCGTCACTTCCACAGTGGTCAGATTACTGGACATGAACTTGGCTTCACGGTTTGTGGTGGTGTCTTCCATCGTCGAACCCGGCGTTAGCAGGGTGCCACGCTTACCGGCATAGCGGATCTCCGTGTCCTTAGGCAACTGGGTGATCTCAAACACTTGGGCCAGGATCTGGTAAATGGCAGGACGGGATACGGTTTGTTCAATGTCAGGCAGGGGAATCAGCTCACAGGGCATACAAGTCTCCTTAAGGTCGATGTCATTCAATTTACGCAAACAACAGCACTGGGTCCCCGAAGGGACCCAGTGCTGACCCGTAGAGGGAGATTACACTTGCTTGACCTTGAGGAAGGTCTCGTCGAACACCTGGCTGATGTTGCGCACCTTGATCATCGCACACACCGGGAGGTGGTTGACAAACAGGTAGCGAGGTTGCACGATGGTTTCACGCGTGGTCGAATCACCACGGGAGACGTTCGTGGAGACCACGACTTCCGGTGCCCAGACCGTGTTACCCCAGTTGAGGATGTTCGGCTGCTGGTTGCGGGTCTCGTCGAAGACGGCGAAGGTCATGAAGATGCGGCCACGGAAGCGAGCGTCCAGGGTATCCACGATCTTGACGTTGAACTTCTCGGTGAGCGGACGCAGGTCACCGTTGACCGTCAGGTAGCGACGGATGTACGGATCGGTAGCGATCACCAGCACGACGCTGTCCGGGTTCATGCCCATGGCCTTGGCAGCCGAGGGGTATTCGGACAGGATGTTCATCGAGAACGCCACGTCACGGAGCTTGTTGATCAGCGCCGCTTGCACGTTTTCGACAGCATCCTTGTTGTCCAAGGAAGTTACCAGGCTGGCAACGTCGATGGAGTTGGCATCGTCGGTCAGATCCGCGCAGTAGGGCTTCACGTGGAAACGTGCAGCGCCCAGGCCAGACGGGGCATCTTCATGGTTGAACGGCACGCGGGTGAATTCGCGGATACGCTCGAAGGCTTCCAGGATGGCGGTGACGGCATCGCCGGACATGCGGAAGCGGGTGGCAGTGACCAGAGTTTCGAAGTCAGCCGCGTCATTCTCACCGTTCTGGCCCACCGGACGCTGGTAGGTGATCGGGGAGAGCAACGGCACTTCGTACAGCTGGGTGAACTGGTTGCGGTCCACGAAGTCACCACGCTCACGCAGGTTCAGGTTGGTCTTGAACGCGCGCAGGGTGTAGCCCAGGAACTTGGCAGCCGACAGAGCGGTGGCGATGTCCTGGAACTTGGGCGAGCTGCTGGGGATCGGGTTCTGATCCGCATCCAGCACACGCACGACACCGATACGGTTGCCATAGACGGCAATCGAAGAGAACTCGGTGTTGGCCGTGCCATTCAGTTCCATGTCCAGCACGACGTGCAGGTTGTCGGTGGCCAGGACGCCCAGGGTGGTCAGCGCGGAGCCATCGACCGCCTTGGTAGCGGGGCTGAGGACGATGTACTTGCTGCTGAAGCTCAGGCGACGGTCTTCCAGACGGTCTTGCTGGCTGTAGACGAAGTTGGCGCCTTGACGGCCGTAGATGTTCACCTTCAGGATGTCGTCGCCGACCTTGAAGAAGACGTCTTCGATCGAGATCGCGGGATCCAGGGTGTCGGTCTGGTTGGCGCTACCGGCAGCCAGCTGCGCATCGGTCTGGCACAGGCCCATGTAGCCGACCGGCTTGCCGAACGCGAGCGCGGAGGTCTTGAAGTTCTCACCTTCTTCGGTGTAGTCCCAGGGCACGAGGTCCGCAACATCCACGAACTTGTCGGCCGAGCCGACACGGTGTACGGGCACAGCACGGTTCTTCTTGCGGGAAAGCACGGTGTAATCGACGCCGGCACGGCAGAGGTCGATTTTCTTCAGCTCTTGAACTTGACCATCCACAGTGTGGCGCATGCCACGGTGCACAGTCAGGCGGTTGACGATGATGCCGAAGCCGATTTGGTCAGCCGGCAGCGTGTACAGCGGCCAGATGGTTTCGCAGAACTCGTCCTGCAGGGCCACGGTGTAGTTGTAGGCCATCGAGTACAGAGCAGCATTGCGCTGTTGCACTTGGTCGAAAGCTTCCATGGCGGCCACGACACGGCTGCTACGCGAACCGGCGTAGTTGGGGGCATTCTCAGCGGTGACCGTGAAGACCGGACCTTCGTCGCTGGCAAACTTCAAGCCCTTGGACGACATGTCACGGGTGGTGAAGCCGACGCCGGCCTTGATGGCGAACGCGGAGGAGATGGCAGCGTTTTCGAGGGCAGCGATGCGGTTCTCGGTGGAAGCCGAACGTTGCTCGCTGAAGCGGGCATCGATGTTCAGCTTGTTGCGCAGGTTGGCCATCAGACCCTTGAAGGTATCAAACTGCTGGTTCAGGCCCAGCACCGATGCTTCGTCGATGGACTCGGTGGCGAACACACGGGTGGCCAACGTATCCTTCGCGCCAAACATGCCGCCGTCGATGACGGAGCGCAGTTGGTTCAGGACGTCGGTGTCACCGTTTTTGGCTGCCAAGCCTTGCCGCTGGCTGCCGCGGATATCTGCGATGCTCATACTTGTTTCCTTCCTTTTCATCTTTGATCAAAGTGAACTGTTTGCGCAAAGCGCGGTGAGGTAATGCCTGTACCATGAAGAGCAGTTCACATTATTAATGCGATCCAAGCTATACATGGTTTTAACCACATCGGTGAAAAACGCCTGCTTGGAGGTTTTATCCTCCAGAACTTTCAGAAAACCTTCCTCCACAAGGATATAGATCTTGTTTTGAAAAGTTTGGAGCTGGTACTTTTGCGGGATCGGTGTGTTCCAAGGCAGGCCTTCCGTGACGGCATCTTCGACTACATCATGGAGGTATTGCTCCATGATCTCCTGGATGCGGTCACTGGAACCCAGCGGCTGGATGACGGCTTTCCGTTCCATCACCTGTTCCGGCGTCAAGGTTTCCGTGTAGCTGTAGATCAACGAATCCAAATACACGTCCAGCTTTGAGCTCAGCAACCCTTCCACGGCGTGCTGCTCTGCCAAGTTTTCCAGGCTCATGACTTTCCGCACAGTGGCGTAGTCATGCAGTTCCGAAATGCTTCGCTGTTGAACAAAGGCGTCATGAAACGCTTTCGTCATGACAAAGACCTGAGTGGCCCGCAGGACTTTCCGCTCGTCCCCCAGCCGGTTTGTTGCAAATCGTTGTACCATAGAGACCCTTTCTCAATGAAACCCAGGTTAAAGCTTCCATAAGAGTTACGGTTTCAGGGAAAGCTTTCTAATTTTACTGGGCCGTGCTGATAGGTTGAACCAGCAGCGTCACCTCCCAGTCTGCTACTAGACGTACAAGAACATCTAAATAGACCACCAAGGAGCAGTCCTCATGGATCCCATCATCACCCTGGTTAAATGCATCACTCTGCTATACCGTGAATCTCAGATGGAAACCGTCTCGGAAAACAGTGCCGACCTGGTCCGGACGGCCATCGACAAGATCCAAGTCAATAACATGGATGTCGGAATCGGCACACACCGCAACAGCACGGCCCAGTTGAAGGACTATGTCCTGCAGATGTGCCGGCATCCGGTCAACCATCAGTACGAACTGTCCGATGTCCTCCAGACCGTCCGGTTGATTGCCGGTCAAGAAGAAAACGTGTATCTGTCTCTGGCCCAGGCCATCGAGACCCCCCTGACCCCGCCCGTCCTGAAGCGCACCATCACCAATCTCCGGAAAGCCATCGGGGACTTCTTCCGGGAACAGAAGATTGGTGAACTCCTCAAGAAGTCCAGCCGAGATTTCAATTTTAACCGGTCTGCGATCGGTGACATCTCCCTTTACATCCGATCCGTCATTACGGAGCTTGAAGTGATCTCTTCCAAAACCCTTGCTAAAGACCCAGGCCTGATCCGCACCATGGACATGAGTGACGAAGAGTCCCTCAAAGATGTCTTCAATGACGTCCATGGCAGCAGCAATGAAGAACTGCCCTTTAAAACCGGCTTCCAAGAACTGGACCAAGCCCTCCAAGGCGGACCGCGTCCGGGCGATGCCGTCGTGATCGGCGCCCTGCAGCATAGTTATAAGACCGGCATGTCGCTGAGCCTGTTCACGCACATCCCGCTCTACAACAAGCCCAAGACCAAAGACCCCAACAAGAAACCGCTGTGCTACCGCGTCAGCCTGGAGGATCCCATCCGGAACAACGCCCAGTTCATGTACCAGCTGTTGAAGTATGAAGAAACCGGGCAACATGTGGATGTCAAGGGGATCTCGATTGAAGAGATGTCCAAGTACTACAAGAAGCGCTTGTCGGTCAATGGCTACTATGTGCTGATGGATGAGGTCAATCCCAGCCAATGGACCTATCAGTCTCTGATCAACCGGGTGATCGAGCTGGAATCCCAAGGTTACCATGTGGAGGTCCTGTGTGTGGACTACTTGTCCAAGCTGCCGACCACCGGTTGCTCCCAAGGCGCCATCGGGGATGACATCCTGGACCTGCTGAGCCGGATCCGGGCCTTCTGCAGTGCGCACAGCATCCTGTTCTTGACCCCGCACCAGCTGTCGTCTGAAGCCAAGCGGTTGATGCAGTCCGTCCCGACGGATCAGTTCTTGAACTACATCAAGGGTGGCGGCTTCTTCGAGAAGACCAAAGGTCTGGACCGCGTGTACGACATCGGGATTCTGTTGCATAAGTGCGAGATGCCACAAGGGGACTTCCTGCATGTGGTCATCGATAAGCACCGCCTGCCCACGGTGGTGGATGCCAGCATCAAGAACTTCTATCTCCCGTTCCCCAAGAACAAGATGCCCATCCCCAGCAACTATCACATCGAACACTTAAAAGTATTGCGCAAGATTCCGAAAGCCTTTGCCGGCACGGGTGAAAGCAGTTTTGAGATCTAAGTCAAAAAAAGAAAGCTAGGGTAAAGAGACTGCTGGCCGTAAGGCCAGCAGTCTCATCGGTACAGGTTAGATCTCTTTATTCTTGGCCAGGTGGTTCAGGATCTTCTTGGTAGAAGACGCCAGCTCAATAAACTGCCGTAGGACGGGAATATAGACCTCATACGGGACTTTCCGTACGAGGATGTCAATCCGCCACTCCTGTTCCCGAAAGTGGCTGGTATCGCCTTTATTGACAATCCCATTCTCCTTCAACCACCGGAGACGACTGGTGGCCAGGTGACCGCCCGGACTGGGCACCGCGGTGTTCAGGATCAGCTTCAGCTGGCGGATGGCATCCGCTTGACTGCTGGCATGGCTAAAGAATAACGCAGGACTGAGCGTATGGGCCAGTCGGTAGATGCTTTTAAGTTCTACGGGGGACGGGGATTCCGTCAGGTCGGTGGAAGGCAGTTCATTAAACATGGAAGTGTTCAAGTGAAAGTCACAGGGTCAAAAAAGAGAGAGGAGGGCGTGAGCCCTCCTCTCTAAGAGAAAACATCATTCTGACAATCGCTCATGGAGGTGAGTAAGTTGCCAGTCCGACGCAACACACACCTACGTGTCTAACAGGAGAAGCTGGTTGGTTTAGTAACGACCCAGGCCGAACACAGCCGTGTTGCCCATCATGCGGCCATTGGTGTTAACCGGACCCATGTTGATGAACGGCTTCATGTTGCCCACCACCGCACTGGAGATGAACTCCGGTGCCGGCACACCTTGACGCATCTGGTCGACCGACAGCGGCGTGGTGATGACGGTGTTCAGCTTGAGATCCGCCAGGCCCATACCGAACGCATGGATGAACGCTTCGCTCAGGGTGACGCGACGGGCCATGCCGGTGATCTCGCAGCGATTGCGCAGCGCGGTGGTGATGAAGCCCACACGCTGAGCGATCAGGTACTGTTCGCTGAAGCCCTGGCGGGGCACGAAGGTCGAGCAGTACTGATGGATCTGGTCCGGGCTACCGGAGAAGATCGAGCAGATCGCCGTCAGGTCGATGTCACGGATGTCGCGCTTGATGGTTTCGCCATCCCGGCCGGTGGCGTTGTAGTAGCCCATCGGCACACGGATCGAGTTGGAGATGACATGACCACCCGGCTTCCAGTACTTGGAGAAGTGACCGCCGGTCAACTCATTGGCGGCTTCGGTGATCATGTTCGTGGCTTCCGGATCCCCGATGGCCGCCTGGGCGAAGATGTTCATGTACCAGGACTGGCTGGTGGCTTCCGGGCAATCCAGCGACAGCATCAGACCTTCACGGAACAGCATGGCGATGTACTGACTGATCCGGACCGGATCCCCTTCAAACTTCTCGATGGCCACCTCAGAGCCATAGATGCCCTTGTCCGTTTCACCGAACGCATTGCAGATCACGTTCAGCATGCCGATGTTGTTCAGCTCATCGGTGATTCGGCCACCCTTGGGGATCAGCAGCTGCATCCAGGTGCCGTCGAAGAGGCTGATCAGGCTGGCCATGGACAGCAGCACGGAGGCCACGCTGGTACCATACAGCGTCTTGACGTTGGTGGCCACGAACTCGGCCTGCAGCTTCGGCAGAATCTGCGGGATCCCATTGGCGCCCATGACACGGCGTTCACCCACCCAGGTCGGGTTGATGAAGCCCGAGACCGAGCACAGCTTGTCGGCGTTGCTGACATCGTTGACGATGGTCAGCTGGTCCATCAGGCTGCGCTTGTTCGTGGACAGGACCGACAGGTCGATCATGGCCGACGCGCGATGCGGGTTGCCGGTGGCATCATAGACTTGACCCACGCCATCGGTCACGTCGATACCCAGGCGGCTGTCGGTCGGGTAGGTGGCCAGGCTCAGACGTTGGAAGTTGTCCGTCTGGGTGTAGATCTGGCTGACGCACGCCATGGCGCTATTGCGGATGACCGACTCGATCACATCCTTGTTGGTGTGATGGACGTTGGCCGGCACGACTTGAGCAGCGGCGTAATGGCAGTGGATGCCCGGGAAGTTCTTGCTGACCACGGAGTACATCATGTCCACCAGGCGGCTGTCGACCGCATCGGAAGACACGCGGATCAGTTCGGTCTGGCGGCCATCGATGGTCACCATCTCGTTCTTCAGCTTCTCGCCAGTGGCTTCCAGCACCATGGCATGGTAGGCCATGTGACCCGGGATGGACTTGACCGCGATGCAGAGGATCAGCACGCTAAAGCGCAGGTTCTGGTACTCCTGGCGATTCAGGGCGATGAACTTGGCATCCAGCTCGGAAGCGATCAGCTCACGCGCCGCCAGGGTCATGGCCTCACGAAGATTCGTGAAGGCTTCACCGCCACCGCCGCGGGCCACGAGACCGGAGCCAGACAGCGTGTTCAGGATGGACATGAAGTCGCCCGGCTGAGCAGGTTGCTGCGGGGCAGCCGTCTGCTGACCGGTTTGCTGCGTGGATTGTTGGTTGGTGGTGTTGTTGTTGGTATTACCGGTATGAAAGGCCATGACGTTTCCTTGAAGTTTTGAAGCTTGTGCACAGCTTCGTTTTTTAGTTAGAATGTAAGTGTCTAACCTTCACTCTGCAGAGATCTAGAGGTAGCTCTCCACTTAAAATGTACGTGTCTGAAAAATCTTTAGGAACAGGTTTTCGGAAAGACCCTGCCCTACAAACGCGCCGTGCCAAGCACGACTTGTTTCATTCTATATAGCACAGTAGAGAAAGTTTTTTAACTGACGTTTTTCTCGATTGGGTGACATGATCAAAAAGGTGGCCGTATGTACAGTTTATTCTCCAATCCGCTCAGGAGTTACAGTGGGTTGATGTCGGATGCTGCATTCTTGAACATCAAGAACCGGATGATCGAGGATGTAACCCGTGTGATCGAGTATTACCACAGTGGCACGTTCTTTACACGGAATGACCATATCCTGGTCAAGCTGATTAAGACGATCGCTACCCCGCTGAGTTATGACTTGGCCCGCTACCATGAAGTGACCTTGGCCCGGAGCCTGTATGCGGCCAATGCACTGCAGCTGACCTCCAGTATTCATGCGGGTCGGTGGTTTCATGGTCAGTTCTACTATGACTGCCCCGAACGGATCCTGGCGTACAATGGTCTGGTGGACCCGGAACAGATCCGAGCGCAATGGAAACACTATGAAGCCGTCAAGGTCCTGGAGGGCCCCGTCAGTAACCTGAACTACCTTCAGCCCGTGGGCCTACCTCAGCAGAGTGAGACCGGTTTGGTGGTGATCGGGATCGAGCTGGATGCCTTGATGATCCAATACCGCTGCTTCATGGACGAGCAGTACCAGTTTAAAGCCCAAGACAGCGGATACAGCCTGCTGGATGTCCCGCATTTCATTGGACGCTATGTGCTGCCCAACATGCTGAAGAGTCAGACGGATCTGGCTCTGTTTAACCGGATGTACAACCTACTGATGGGGAAACCGATGGGTCAGGCGTATCGCCGTCATCCGTTTCACATCAGTGACTACCGCAGCAACCTGGATAAGGTCCTGGATCTCTACCTGAAGCGCTTAGGTGGCAGTAAGAAGACGCTGTATACGTACCAGGAGCAGTTGCCGTACTGCTTTCAACCGCCGTTGGGCATGCCGGATATCCTGGACACCCGCCAAGTGGCCTGGGCGCTGTTCTTGACCCGCTTAAAGGCCATGGAGTTCTTCATCACCTTAGCCGGAAAGACGGGGCTGGTAACGAACCGAGGGTTTATCAATGACCTGAAGATCGACATCCGGCGGTTTAGCTCAGAGAAAGTCTTTGAGGTTCAGCTGACCCAAGACATGTACCTGGACCTGAAGTTTTTATTCGATGACTGGGTAACCCTTTAAGGAGCGATCATGGACTTGATCTCAAAAGCCATCAAAGATGTACAATATGCCATCCCTCGGGAGATCCTGAAGCTGGCCTATCTCCAGAA
>Ga0268298_10003291_pt1 | contig 16632 bp, 11 predicted proteins | sample WWTPWeurt_MetaG_FD_194462 | JGI IMG/M metagenome (GOLD analysis project Ga0268298, IMG submission 194462) | Activated sludge microbial communities from WWTP in Nijmegen, Gelderland, Netherland - WWTP Weurt | ecosystem: Engineered > WWTP > Aerobic digester > Activated sludge | place... | reverse complement strand
GGCGCAGACCTGATTCATATCCGTCTTCGACGAGTAGATCAGAGATCAAGACCAGCAGTCCCGCGCGGCGCGGCTTGACCGAGTAATCCCGCAGGGATGCGTTGAGATTTGTTTTATCGTCCGCTTTCAGAGATTCCAGGAAACTGAATAATCTGGGAAGGGCTTGACCTCCGCGTGATGGACCGAACTCGGCGGCAACGCGCCCGCCTTGCAGGAATCCCACCGTGAGCACGTCGCCCGACGAGAGCGCGATCGAGCCAAGTCCCGCCGCGAGTTTGCGGGCGTAGTCGAATTTATTCTGTTCGTTCTCTCCCCAATCCATGGAGCGTGAGCCGTCGATCAAGACATGGACGGCGAGGTCTTCTTCTTCTTCGAGTAATTTGATGAAAGGCTTTTCGAGCCGCGCATAGATATTCCAATCCAGACGGCGCAGGTCATCGCCTGGGGTGTAGTTGCGATAATCCGCGAACTCTACACTGCTGCCGCGGCGAGAAGAACGCCGTTCGCCCTTGATCGCTCCCGCACGGACGCGCGAGGCTACCAGGGTGAGTTGGTTCAGTTTGCGGAGAGTTGATTCGGTAAAAATCATAAGGATGAGGGATGAATTATGAAGGATGAAGAAAGAGCTAAATCTTGCCAGTTTTCTTTTTTACTTTAGTTACGATGGTAGTGAAAATTGCAATAAGTTCGTTGGTTTCTTTAATGAGAGGTTCAACTTTTGTGGCAGGGAGAATACTGCTTTTTACGAGCAGGTCAAGCCAGTAGTCGGTTTCGTCCAATTCCTGCAAAACAGATTCAAATTTGTTGATAATGTCCGGGTCAGATTTTGCGCGATGACCTTCACGGTAGTTTGCGCCAACAGATGTGCCAGAACGCAGTACCTGTTTGCCAAGAACCTGAGCCTCGGTGGTCTTTGGCAGGCTCGCGTAAAGTTTGACGATTCGCAATGCGAAATCTGATGTTCGTGTGCGTAAATCTTGAGGAGTTTTAATTTCCATTGATCGCCTTATTCTTTTTTGTTCTTGATCTTATTCATCTTTCATCCTTCATCATTCATCTTTGAGTTTAGAAGTTCTGCAACCACATCATCTGCCCTGACGCCCTCTGCCAGCCCATCAAAATTGAGCAACAGCCTGTGCCGCAATGCTGCCTTTGCCACCGCATGGACGTCCTCAAACGCCACGTTGTAGCGGCCTGCCATGAGCGCTGTGACCTTTGCGCCAAGCACCAGCGCCTGCCCGCCGCGCGGAGAGACCCCGTAGCGGACATATTTTTTCACCAGCGGAGAGGCATTTGCATCTTCTGGGTGAGTGGCAAGCATGAGTTTGGCGATGTATTCTTTTACATGCGAAGCGATGGGAACCACACGCGCCAGTTCGCGCATTTGGATCACTTCCGCGCCAGTGACGGCGTGCGATGCAGATGGTGATTCCTTCCCTGTGGTGCGGTCGAGAATTTCAACCATCTCGCTGACGTTTGGCAAATCCACATTGACCTTGAAGAAGAAGCGGTCAAGCTGCGCCTCGGGCAATGGATATGTGCCTTCCATCTCCAGTGGATTTTGGGTCGCGAGTACAAAGAAGGGCTGTTCGAGTTGATAAGTGTGCTGCGCCACGGTCACGGAACCTTCCTGCATAGCTTCCAGCAGCGCTGATTGAGTCTTTGGCGTGGCACGGTTGATCTCATCCGCCAAAACCAGATTCGCGAACAAGGGTCCCTGCCTGAATCGAAACTCCCGTTTGCCGTTCTCGTCGCTGAGGATCTCCGTCCCCAAAATATCTGCAGGCATCAGGTCGGGCGTGAACTGCACGCGCGAAAATTTCAAATCGAGCGCCTGTCCCAGTGTCCGAATCAACATGGTCTTGCCAAGTCCGGGCACACCTTCCAAAAGAACGTGTCCGCCCGCGAGGATGCTAACCAGCACATGGCGCACCACCTCGTTCTGTCCGACGATCACGCGCCCGACTTCGCTTTCGATTTTGTTTGCATACTCAAGAAATTTTTCAGGAGATAAAGTCATGTTTGCTCCATTAGGGTTGAAGAGAGTCAAAATAGGCTCTGATGATATCCATGAACTGCGCAGGCACTTCGCCGTTCTCAACGGCCTGCCGATTGAACTGGTTGTATTGGGAATACACTTCTGTATAAGGCACGAGACTTTGTCCATCTTCGGCGTTGCTGGGGCTGGTGCCGACCACATCGCCTTCTTCGCCAGAAGTTGGCAGACCGAGTGAGTCGCTGCCTGCGCCGCCCAAAAGCGAAGGCGCGTAAATTTGCTCATACGCGGATTCGCCGCCATCGCCCGCGCCGTTATTTTGTTGGATGGGAGAACTGCCCGCTTCGCCTCCAGCCTGATTCGAATCAGGCGCATCACCCGACCCCGAGCCTGCTCCTGCTCCGCCGTTGGTTTGTCCACTCTGCGGGTTTCCCTGCCCTGGCATGGACGCATTCCCTTGCGCGGGTTGATTCCCGCCCGCCGCGATGATCTGCCCCGCACCTTGCTGGACCTGTCCCGCCGCCTGACTTGCCATTTGCGAAGCTGCGACTTGCTGCCCTGCCTGCACCATTTGCGAGGAAGCATTGGCAAGGGATTGCTGCGCTTCGGTCAGCTCTCCGTTTTGAATGGCTTGCGCGGCATTGCTTAACTCTTGCGCCAACTGCGGATTGGTGGAGGCGACTGCATTTGCCATTGCCTGTAATTGTTCAGCAGTTTGCTGTAACTCTTCTGAATTCATCTGGCTCAAGTCCATGTTGGCAAGCTCAGATGCGGCATTGGCGAGATTGCCATTTGCCATTTCCTTGCCCACCGATTCCAGCGGACTTCCCTCCTGAGCCGCGAGCGAACTTCCTGTCTCTTTCAAAGTTTGCAGGGATTGCTGCGCTTGTTCTCCGCTCAAGGCTTGCAGCTTTTCTCCCGTATTAACGAGAGTCGAGACAGCACCTTCCATAGTTGGGTTTTCTTTCAAGTCGCTCAAGGCTTGTTGAAGCGGTTCGGTCAGCGCCTGCTTTTGTTCATTGGTCAGTTCTTTGTTCGCTTCGATCTCTTTGATGATCTCTTCGATCTGCGCCTGCTGTTCGGTAATGGCTTGCTCCACCGCCCGTTGACGGGTCGCCGCAGCGAAAAAGGTTTCGCCGCGAATCCAAAGCAAGCTGATCAAGACCGCGAAAAAAAGCGCGAGGTATGCATCCAGCCTTTTGAATCGCAGAGGCAGGTCTCGGTTGGGTTTGACTCCGCGCGAAACGGTGACAGCATCATCAAGTTGTTTCTGGATGATCTCGATCGAATGGTTCTCGGTCTGTAATTCCAAAGCCGTACTGACTCTTTCGCCAAGATGAAGTTTGCGGTCAAAGTAACGCGCGGCTTTGATTTTCTCGATCTTCCAAAGATACGCGATGATACCGGCCACGAGCGGCACGGTCAGGGTGAGGAGGAGAACCAGCGCGAGAAATTCCCGCTTCAGTAGTTTTGCCTGCATCAAACCAAATCCGCCCGCCAGCAGAGACAGACCCAACCCAATGGCGAGTCCGCGCACGAACCAGACCAGAGCGCGCTGCAGACGCATCCAGCGGATCCATTGATGAAGGGTGTGTGAAAGGGAGTTTATGTCATTCATGGGATTCAGCGTTCGTAGCGATCCAAATAGAACACGATCAATTTCAGCATGGCAGCGGTCATCAAAACTGAGTAGACCACGTACACGATCCACGGCGAAAACAGTACGAGAGAAAAATCGGGCGGGTAGATAAGGAACAAGCTTTGCTCCTCGACCAGCATGAATTGAGTGACCAAGCCAGCCGATATGGGATTGGTGGATAACAAAACCCAGACACTATTCAATGCCAAAACTATGATTTCGTCTGTGACTGTGTTCGTGTCGATGATGTTATTTATAAAGACCGCGAAAACAAAAACAAGAACAATATTGGGAAGGAAGATACTGGTATAGGAAAGAACTGTTGCAATGATCGTTCGCCTGGCGATGGTTGAGAAATACAAGCCGAGCGTGCAAAAAAGGAAAGCGGTCGCGGTCAGCATGACGAATGAAATGATCATCTCGCCCATCCCCACGCCCCCCAGAAAAAACACCAGGCTTTGTAAAGGCAGGGCGGCGAGCACCAAAAGCATCAGGTAGATCACCGTGGTAAGGAGTTTCCCGAAGACCAGATCGCGCGAAGAAAGCAGGGAGGTTCGAAGAAGGTCGAAGGTTTGACGCTCTCTTTCGGAGGAGATCGCGCCCGAGGTTAAAGCCGGACCGATCAACCCGATCATCAGGAATTCGAACATCACCACCATCGAGAAGATCAGCTTGCCCATTTCCTGCAACGAGTCGGGATTTGCCCTCGCCATGTTGACGCCATCCGTTGAGTAAAAGTACAAACCGGCAATGACGAGACTGATCAACGAAAGGTACGCGGCAAGGATGATGAAGCCTTGCCTGCCTCGCATCCTGCCTTTGAGTTCTTTTGCGAGGATCGGGTTACCCATCAATTTTTGGGCAAAGGTCCATCGGGCGGGTTGTTCATGAATGGAAGACGCTGGTGTGTCCACGATAGTTCCTTAGCGGTCGGTCCGTTTGACGAAATTAATGCTCAAGGCGATCAAGATCGTGCTCAGCAGGAGGTTGAATGTCACGTAGATGATCCACGGTGATGGCAGAGGAAAGCTGGTCGTCCCGAACAGGTTGCTTGATGTCAGCCACAGACTTTGCTCGTCGATCAGGATAACCTCGCTGATGACCGCCGCAAAGAACGGGTTGAGTGAGAGCAGGAACCAGGTGGCGGTCGTGAGAATGTTTTCTGTGACAATGTTTCTGGCGTTGATCGTGCCCAATGTGCCGATAATAAAGAGAAGGAATATGAACAGGATAAATGAAAGCAGGATCGTGGCGTAGGAGAAAACGGTCGAGAGCAGGGTGCGTTGTGAAATGCTGGAGAAGAAAAGCCCCAGGGTGCAAAAGAATACGGCGGTAACCACCAGCATCAGGGTCGAGACGATCATCTCTTCTGCGCCTACGCCGCCAAGGAAAAAGGCGAGGCTTTCCACGGGCAGCCCGGTGAAGATCAGCAAAAATAGAAAGGCAACCGCAGAACTGAGTTTTCCAAATACCAATGAGCGGGGTGAAAGGAGCGAGGTCTTGAGCAGGTCCAAGGTTCGGTGTTCACGCTCCGAGGAGATCGCGCCGGCGGTCAGTGCGGGACCAATAAAGGCGAGCATGAGCAATTCAAGCAGCACCACTGTGCTGAAGATCACCTTGCCGACCGTTTGCAGGAAGCTCGGGTCACCGATCGTTGTGGAGGACTCAGATACGATCAGAATATAAATGAGGCTGATAAAAAAACTGATGAACGATAGATACGCGCCAAGGATGATGAATCCCTGTTTGCCGCGCATCCTGCCCTTTAATTCCTTGGTGATGACAGGGTGGTCTGTGATGCGGTTAAGAAAATTCATCCGCGCGGGTTGCTGCTGGGGCGTCTGGGGTGAGTCCATGATTTACGACACGATCCCTTTGGTTGTGCGCATGAACACTTCTTCCAGGTTCTTTGAATCTTCGCTGAAATGCACCACGGGGAATCCTTCTGCCAGAAGTTTTGCAAGCAGTTGGTGGATGGATTCGTCGTCTCCGATAAAATCCACATCTAGCGAGGCGCGGTTGGAGTTTTCCACTACGCGGACTTCCGCCACCCCGGGCATTGACCTGAGGGCGGCTTGCGCGTCTTCGCTGCGAGACAGCAGTTCAATATGGATCTGTCGATGAGGCATAACGTGCTGGCTTAGCTGTTGAAGAGTGCCAAGCGCAGCCATCTTGCCGTCTTCGATGATGCCCACACGCGAGCACAGTTCGCCCACGTCTGCGAGGATGTGGCTGGAAAAGAGAATGGTCTTGCCGAGGCGCGCCACTTCCAGCAACAGTTCGCGGATCTCAACTCGCGCGCGCGGGTCGAGCCCTGAGGCGGGTTCGTCCAGCACGAGAATGCCCGGGTCGTGGATCAAGACTCGGGCGAGTCCGAGCCGCTGCTTGAGTCCCGTGGAAAGTGTATCGACCATATCGTCCCGCCGATGTCCCAGATCTACCAGGTCGAGCAGGTCCGAAATTAATTGCGCGCGCCGGTGCGGATGGATCTTGTAGCAGGCGCCGAAAAAATCGAGATATTCATTCACGGTCATGTCGCCGTACACGCCGAAGGAATCGGGCATGAAACCGATCTGACGACGCACGTCGTTGGCTTGCTTGAGGATCGAATATCCGCCGACAAAGATCTCGCCCTGGTCTGGTTTAAGCAGGGTGACAAGCATGCGCATGGTGGTGGTTTTGCCTGCGCCGTTGGGACCGACCAGCCCGAAGATCTCTCCGTTCTCAATGTTGAAGTTAATGTTGTTGACGGCGATGCGCTTTTTGAATCGCTTGGTCAGTTGTTTGATCTCAATGATCGGGCTCATGGCTGCACCATCAAAGTGAAATCGACCGCTGTGATCTCGAAATAATCGTTTTGATTGCCCGTGATGTTCATGCGGATCTCACCGTCCATGCCGACAAAGCGCGCGGCATTTGGGACCTTTGTGTTGAAGGATTGCAGATCCACTTGTATCCACGCACCGGTTTCATGGTCCCACAATTTGAGGATGATCTTGTCGGGGGTGGTGTTGGTGCCGATGTTGAGTTGCAGCGAATCCACTTTGCTGAAGTGGACGGGCAGACTCGGCTGGAAGCGAATGGTGTACCCTTCGGCAGACAGGTTGTAGTAGCTGCTTGTAATGCTGTCGCCCAGAGTGGACTCCCATGAATAAATGCTCGAGGAAAGCATCAGGTTGCCCGGCTCAACCTGCAGCCCGGGGTTTAGCTTCTGAAAGAAGAGCAGCGTATCGGTCGAATTGGATTCTTGTCCCTGCAAGTCCACGGGTACGGAGATTTCATTGTCCACCCAGCCCATGAGATACACGCCGGTGTTGACATTGACATAGCCATAGGTGGATGTGGTCACAGCTTGCAGGAAGGCGTAGCGCCGCTGTTCTGGAATATTGTTTTCTGCGTAGGGGTCCCAGCCAAAGGAATTTAGGATCGTGTATTGATTTGTAAGCGAGGTGTTCGAACTATTGGCGAGCGTGGAGGATACCTTCCGGGTTTCGTTGGGTGCGATATCGCCGATCAACGTCCACCCGCTTGGGGTGACGAGTGTTGCGTCACGCAAGGTGTACGAACTGGTATTCGTGATCTTGCCGCTCAGTTTTGGCAGCCGGTTAGAGAGATTGACAACAAGGTCATGTTGAACGGTCAGTGTCTGAAGCGTGGGTAGTGAACCTTCGGCGCTGATGGATTGCATTCCACCGATCTCCACCCGCACATCCGGGACCGTGTACCCCGCATCGTTCTTGACCGCAAGCCAATCGTTTCCGCCTTGCAGGCTGGGTGAGGTGCCCAGATACGGCATCAAAAGAAAATCGTCCCCGCTCTTCAGATCGTAGGTTGTGCGGGTCGGTGAGTACAGCCCTACCATGCCTGTAACCTGGGACTGCTCCACGCCTTCCCAGGTCTGCGCCAGCATGATGCGGTTCAGGATCGGGCGGGTGCCTCGATAGAGGTAGCCTGAAAAATAAGCAAGGCTGGTGAATACAATGACTAAAACCGGGATGGTGACCCAAGCCAGTTCGGGGCGCTTGATGCGGCGCAGGATGAAATAATTCAACGGTCCAATGACCGCGATGTAAAGTCCGAGCCAGCAGCAAACATAGATGAATGAAGGCAGGCTCAACTCGGGCAGGGTGGATAAGGCAGTGTCTGCATAATACGCGTCCCAGCGCCCGGATGCCCACAAAGGTTTGGGAGATTTGAACCCGATCAGGTGCAGGTAAAAATTCTCGAAGCCATCCCAATCGCTCAACGGTTTCAGGCTCGGGTCGGCAGCGAAGAAATACACTTTTCCGAAGCCGACCGGCTTTTCCACCAGCAGGGGAGTTCCATTTTGCTGCACGAGAACATTACTGCCCGCCAAAACTTTTCCGCTGGCGATGAGGGTGCCGGCTTCCAAAGCGGTCGAGCCGATGGTGTAATCGGAAAGAGCCGAAAGACTGGTTATGTTCTTTGTGCCGTTTATTTGAAGCGGAAGTAGATCGCTAATTCCGGCTGTGGTGGTTTGCCATTCCAGACCGCCGGTGACAAAAAGCTTGCCTCCGTTGGCTATCCAGAGCTCCAGGGCTTGTCTCTGGCGGACAGTGAGCGTGCCGCTATCTGCATTGGAAATGATGAGCGCATCCAGCATTCCCCAGCCAGAGGCGTGATCGGGCAGGTCGTCGATCTTTAGCTGCGCAGTCTTCGCGGCTCCGGTCAACGGGCGGATGCTGTTCAGCACGGAGAAAGTGGACGGCGAATCGGTAATGACGCCGAACAAAGTAGTGGGATCGCTCAGGCAGTTGATGTTGAGATTTGTTGTCGCAAGGACCTTGTTCCCCTCGGTCACGCTTACGCTGAAAGTCCGCATGAAAGATTCTGGTCTGATATAAAGAAAAAATTCCTTGCGGGAGGTGGATGGCAGGGAAACGTCCATACCTTCAGTGGTCGTTCCGTCGCCGCTGTTCTTAAAGGAACTTTGAACACGCGCGTTGACATCTGCCCCTGTGTTGTTCACCGTGACACGGACAGGCAGCCAGTTTCCGGTTTTGCAGAAACCACCCAGCCCGGCTTGCGCGGTGACCGTGATCGTCGATTGCGCCTGCGCCGTCGCTGCTATGTTCGCAGGAATGAGAAGTGCCAAGGTCAAGCACACAACCGCAAAAAAGAATTTTCTACGCAAACCGTCCAAGCCCATCCTCCATTCGATTAAACGATCAGGAAATCATATCATATTTGATTTTTGGCTTCAGGAATTATTTCACAATGATGATTTGTTCTTGTCAGTAGAAACAATCAAGCCTATACTTTGAAAAAAAGGAGCCGATATGCAGGAATTTAGCATTTCTGAGTTGCAGTCTAAAATGGCGTCTGGCGAGCTGACCTCGCAGCGGTTGACCGAAATGTATTTGGAGAGGATCGAATCGATTGACAGGAATGGTCCGCGATTGAACTCTGTGATCGAAACGAATCCCGACGCCATGAGCATCGCATCTTCCCTCGACCTTGAGCGGGCGGCCGGCAAGTTGCGTGGACCCCTGCACGGCATTCCCATCCTACTTAAAGACAACATCGATACGAATGATTCCATGCAAACCACAGCGGGTTCTCTTGCCATGCTGGGCAATGTCGCATCGCGTGATGCTTTCATCGTAAAGCGTCTTCGCAAGGCGGGCGCTGTTATTTTAGGCAAGACTAATTTGAGTGAGTGGGCAAATTTCCGCGGCAGGAACTCCGTCAGCGGGTGGTCTTCTCGCGGCGGGCTGACCCGCAACCCGTACGCTCTGGATCGTTCAGCCTGCGGATCGTCCTCCGGTTCGGGCGCGGCGGTGGCGGCGAATCTTTCTGCTGCGGCGGTGGGCACAGAGACAGATGGTTCGGTCATCTGCCCCGCGCAAACGAATGGCATCGTTGGTATCAAGCCTACGCTGGGTTTGCTGAGCCGCAGCGGGATCATTCCCATAGCGCACAGCCAGGATACTGCCGGTCCCATGGCGCGGAGTGTTGCGGACGCCGCGATCCTGCTTGGGGTCATGACGGGAGTCGATGAAAGAGACCCTGCTACCCGATTAAGTGCGAAGCGCAGGTTTTCATCCTACGAAAAATTCCTTGACCCGAAAGGACTCAAAGGCGCGCGGATCGGAGTCGCGAGAAATATGTGCGGCACAGATAAGCGTATCATTTCGATCTTTGAATCCTGTATTGAGGTCATGAAACAAATGGGCGCGGTCATTGTTGACCCGGCCGACGTGCCGAATTTCAACAAATTTGGCAAGACCGAGGTAGAAGTGCTGCATTACGAGTTCAAGGCAGATTTGAACAAGTATCTGGCTTCGGCGAATGCACGGGTAAAAAGCATGGCGGATGTGATCAAGTTTAATGAGGAGAACAGATCGACCGTCCTCAAATATTTTGGTCAGGAGCACATGGTCATCGCTCAGGAGAAGGGCAGTCTGCGCGAGAAGAAATATCGAGAGGCGCTAGCGAAGAATTTACAGCTTACTCGAAAGAACGGAATCGACGCCGTGCTGAAGAAATACAAGCTCGACGCGATCATCGTTCCTTCAGGCGGACCATCCTGGATGATAGACCTTGCCAACGGAGATGCGACCAACTGGGATATGGAAAGCACTTCCCCAGCAGCAGTGGCGGGATACCCGCATATTACCGTGCCCGCTGGTTATATATTTGGGTTGCCGGTTGGTATTTCGTTTTTCTCGACAGCGTGGCAGGAGCCGACTTTGATCAAACTTGCGTACGCTTTTGAGCAGGCGGCAGGAGTCCGCAAACCTCCTAAGTTTTTACCCACCGCAGACCTGGACCTTTGAGCGGATACCCAACTGCCAAAATTGTTAGTTCCAGCGGACGATTCTTTGAGATAATATACTAAACTTAGTGGATGTTCAGGCGTATACCCAATATGGAGAGTGGGGGATCTCATGCCAAACCAAATGAAAAAAGACGACAACAATTTTGAACCGAGAGATATCAAAGTTCAACCGCAAGATGCCCAGCCTGAAACAGCACTGGGCTCCTGGCAGCATTTGTTGGCGACTCTTTCTGAGGCTCAACGCATTTCAAGATCTGGAAGCTGGGCGTGGAATCTTGCCACGGGCGAAATCACTTTTTCAGAAGGCATGTTCATGCTGACCGGGATGAACCCGGGGACAATGAATATCGGCCGAGATGCTTTCAAAAAAATACTCCATCCCGATGAGGCGGATCGAGTATTAACGGAATTTCTGCAATTGAATGAAATTCCCAACCCGGTTGTTGAGCATCGGATCATGCTTCCGCATGACGGTGTTATCGATGCGCGGACATACATCAAAGTACATCGAGATGAACACGGAGATCCCTTGAGCCTGATCGGTTCCACGCATGACATTACCGAACAAAAAAGGACTGAGTTGGCACTGGTCGAAAGTGTGAGACATTTTCACAGTCTGTTCGACAACACCACGATCGGCATGTATCGAACCACGCCAGATGGGCGTATTTTGCTGGCAAATCAGGCGGGGGTCCGTTTGTTGGGATACGATTCAAGCGAAGAGATGCAGCGCCGAAACCTTGCGTCCGAGGGCTTTTTCAAAGTCAATGAGCGGAACGTTTTTCTCGAAAAAATGGCTCGAGATGGATTTGTTGTTGGCTTGGAAAGCACCTGGATTAAAAAAGACGGTTCAGTCATCCACGTCCGGGAGAGCGCAACTGCTGTCAAAGATGATGATGGAAACATCCTGTATTACGATGGCACATTCGAGGATGTGACCGAAAGAAAAGCAGCGGAAGACGCGCTCAAGGAGAGCGAGGACCGAACACGGACGGTCACGGATATGATCACCGATTACATTTTTGTGGTTGATGTGCTTCCGGACCATTCCATGAAAATGCGTTGGGCATCAGAGAATATGCAGCGGCTCACCGGGCGTACGGTTGATGAGATGCTCACATCCGATCTCTGGACTGACATTATCCACCCTGAAGATAAGGCAGCATATTTACGGTTTGTCAAAGACACCCTTGCCACAGCTAGATCAAATGAGTGCGAGTGCCGAACCTATCAAAAGGGCGGCGCCGAACGCTGGGTGAAGATATTCGTCCAGCCAAAGATCAACGAGAATGGGGTGGTGGATGTCATTGTCGGCGCGATCCAAGATATCTCCCGCCGAAAGCGGATCGAGCTCACCCTCGAAAAGAATCTTCACCTGTTAGCCGAGACCGAACGAATGGGCAATGTTGGCGGGTGGGAATTAAATATCGAAGAAAGTGAGTTCCATTGGACCGATCAGGTGTACCGCATCCACGAGTTGGATAAGTCAAAGTTCACGCCCAAGCTAAACTCGGTGCTGACATTGTATAAACCAAAATACCGCATGCTGATCAATGATACTGTGCAGTCAGCCATTATCTATGGCGGACGGTTCGACGCGGAGTTGGAGTTGTTTCCGCGTTCCGGCGGGTATAAATGGATCCACCTGGTTTGCGAGGCGGAGCGTCACTCGACTAGGGTCTTTGGCTTCTTTCAAGACATCACTGAACGCAAGCGGGCAGAGACCGAGCGCGAAGTTCTACTGGGAATCATGCAGGGGTTGACCTTGACGAATGAACTGCGGGATTACTTTGAGTTGATCCACTTTAATCTTTCCAAGGTGATCTTTGCCGAAAACTTTTTCATCATTCTTTATAACAAGGAAACCCACCTGTTTGAGGAGTTGTATTCGGTGGATAAATTCGATCCTCCAATGTCGCCTTCCAAATTGGAGAAGAGCATCACAGCTTATGTTTTTCGAACCGGCGAGCCGCTTTTGTTGAGTCCGGCGAAGTTTGACGAACTGATCGAGCTGGGTGAGATCGAGCTGGTTGGGACGAGAACCGCCTGTTGGCTGGGCGCGCCGTTGAAGACTCCGACAGGAACGATCGGGGTGATCGCCGTTCAGGACTATAACGATCAATTCCGATACTCAGAGCGTGATAAGGAATTCCTGAGTTTCATCAGCGCCCAGATCGCGGTGGCGATCGAACGGAAGAGTGCAGAACAGAAATTGGCGGAAGCACGGGCTTCGCTGCGGTTGGTGAACCTTGGCTTGGAGCAGGCGTTGATCCGCGAGCAGCATACCTCCCGCACCGACAGCCTGACCGATGTTCATAACAGGCGGCACTTTTTTGAGATCGCCGACCATGAATTCATAGCCGCCAATCGGTTTGGAAAGATTTTATCCATGATCTTGTTCGACATCGATCATTTTAAGAAGTTCAACGATATCTACGGACATCTGGCTGGCGATGAGATATTGAAGCATGTTGTGCGGATCACACAAATGCAGCTTCGAGATACGGATATTCTCGCGCGTTATGGAGGCGAGGAGTTCGTTATTTTGCTGCCGGGCAACAATGCCAGAAGCGCTGTTGTGGTGGCGGAACGTATTCGGGAGAATATCGCTTCCTATTTGATGGATTTTAATCAGGATAAAGTGGGTGTGACCGTGAGCATGGGCGTGGCTGAATGCGACCCAGGCATGGAAACACTCGATGAGCTGGTAAGGCTGGCTGATAAGGCGATGTATGTCGCCAAAGATGCCGGGCGGAATCGGGTCATCTCTTTGTCGTAGGGGCTATAGCTCGAAATTTCTTCCCACAGATTTCGACCGGGCTTTTTGAAGTACAAGATTGGCGGTGACCAGGTCTTCCATGGCGTGTCCCATGGATTTATATATGGTCGTCTCATGATCCGACACACGACCGGGGCGCTGCTTCAATAGCAGTTCGCCCAGTTCTGTGCCGGTCTCCGGGTCAAGCCCTTGCAGTTCCGCGCTTCCAACGGGAGGTGTTTGATACGCAACCTTGGATTCAACGAAGACCCGGCTTGCTTCGACAAGATTGCGCGGCAGTTCTCCGCCAGGCGGGCGATACCCAACGGATGTGATATGCGATCCCTCTTTGACCCAATCCGCGTGGATGACGGGCTCGAGCGATGATGTGCAGAGACAAACCACGTCTGCTTGAGAAACTGCCTTTCGGACGGAATCCACTGCCAGCGCGCGTGGATCGCGGGAGGCTAATGCTTGCGCTTTGGAAAAATCCTTTGATGCGACGAATATTTTATCGATGCCGACCAGAGTCCCGATCATCTGTAAATGTGCATGACCCAACACCCCTGCGCCAATGATCGCGAGGGTGTTGCTGTTTTTTCGGGCAAGATGTTTGATGGACAGTACTGCGCCTGCCGCAGTGCGCATGGCAGTGATGTGTTCTCCATCCATGAAGGCGATGGGCGATCCGATCTCAGAATCGAAGAGGGTGATGGTGGCTTGATGATCGGGGACGTTGTGTTTTCGATTCTCGTGGAAGATGGTGACGAGTTTGACAGACATGGCATGCCCCGGCAAATAGGCAGGCATGCCCACCAGCAAGCCCTTATCTGCGACCGCCTGGTTGCGAGGTGGTGCGTTAAGCTGCCCCGAGCTAAGCGCTTTAAAACCCTCCTCCAAAACGGAGAGTAATTCGTTTGGATCCAGCAGGTCTTCGACTTCTTTGCGGGTTAAAAGCAACATGGATTTTCCTCAGTCGTTAAAGTTTCGAGGGTGATTTTACTGCCCGCCGCGTGTGACCTTGGCGGTCGCGGCGGAGCGGGTGTGGACTTCCAACTTCTCAAAGATTGCTTTCAGGTGCCGCTTGACGGTGTTCGTGGTGATGACGAGCTTGTCCGCAATCTCCTTGTTGGTCAGTCCCTGAGCAAGGAGGTCGAGCACTTCACGCTCGCGTTCAGTGAGCGTGTTTAGTTTATCGTCTGCGACAGGGGAATTTCTGGTGTCTTCGATGATGCGTTTGAAAGTGGCGCGGTCGAAAGCCTGCTTTTCAATGAAGGCTGTGATGGAGTATTTGGAGTAAATTCGCTGGATCTCATCCGGCTCGGAAAGCCCGCTGATGACCACCGCGGGAATATTTTTTTCGCGGGCAAGCGCCAATAACTGATAGCCATTTGGGTCCCGGTCGTTGGTACGAGAGATCGTTTCGTTAAGTGACAAGTCAATGATGGCGAGCGAGTAAACGCCTTTACGCATGGCTCCAAGTGCCTCGCCAAAACTGGCGCAAAGGGCGAGCTGAAACCCGAGGTCACTTAATAGGTCTTCCAAGATACTGCGCCAGCCGGCGTCATCATCGACAATGAGGGCTTTGGGTTTGCTGGCAGGGATAGGTGAAGTCTGCGAAATTTCTGCCGTGAACTTCTCCACCTCTTTGGGCGCGCTGGCGAGGATGCCGTGGACGATCTCTTTGAACTGCGCGCGATTGAAACTTTCCTTTTGCAAAAAAGTAAATGCGTTATGCCGGGTCAGCGCCGCGACAGCCACTTCCACGGTGGCGAAACCCGTAAGCAGAATGGACTTGCAATCGGGGTCTATGTTCTTGATGTTTTCAAGCACCTGAAGACCGTCTGTGTTGTTGTGGTCGTAATCAGATAGGGAAAGGTCAGCCACAGCAAGGCGGTGAGTCTTTGCTTTGAGCAGCGGAATGGCTTCGTTGAGACTGCCCGCCACATCCACTTCAAGACCGCAGTCGGCGAGTATCTCGCCCATGATCTGCTGCCAGGCGTGATCATCCTCCACTACTATGGCTCGCGGAAGGGGCGGGGTTGTCATGCGGGCAGCTCCGTGATCGGCAGTCTCAAAACAAATGTTGTGCCATGCTGACCGTCACTTTCCACATGCACGTTGCCGCCCAGCCGAGTCATCAACGTCCGCACCCACCATAAGCCAAACCCCAATTTGCCGGGATGCGCGCGGCTTGAATATTCAAGTTCAAAGATCTGGTCGTGCAGCTCAGACCGAATGCCGGGACCCGTATCTGCAATCCGCACTTCGACCGATTTTTCATTCACTGCACCGTTGATGGTTACCATCCCTTTGCCTTTCATGGCATCAATGGCGTTTTCGATCAAATTTCTGAAAACGAATGTCAGGCTCTGCCCATTGGCATTGACCGCGGGCAGGCTGTCGAGTCCGTTGAGGTTGATCTGGATCTCCTGCGGGACTTGAATGGAACTGACCGCATCCTGCACACGCGGGGCAACCCGAATCTGTTCAATGCGGATGGGGCGCAAGTGCGAAAGATTGTCACGTACGATCTGCATTGCCGCCATCGCGCTGCGCTCGATCTCAATCAAACTTTTGTTGAGATAGGAATCGCTTTCGAGAAGCGCATTGTATTTATCCTGGATCGCCTGCACACGCACAGGGATCGTCCCCACTTTGTTATTCATATTATGCAGCAGGTTCGCAGAGATATCTCCCACCGCGGCAAAAGTCTCGGCGATGAGATGCTGCTCCTGTGATGAGCGCAACGCCTGCTGTCTTGATTCGTTTTGGACTGCGAGCACCGCGTAATTGGCAAGACAGGCCAGCACTTTTTTATCCCACTCGGATCTATCGCCTCTGACTCCGCCGGTCACTGCGTGAAACGCCCCGAACATTCCCATCGCTGCCGTTTTTTCGCCGCTCAAAAGCGGCATGATCAGCGCATTGGGCTGATTTATTTCCTGCGGACTCTGCGGCGGGATGCCCTGTCCATTGGAGGCAGTCAGTTCCATTCCGCCCAGACCGTTGACCAGCCAAATGGCGCTGGAGGGTGTATTGAGCAAATCATTGGCCATTTCGCACAGCATGTTTAATACCTTGTGGCTCGGCTGTGAAATGAGCAATTGCGCCGCTTCCTGCAAGGCGTCGAGCAGGCGCACTTCCTGAATGGCGGTCACCGCGTAGGTTGCCAGTGACTGCAGCATGTGATTGTCGTCTTCAGAAAAGCCGTTGACCCGGGGACTTTCAAGATTGAGCACGCCTTCCAGTCGTCCGCTGGCGTTGATGAGCGGCACGCACAACTCAGACCGCATTTCCAGTTTGGAATCAAGCGGATAGTAGATCTCAGCCCATTGTTTTTCGCGCAGGTCTCGAATGAGCAGCGGCTGACGGTTGCGCGCAACATGAGCCATTACACTTTTTCCATGCACCGGCAGTTTTTCCACGAGCGGACG
>Ga0268298_10003290_pt1 | contig 16639 bp, 17 predicted proteins | sample WWTPWeurt_MetaG_FD_194462 | JGI IMG/M metagenome (GOLD analysis project Ga0268298, IMG submission 194462) | Activated sludge microbial communities from WWTP in Nijmegen, Gelderland, Netherland - WWTP Weurt | ecosystem: Engineered > WWTP > Aerobic digester > Activated sludge | place... | reverse complement strand
TCAACGCGACAGGCCGTTGCGCCGTTAAGCAGCAATCTTTAATGGAGAGGCAACAATGAATAAATCGATTCTTTCGCTGTCCGTCATGGGCGCTGTTCTTGCCCTCGGCTCCTCCGTCGCCGTCGCAGCACCTGATTGGTCCAAGGTGCCGAAGCGTGACGTACAGGTCTTCCACGCCGGCGTCACGCCGATCGAATGGGTCATCAAGAAGTCCGACCACAGCGGCCGTACCGGCCTCGTCAAGGGTGAGACCTGCGTGGGCTGCCACGAAGAGAAGGGCGGACTCAACTTCGACATGAAGCGCCTTGCCTCCAAGGACATCGAACCGGCCGGTGCGCCCAAGACGATGAACTTCCCGGTCGCGGTGCAGACCGCTTACGACGCCTCGAACCTGTATGTGCGCCTGACCTTCAAGGCACCGGCAGGCGGCGCCAACCACGACGACAAGGACAACGACGTCAAGGCTGCCGTGATGTTCGCCAACGACCAGGTCAGCGTCGATGCCGGCGGCAAGCCCGTCACGGGCGCACAGGTCGGCTGCTGGGCCACCTGCCACAGCGATGCCCGCACCATGCCCGGTGCCGACGACAAGAAGACCAAGTACACCAAAGCCGGCGCCTACGAGCTGATGCAGTGGAAGAGCGCCAAGGGTGCCAAGGCGGTTGACGGTTCGGTTGCCGATTCGCGCAAGATGGACGGCGGCACGGCGGGCGTCACCGCTACCGGCGAGAACAAGGGTGGCGAGTACACCGTGACCTTTACGCGCAAGCTCGCGGGTGCCGTTGCCGCAGGCAAGGCTGTTCCGATGGGTATCGCGATCCACGCCGACAAGGCCAGCGGCCGCTTCCACCACGTGTCGCTTGGCTACACGCTCGGCATCGGCGCCGACGGCGACATCAAGGCCGTCAAGCAATAAGCGGCATGCGGCACACAGAAAGGCGGGGCCTCGGCTCCGCCTTTTTCTTTTGCACGCCATGAGCGAAGCCAGCCGGCGCAACTTTCTTCGCGGCCGCGTAGCCGCGCACAAGGCCCAGCAGCGGCCGCCGTGGGCGGTTGCCGAGGCGGGCTTCACCGATCTCTGCAGTCGCTGCGGCGACTGTGCCCGTGCCTGCCCGACCCGCATCATCCGGCAGGGAGATGGCGGTTACCCGACCATCGATTTCACTGCGGGAGAATGCACCTTCTGCGGGGAATGTGCGGCCGCCTGCCAGACCGGTGCGATACAACGCAGCGCCGAACTGGCGCCGTGGCACCTGCGGGCAAAGATCGGCGATACCTGCATCGCCCGCAAAGGAGTGGAGTGCCGCATCTGTGGCGAGCAATGCGGCGAGGCGGCGATCAGGTTCATTCCGCAGATGGGCGGAATCGCCCTGCCACAACTCGATCCCGACCGCTGTACCGGCTGTGGTGCCTGCGTCGGTCCCTGCCCCGTGCAGGCAATCGGCGTCGCCTGAATGCAAGAAAAACGGGATGCCGTGGCATCCCGTCCTGATACTCCTTCGGTGTAGCGCGAACTGGTGATCAGTTCTTCTTGATGGCCTTCTTGGCAGGGGCCGCGCCAGGCTTCTGGTCGCCCTGGAAGGTGCTTTCCACCAGGGGCGGCGCATCGACCTGCGGCACGTGGCACTGAACACAGTTGTGGCGCGCGGCCGATGCCTCGTCGAGTTTCTGCCCGTCGCGATTCACGAAATGGCTGTCGCCAATTTTCGGCGCGTTCTTCTTTTTGAAGTTTGCTGCCGAATGGCAATCCATACAGGCGTTCTCTTCAAGGTTGATGTCGCTGAAGTTCTCGATCGAATGCGGGATCACCGGCGGCTGCGTGCTGAACGTGCGAGCAACAGGCTTCGTCGTTCCCGGGCGGCTGCCGACATAGGCCTTTTCGCTGGCCACGGCATCCGGCGTTGCAACATCGGCGCCGCGCATCGACTTCGGCGCATCGGCAGCGAAGGCAGAGAAGCTGAAGCAGGCGGCCAGCACGGCCATCGAGAGTTTGATCTGGGTTTTCATGGTCGTCTTTCCCTCCACTGGAAGTTGAATCATTGAAATCAGGATTTGCTCGAAGCGGCAGATGCTGCTGCCACTTCACTGGTCGGTAGCGCATTGCTGAAACGCATGCCGAACCGGAAAACATCTTTCGAACAGACATCGATGCAGCGACCGCAATTGGTACAGGCTGACGACAGGATCACCGGTCCGGTTCCCGTCGCGGCCCCCTTGAGTGCCGGCCGGATGACCTGCGGCTCGGGACAGACCTCGAAGCAATCCATGCAATCGTTGCAGGCGGAACGCGCCGGTGCAGAGACACGCACCGGACTCCAGCGCCCGATCAGGCCATAGAAGGCGCCGACCGGACAAAGGCGCCCGCACCAGCCGCGACTCATCACGAACAGGTCGAACAGGAAAATGGCGAGCACGATGGCCCACGCGAATCCCATGCCGAAGATGAGGCCGCGATGCAGCATCGAGACCGGATTGATCAGTTCCCACAGCACCACGCCAGTCACAGCCGAACCGACCAGGGTCATCGCCAGCACCCAGTAGCGGGTTTCGCGCGACAGGTGCGCACTGCCCTTGATGCCAAGACGGCGACGCAGCCAGCCAGCCGTATCGGTGACGACGTTGACCGGGCAGACCCAGGAGCAATAGACGCGTCCACCGACCAGAAAGTAGAAGAGCAGGACGATCGCGACACCGATCAGGCCGAGCTTCTCGGGAACATGACCGGTCAGCAGCGACTGCAGCGCCACATAGGGATCAGTCAGAGGCAGCACACCCAGCGTGTAGGAATAGGCAAGGTTCCCCTTGACGACCCAGACCCCATAGAGCGGCCCGAGCAGGAACAGCGCCAGGATCGCGAACTGCGAACAGCGGCGCAGGAGCAACCACTTGTATGTGGCGAACCAGCCCTTTTCAGCCAGCGCATCGGCGCCGACCCGCTTGCCGGCCGGCGCGTTCATTTGCCACCTCCCAATCCGGGCGGGTGACTGGGCACGGGCCCGGCAACGGAACCCGGCATGCCCGGAGGCGCCGACGGGACTGTCGGACCACCAAATCCCGGCGGTGCGCTGGGCACCGGCCCGGCTGCACTGCCGGGCATCCCCGGCGGCGCGGTCATGCCGCTGGCCGGATCGTAGTGGCCCGGAAGCCTCACGCCTTCGGGAACCCGATCGGGCAGATCGACCATGCTCTTCTCGTCGATCAGCGAGCCGCCATGCTTCTTCTGCTCTTCCCAACCCAGCTGGTAGTGCTTGCCGAGGGAGCCCTTGGCGATCGCAAGGGGATAGACCTTGATCGAGGCCTCTTCGGTCACGCAGGATTTCTCGCACTTGCCGCAACCGGTGCAGTGTTCCGAATGCACTGTCGGCAGGAACATCGTATGCCGGCCGGTACGCGGATTGGGTACCAGTTCCAGCGTGATCGCCTTGTCGATCACCGGGCAGACGCGATAGCAGACATCGCAGCGCAGGCCCAGGAAATTGAGACAGGTTTCCTGATCGACCAGCACGGCAAGGCCCATTTTCGCCTTGTTGATATCGGTCAGCTTGTGGTCCAGCGCCCCCGTGGGGCAGGCCTTGACGCAGGGAATGTCGTCGCACATCTCGCACGGTATGCCGCGCGCTGTGAAGTACGGCGTCCCGGTCGCCACCGGGGTTTCCGGCTTGGCCAGACTCAGCGTGTCGTAGGGACAGTCGCGGACACACATGCCGCATCGGATGCAGGCACCGAGGAAGTCGTTCTCCGCCAGGGCGCCAGGCGGACGCAGCGCAAGCGCAGGCAAGGCCTGCGTCTGCTTGGCGTAGAGCCCCAGGCCCAGCCCCAGCATGCCGACCCCGCACGCCATGCGCGCCGAATCGAGCAGGAACTGGCGACGTGCCGGCGCAGAAGACTTGCGCGGAGCAGCCGCTCTGGAAGCGTCGGAAACGTTTGACTTCGACATGGCGGTCAGCCGGCTGGTGGAGCCGGGTCGGAAACCCGACCCCACCCACGCACGGCACTCCCTGATTGCCTTATCTCTTGCCTATCGCCGCGTCAGGCCTTCACCACCTTGCACGCGCACTTCTTGTAGTCCGTCTCTTTCGAGATCGGGCAGGTCGCGTCCAGGGTCAGCTTGTTGACCAGGCGGTGCTCGTCGAAGAACGGCACGAAGACGAGGCCGACCGGCGGCTTGTTGCGGCCCTTGGTCTCGACACGCAGCTGGATTTCGCCGCGACGGGTCGACACCTTGACCACGTCGTTGCGGTTCAGGCCACGCTTCTTCGCATCATCCGGATGCATGAAGATCACCGCATCCGGCACCGCCTTGTAGAGCTCGGGCACGCGACGGGTCATCGAGCCGGTATGCCAGTGCTCCAGCACACGGCCGGTACACAGCCACAGGTCGTACTCGTTGTCCGGTTGCTCGGCGGCCGGCTGGTAGGGCAGCGCATAGATGATCGCCTTGCCATCCGGGTAGCCGTAGAAGCGGACACCTTCACCCTTCGGCACATAGCTGTCGTAGCCTTCGCGGAAGCGCCACAGCGTTTCCTTGCCATCGACCACCGGCCAGCGCAGGCCGCGCGCCTTGTGATAGACGTCGAAGTAGGCCAGATCGTGCGCCTTGCCGCGACCGAAGCGGGCGTACTCCTCGAACAGACCCTTCTGCACGTAGTAGCCGTATGCCTTGGACTCGTCGTTCATGTAGTCCTTGATCGCGTGCGCGTTGACCGACTTGACCTCGTCGAGGGGGAACTTGTTGACCTGGCCGTTGGCATAGAGCACTTCGTACAGGGTCTTGCCCTTGTACTCGGGCATCTTGTCGAGCAGTTCGGCCGGCCAGACTTCGTCGGTCTTGAAGCGCTTCGAGAATTCAAGGTACTGCCACAGGTCAGACCTTGATTCACCCGGTGCCTTGACCTGCTGGCGCCACATCTGGCCGCGACGCTCGGCGTTGCCGTACATGCCTTCCTTCTCCATCCACATCGCGGAGGGCAGGATCAGGTCAGCCGACATGGCGGAAACGGTCGGGTAGACATCGGAAACGACGGTGAAGCACTTCGGATTGCGCCATCCCGGATAGATCTCGTCATTGACGTTCGGACCGGCCTGCATGTTGTTGGTGGTCGTCGTCCACAGGAAGCCGACCTTGCCGTCCTTGGCCATGCGCGACTGCAGCACGGCGTGGTAGCCGATCCAGTCCGGAATGGTGCCGGCCGGCAGTTTCCAGATGTTCTCGGAAAACTCGCGGTGCTTCGGGTTCATGACGACCATGTCGGCCGGCAGACGGTGGGCGAAGGTACCGACTTCGCGTGCCGTACCGCAGGCAGACGGCTGGCCGGTCAGCGAGAACGGGCTGTTGCCCGGCTCGGAGATCTTGCCCACCAGCAGGTGGACGTTGTAGATCATGTTGTTTACCCAGGTGCCGCGGGTGTGCTGGTTGAAGCCCATGGTCCAGAACGAGGTGACCTTGGTCTTCGGATCGGCGTAGGCCTTGGCCAGTGCCTCGAGCTTGTCCTTCGGCACACCGGAGATCTCGTGTGCCTTGTCGACCGTGTACTCGGAGACGAAGGCGGCAAACTCGTCGAAGCTCATCGGCGTCGAGTTGTTCGGGTTGCCCTTCGGCTTGCCGTCCTCGCCCGGGTAGCCATTGTTCATGGCGACCTTTTCGAGCGGGTGGTTCGGACGCAGGCCGTAGCCGATGTCGGTCACGCCCTTGGCGAACTTGACGTGCTTGCCGACGAAGTCCTTGTTAACCGCGTTGTTCTGGATGATGTAGTTGGCGATGTAGTTGAGGATCGCCAGGTCCGAGCTCGGGTTGAAGATCAACTCATTGTCGGCGAGCTCGCACGAACGGTGCGTGAAGGTCGACAGCACGTGGATCTTGACGTGCTTGGCCGTCAGGCGACGATCGGTGATGCGCGACCACAGGATCGGGTGCATCTCGGCCATGTTCGAGCCCCACAGCGCGAAGACATCGGCGTGCTCGATGTCGTCGTAACAGCCCATCGGCTCGTCGATGCCGAAGGTACGCATGAAGCCGGCAACGGCCGAGGCCATGCAGTGACGGGCATTCGGGTCGATACTGTTGGTGCGCAGGCCGGCCTTCCACAGCTTGGCGGCGGCATAACCTTCCCAGACGGTCCACTGGCCGGAACCGAACATGCAGACGCCGCGCTGACCCTGGGTCGGCTCTTTCAGCGTTGCCTTGACCTTCTCGGCCATGATGTCGAAGGCCTTGTCCCAGGAGATCGGCGTGAACTCGCCATTCTTGTCGAACTGGCCGTTCTTCATGCGCAGCAGCGGCTGCGTCAGACGATCCTTGCCATACTGGATCTTGGCGAGGAAGTAACCCTTGATGCAGTTGAGGCCACGGTTGACCGGCGCTTCCGGGTCACCCTGCGTGGCGACGATGCGGCCATCCTTGGTACCGACCAGCACGCCGCAGCCTGTACCGCAGTAGCGGCAGGCACCCTTGTCCCAGCGTACGCCGTCGTCCTTGCCCTTGGCCTGCGCCAGAACCGCTTCCGGAACGGCGATGCCGGCGGTGGCAGCCGCCGCAGCTACTGCGTTGCTCTTGATAAAGTCGCGTCGGGTCAGTTTCATTTCATGCCTCCTCGTCAGGATTTGATTCAACTTGGTGATAGGCCATCGACACGGCAAGGACGCCGGGCATCTGACCGATCATTTCAAAGGTTTTTACGGTGGCCTTCTCGGACTCGGCCTCGATGGTGACGATCATTCGCCCATCCTCGGCCACCACATGCACTTCCACGCCATCGGTTTCCTCGAGCAGAGCCTTGACCGCGGCTCCGTTCTCCGGCTTGGCGCTCACTATCACGCTGGAAATATCCATTGACTGCACATTTCTCGACTTTGGGATCAGGCGAGCAATCTATGCCCCTGATGAGATAAATCTTTTGATGCAAATCAAGCACGAAAAAAATCCGCAGACTTTGTGCGGATAATTTGATCAAGCGCAACTTTTACCGGGCGGGAGGGCGAAAACCCGCGCCAATTGGGTCATCGCGTGATATTAGAAAAAGCCGATACAGCATGCCGTGATGCTAATCGGGCAATTTCAGAGGCGGGGCGGCAACATTCCAATCCCCGGCAGGACCCGGGCGACAGACTGCCGGGTCGTACGGGCCAGGGCATCGGCTGAAATAGCGCGCAGCTCGCACAGGGACTGTGCAATGCGCGGCAGGAAAGCCGGCTCATTGCGCCCCCTGCCGACGAATTCTGGCGGAATGTCCGGCGCATCGGTCTCGAGGACGATCGCCTCCAGCGGAAGGGTAGCGGCCAGTTCCCGCAGCCGCGTCGCCCGCGACCAGGTCATCGCACCGCCGAAGCCGAGGGCGAACCCCAGTTCGATGAACATCTCCGCCTGCTGGCGGCTGCCATTGAAGGCATGGGCAATGCCGCCGCACACGCGGTAGCGGCGCAGCTCGCGCAGGATGTCGTCGACTGCCCGGCGCACGTGCAGCAATACGGGCAGATCGAATTCGCGGGCAATCTTCAGCTGGGCAACGAAGAAATGGCGCTGCCGCTCCGGGTCGAGGCCCGGCACGAAGTGGTCGAGGCCGATCTCCCCGACGGCCACCGGCCGCTCGCGTTCGACCCACTGGCGCAGGACCTGCAGGTCATCGTCGGCCGCCCGCGGCGTATACATCGGGTGAATGCCGTAAGCGGCGACGCAGCCGGGATAGCGCTCGACACAGGTGCGCACGGCCGGAAAATTGGCGACCTCGACCGCCGGCACGACCAGGGTATCGACACCGGCGGTGTGCGCCGCCGCCACGACCCCATCGCGATCGGCCGCGAACTCGGCCGCATCAAGATGGCAGTGGGTGTCAATCCACATTGAAGCTGGGACGCCGCTTCTCGAAGAAGGCAGCCAGGCCTTCGCCGAAATCGGCGTTCACGCCACAACTGGCAAAGGCGCGTTGTTCGGCATGCAGCTGTTCCGCCAGCGAGGCGTTCAACGAATCATTGAGCAGGCGTTTGGTACTGGCCAGGGCCTCGGCCGGCCCGCCGGCCAGCCGCAATGCCAGTTTTTCGGCCTGCGCCGGCAATTCCGCCACCGGCACGACGCGATTGACCAGCCCCCACGCCAGCGCCTGTGCCGCATCGAAGCGATCGCCAAGGAGGGCGATCTCCATCGCCCGCTTCATCCCGACCGTGCGCGGCAGCGACCAGGTCGCGCCGCCATCCGGGGAGAGTGCGATGTTGCTGTAGGCGAGCGTGAAATACGCATCCTCGGCGGCCAGGGCCAGATCGGCCGCCAGCATCAGCGACAGGCCGAAACCGGCGACCGCGCCGCGCACCGCCGCAACAACCGGCTTGCCGCAGCGGCGCAGTTGCAGCGTCGTCTGGTGCACGTCGCTGATCGTGCGTTCGAAGAGTGGTTGCCGCTCCTGCGGCGGCAATGCCAGTTGCTCGCGGAACCATTTAAGGTCGCCCCCTGCCATGAAGTGCTCGCCGGCACCGGTGATCAGGATCGCGCGCACCTCAGCATCGACTTCGGCGCGTGCCGTCGCGACGCGCAGATCCTCGATCATCGCGAGGTTGAGCGCATTGAGTGATTGCGGGCGATTGAGGGTGAGGTGGGCGACCCGGTCGCGAACCTCGTAAATGACGGTGCTCATGCTGTCTCCGTGAAGTGCTGTTGTTATAGGAAAGGGAAATCGGGTTCCGGCCGCCGACCGGACAACAGGTCGGCGACGGCAGCGCCGGTGCCGCAGGCCATCGTCCAGCCGAGCGTGCCGTGGCCGGTCGCCAGCCACAGGCCGGCAACGGGCGAGCGCCCAATCAGCGGCACGTTGGACGGCGTCGCCGGGCGCAGACCGCACCAGAATTCCGGCGCGCCAGCCGGGCGCAGGTCCGGAAACAGTTCGCCGGCACGGCGCATCAGGGCCGTACAGCGCACCGGATTGAGTTCGGTGTTGAACCCGTTGAACTCGGCCGTCCCGGCGATGCGCAGGCGCTGCCCGAGCCGGGAGAAGACGATCTTGTAGCCGTCGTCGGTGAGGCTGACCGTCGGTGCCACGCTGTCGGCGCCGAGCGGCACCGTCGCCGAGTAACCCTTCGCCGGATAGAGCGGCAGGCGGATGCCGAGTGGTGCCAGCAGTGCGCCGGTCCAGCTGCCGCAGGCGGCAACGCAGGCATCGGCAACGATGTGTTCGCCACCGGCGACGACACCGGCGAACGTGCCGCCCGCGACATCGAGCCGCTCGACCGTCGTCGCGTAGCGGAAAGCGACGCCCTGTCCGGCAGCCAGGCCGGCCAGCGCCTGGGTGAAGCGATGCGCATCCCCGGATTCGTCGTCGTGCGTATAGTCGCCGCCGACGAGCCGGTCCCGCACTGTCACCAGAGCGGGCTCGATACGCACGCATTCGTCGGCGGAAACGACATTGCGATCGCAGCCGAATTCGCGCATCAGCGCGGCGGCCTCACTGGCGGCGGAGAACTCGCGTTCATCGGTATAGAAGTGCAGGATGCCTCGCTGCAGCTGATCGTAGGCGATCCCCGTCTCGGCGCGCAGTTCGCCGAGCAGGCGCCGGCTGTACAAGGCCATCGTAACGATGGCGCGGATGTTGTCGCGCGTGCGGCCCGGCCGGCATTCAGCAAGGAAACGCAAGCCCCAGCGGAACAGGGCCGGATCCCAGCGCAAACGGAAGAGCAGCGGTGCATCCTCGCGCCCGAGCCATTTCAGTACTTTCGGCAGCACCTGCGGATTGGCCCAGGGTTCGGCATGCGAGACGGAGATCTGCCCACCGTTGGCAAAACTCGTTTCGAGGCCCGCGCCCGGCTGACGCTCGATGACGATGACTTCGTGGCCGGCCTTCTGCAGGTACCAGGCACTGGCGACGCCCACGAGGCCGGCGCCAAGGACGATGACTCTCAAGCGCGGCTACTCCCCGCGCGTGCGCGCGATGCGCACGACTTCCGGAATCAGCCGCAGGCCGCGCATGATGCGGGCGAGATGGGCCCGGTTACCGACCTGGATGGTGAACTGCAGCGTCGTGTAGAGCCCCGGCGTCTTCTCTTCCATGTGGATGTTCTCGATGTTCGACCCGGCATCCGCAATCGCCGCCGCCATTGCCGCCAGCACGCCGCGGGCATTCTTGGCGGTAATGCGCAGACGGGCATCGAACAGCTTGCCCTCTGCCGGCTGCCACTCGACATCGATCCACTTTTTCGGCTCGCTGCTGCGCGATTTGCTGATCGTCGGACAATCGTGCGCGTGAACCACGAGCCCCTGCCCCTTGCGGATCGAGCCGATGATCGGGTCGCCGGGAATTGGGCAGCAGCACGGCGCCAGCTGGATCGCCATGCCCTCGGTGCCGCGGATGACGACGGTCGACAACGGCAGCGGCTCTTCCGGACCAACACCATCCTTGGCAAGAAGGCGGCGGGCAACGACGGCGGCGATGCGCTTGCCGAGACCGATGTCGGTATAGATTTCCTTCATCGAGCGGTTGCCGGCATCGCGCATCAGATCTTCCCAGGCGTCCGACGGCAGTTCCGCCGATTCAACGCCCAGATGATGTAGCTCCTGCTTCAGCAGGTTCTCGCCGAGCTGCGCCGACTCCTCGTGCTGCATGGTCTTCAGGAAATGGCGGATCTTGCTGCGTGCGCGCCCGGTGCGCACGTACGACAGCCAGGCCGGGTTCGGGTTGGCGTGTGCGGCAGTAATGATCTCGACCTGATCACCGTTCTTCAGTTCGGTACGCAGGGGCATCAGCTCCTGGTTGATACGCGCCGCGACACAGCGGTTCCCGATGTCAGTGTGCACCATGTAGGCGAAATCGACTGCCGTCGCCCCGCGCGGCAGTTCCATGATCTGGCCCTTCGGCGTGAATACATAGACCTCGTCCGGGAACAGGTCGATCTTGACGTGCTCGAGGAATTCCGCGGAATCCCGCGTGCCGCTCTGCAGCTCGAGCAGCGACTGCAGCCACTTCGCGGTCTTCTTCTGCAGATCGGCGCCGCTCTGCTCGGCATCCTTGTACAGCCAGTGCGAGGCGACGCCTTCCTGGGCGACGTGATGCATTTCCTCGGTGCGGATCTGCACCTCGATCGGCGTGCCGAAGGGGCCGATCAGCGTCGTGTGCAGCGACTGGTAGCCATTGACCTTGGGGATCGCGATGTAATCCTTGAACTTGCCGGGCACGGGCTTGTAGAGCGCATGCAGGGCCCCGAGGGCGAGGTAGCAGGTGGGGACATCCTTGACGACGACGCGGAAGCCGTAGATGTCGAGCACCTGCGAGAAGGAAAGGCGCTTCTCCTCCATCTTGCGGTAGATCGAGTAAAGGCTCTTCTCGCGGCCGAAGACCTGGGCGCGGATACCGGCCTCGATCATCTTGCCATTGACGTTGTCGAGGATGCGCGACAGCAGCTCACGGCGATTGCCGCGCGCCGCATTGAGCGCCCGGGCGATGACCTTCGCCCGCAGGGGATGGATCAGTTCGAACGAGAGGTCCTGCAGCTGGCGGAACAGCTTGTTGAGACCCAGCCGGTTGGCGATCGGCGAATAGATCTCGAGGGTTTCCGTGGCGATGCGCCGGCGCTTGTCTGCACGTACGTGCGACATCGTCTGCAGGTTGTGCATGCGGTCGGCGAGCTTGATCAGTACGACGCGCAGGTCGCGCGCCATCGCCATCAGCATCTTGCGGAAGTTTTCGGCCTGCGCTTCCTGGTGCGACTGGAACTCGATCTTGTCGAGCTTGGACAGACCATCGACCAGCTCGGCCACATGCTTGCCGAAACGCTGGGCGATCTGCGCCTTGGTGACGGCGGTGTCCTCCATCACGTCGTGCAGCAGCGCGGCGACCACCGCCTGCACATCCATCTGCCACTCGGCGAGCGCGCCGGCGACAGCCAGCGGATGCGTGATGTAGGGTTCCCCGGAGTAGCGCGTCTGGCCAGCGTGAGCGGCCTCGGCAAAGGCGTACGCGTCGCGTACGAGCGCTACTTCGTCAGGTTTGAGGTAACTGAGGCTGTCGATGAAGACCCGGAATGCCGGGTCTTCATGCGGGGCGGAACGACGTCCGGGCGGGGCGGCGGTTTCGGCGTCCATTCGCGTACACCTTGCCTTCCGCCGGGATCACGATCAGGCCTGACCGCGATTGAGGACTTCCAGACCGACCTTGCCGGAACCGATTTCGCGCAGGGCGATGACGGTCGGCTTGTCCTTCTCGGTCTCGACCAGCGGCGTTGCACCGGAGGCCAGCTGGCGAGCGCGGTAGGTCGCAGCCAGCGTCATCTGGAAGCGGTTGGGGATACGTTTGAGGCAGTCGTCTACGGTTACTCGGGCCATGATGCGGATACCTATGATTCAGAACAGCGAATTGAACAATGCGGCGTGGCGGCTGCGCTGATCCTCCAGATGGAGACGGGAAGCGCGGGCCACCGAAAGCAGGTCGGAAAGCGCCTGCTGCAGCTCGTCATTGATAATAACATAATCAAATTCAGAGACATGCCGCATTTCCTCTTGCGCCGCAGCAAGACGGCGCGCGATCACCTCGGCGCTGTCGGTACCGCGGCCGGTCAGGCGGCGTTCGAGCTCCGCCATCGATGGTGGCAGGATGAAGACCCCGATCGCCGCCGGAAACAGCTTGCGGACCTGTTGCGCACCCTGCCAGTCGATTTCCAGCAGCACATCACGCCCGGCTGCCATCTCGCGCTCGATCCAGACCCGCGAAGTGCCATAGCAGTTGCCATGCACCTCGGCCCATTCGAGGAACTCGCCACGCTCGACCATGGCACGGAATGCCGCCATATCGACAAAGTTGTACTCGCGGCCGTCCTGCTCACCGGGCCGCGGCGATCGTGTCGTACAGGAAATGGACAACCGGATGCCGGAATCGTTCTCCAGCAGCAGCCGCACCAGCGTCGTTTTTCCGGCACCGGACGGTGCCGTGACGATATAGAGGTGACCGGACACGGGATATGCCTCCGCCTATTCCAGGTTCTGCACCTGCTCGCGCATCTGTTCGATGAGGAGCTTCAGTTCCATCGCTGTCTGCGAGACCTCGCTGACAACCGATTTCGAGCCAAGGGTATTGGCTTCACGATTCAGTTCCTGCATCAGGAAATCGAGTCGCTTGCCGACGGCGCCTCCCTGCTTCAGCACGCGCTCGACCTCGTCCATGTGCGTGACCAGCCTTGCCAGTTCTTCGGCGACGTCGATGCGCGCGGCAAAGACGACCACTTCCTGGCGGATGCGCTCATCGTCGGCACTGCCGATGGCATCGACCAGCCGCTGCTTGAGCTTGTCCTGGAAGGCTGCCTGCGCCGCCGGGATGTGGGGCGCCACCTGCTCGACCAGCACCCGCATGCGGGCGACACGCTCGAGGATGATCTGCTTCAGCTTCTCGCCCTCGCGGGCGCGGCTCGCCGCGAAATCGTCGAGCGCCTGCTTCGCCGTCGCCAGTGCCGCAGCCACCAGCGCCTCCAGATCGACAGACTCCTCGCCGAAGATGCCGGGCCAGCGCAGGACTTCGCCAACGGCCAGCGGCCGCGCCTCGGGCAGCACCTGCCGAACGCGGCGACCGACACTTTCCAGCTGGGCCAGCAGGTCGTCGTTGAGCTGTAATTGCTGGGCGCCGCGCGCTGCCGCCATGTAATAGACACGGCATTCAACCTTGCCGCGCCCGACACGGGCGGCGATCGCCTCGCGCAGGGCGGGCTCGGCCATGCGCAATTCGTCGCAAACGCGGAAATGGATGTCGAGGAAGCGCGAATTGACGCTCTTCAGTTCCAGGCTCAGCGAGCCGCCGGGCAGGTCGCGCGTCTTCGACGCGTAACCGGTCATGCTATGGATCATGGAATTCCTGCCGAAAGAGAAACGATAGTGTGATGCGTACAGGATGTGATTTGGGGAATGACCGTGTGCGAACGCAGCTTTACAGTCTCCGACCAAACCCCGAAAATGTCCTGAAAACCACATGATAGCCTTCACCTGAATGGCGCAACAAGCCAACCACGCCCTTCCCGCCGGGTACCAGATCGACGAATACCGCATCGAGCGTCAGCTTTCGCTCGGCGGATTCTCGATCGTCTACCTCGCGGTCGACGGCGAAGGGCGCCGCGTTGCGCTCAAGGAGTACCTGCCCAACAGCCTGGCCCTGCGTGGCGAAGGCGAAATCACGCCGAACATCGCCCCCGAGCATGCAGGCGCCTTCCGCTACGGCATGAAGTGCTTCTTCGAGGAAGGACGCGCGCTCGCCAAGCTCTCGCACCCGAACGTGGTGCGCGTGCTGAACTTCTTCCGCGCCAACGAGACCGTCTACATGGTCATGGACTACGAGGAAGGCTGGACCCTGCAGGAATACATCCAGCGCCGGCAGAAGCCGGTCTCGGAAAATTTCGTACGCAACGTGTTTACGCGCGTGCTGAATGGCCTGCGCGAAGTGCATACCCACAAGTTGCTGCATCTCGATCTCAAACCGTCGAACATCTACCTGCGCAGCGATGGCACGCCGATGCTGATCGACTTCGGTGCCGCCCGCCAGACGCTGGCGCTCGACACGCCGATGCTGAAACCGATGTACACCCCGGGTTTCGCGTCACCGGAACACTATCAGCGCGAGAACCTCGGCCCGTGGAGCGACATCTACAGCATTGGCGCCTCGATGTACGCCTGCATCGCGCTGGCCGCGCCGCAGGCTGCCGACCTGCGCAAGGAGAAGGACCAGCTCGTGCCGGCGATGGTGCGCTGGGAAGGCAAGTACTCCGACCAGCTGCTGGAAACGATCGACTGGTGCCTCTGCATCAACCATCTCTACCGTCCGCAAAGCGTCTTCGCACTGCAGAAAGCACTCACCGAAGCACCGACCGCCAAGCCCGCCCGCAAGCCCAAGGTCGATGAAACGCGCTCCTGGCTGGGCGCCCTCGTCGGCAAACTCAAGAAGAACGAGACGACATGAAATTCACGATCTATCAAGAAAGCCGTCAGGGCAAGCGGAAGAACAACGAAGACCGCATCGCCTACTGCTATTCGCGCGATGCGCTCCTGATGGTCGTGGCGGACGGCATGGGCGGACACTACTACGGGGAGATCGCCTCGCAGATCGCAGCGCAGACGCTGACCGACGCCTTCAATCGCGACGCCAAACCGATGCTGCAGGACCCCTTCCTGTTCCTGCAGCGCGGCATGACCAATGCCCACCATGCGATCCTCGATTTCGCCGCGGACCACGACCTGCGCGATTCCCCGCGCACGACCTGCGTCGCCTGCGTCATCCAGGACAACATCGCCTACTGGGCCCACTGCGGCGATTCGCGCCTCTATCTGATGCGCGACGGGAGAACCATCGGACAGACACGCGACCACTCGCGCGTGCGCCTGCTTATCGACCAGGGTGTCATCACGGAGGCGCAGGCCGCCAGCCACCCCGAGCGCAACAAGGTCTACAGCTGCCTCGGCGGGCATCAGGCGCCGGAAATCGAGTTTTCGCGCAAGACGCCGCTTGAAGCCGGCGACGTCATCCTGCTCAGCACGGACGGTTTCTGGGGTTCGCTGCCCCCCGACATGATTGCGCTGTCGCTCAAGCAGGCCAACCTGATGCAGGCCGTGCCGATGCTGATGAACCAGGCCGAGGCGCGCGGCGGACAGTACTGCGACAACCTTTCCGTCGTTGTCACGCGCTGGGAAGACAGCTACGTCGAGGCTGCGCAAAGCTCGATCTCGACACAGACGATGGTGCTTGGCGAAGTGACGACCAAGCTCGACGAGTTCGGCCGCAACCCCGCCTACAAGATGGATCTCTCCGACGACGAAATCGAGAAGGCGATCCAGGAGATTCGCGCGACCATCGACAAGTACACGCCACCCAACAAGAAATCGCAGTAATCGAAGGATATTTCATGCGCCCCAGCCAACGCCTGCCCGATCAACTCCGCCCGCTCGCGATCGAACGCAATTTCACCCGCCACGCCGAAGGTTCGGTACTGATCCGCATGGGTGACACGCACGTGCTGTGCACCGCCAGCGTCGAGGAAAGCGTGCCGCCCTTCCTCCGCGGCAAGGGGCAGGGCTGGGTTACGGCGGAGTACGGCATGCTGCCGCGCTCCACCCACACGCGCTCGGCGCGTGAAGCAGCCAAGGGAAAGCAGACGGGGCGCACCCAGGAAATCCAGCGCCTGATCGGCCGCTCGCTACGCGCCATCATCGACCTGAAGGCGCTCGGGGAGCGTCAGATCACGCTCGACTGCGACGTGCTGCAGGCTGACGGCGGGACGCGCTGTGCCTCCATTACCGGTGCCTGGGTAGCGCTCTGGGACGCCTGCCAGAAGCTGGTCCTCGCCGGCAAGCTTGCCGAAAATCCGATCCGTGACCACGTTGCCGCGATCTCGGTCGGCATCTACAAGGGGCTTCCCGTACTCGATCTCGACTACCCCGAGGATTCCGACTGCGACACCGACATGAACGTGATCATGACCGGCGCCGGCGGCATCGTCGAATTGCAGGGTACAGCGGAAGGCGAACCGTTCACGCGCGCCCAGCTCGAACAGTTGACGGACCTCGCCAGTGCCGGCATTGCCCAGTTGGTTGCTGCTCAGAAGAATTCACTGGGTGGTTAGATGAACAAGGCCACAGAAGCCTGCGAAGATTTCGGCTACGACAGCGATGTAAACGCCCTGCTCGCCGACCTGGAAG
>Ga0268298_10003289_pt1 | contig 16643 bp, 13 predicted proteins | sample WWTPWeurt_MetaG_FD_194462 | JGI IMG/M metagenome (GOLD analysis project Ga0268298, IMG submission 194462) | Activated sludge microbial communities from WWTP in Nijmegen, Gelderland, Netherland - WWTP Weurt | ecosystem: Engineered > WWTP > Aerobic digester > Activated sludge | place... | reverse complement strand
TGCTGCACGTGTTGAACCATGCCTTCTTCAAGTGCCTGCTGTTTTATGCGGCCGGTGCGGTGTACCAGGCCACGCACACGGTGGACATGGAAAAGCTCGGTGGCCTCGCACGCCTGATGCCGTGGACGGCGCTGGCCTTCGTGGGCGGCGGCGTAGCGATCTCGGCCTTGCCGCCGCTGAATGGTTTCGTCAGCGAGTTCGTCATCTACTCGTGCCTGTTCAGCGCCCAGCCCATGGCCGCCGGGGCCAAGGTGGCGCTGGTGGTGGCCGCTGCGGTGCTGGCCTTTGTCGGTGCCGTGTCGGCCTTGAGCATCACGCGGGCCTTCGGCGTGGTGTTCCTCGGCAGCCCGCGTGACGCCGACCTGGCCCCGCCGGCCGAGGTGGGCCGCTGGATGCTCTGGCCGATGGGCCTGCACGGCCTGGGCGTGGTGCTGCTGGGTGTGGCGCCGGTGCTGGGCCTGCGCCTGGTGGAGGGCGCGGTGGGCCTGGGGTTGGCCGCGGTGCCGGGCACTCCCGTTGACGTGCTGCAGCCGATGGCCGACATGCTGACGCGCATCGGCCTGATCTCTGCCGGGCTGGCCGTCGCGATCGCGGGCGTGCTGTGGCTGCGCTCGCGCCTGGCGCCGCGGGCCGGCGCCCTTCATGTCACCTGGGGCTGCGGCTACACCGCACCCAATGCGCGGATGCAGTACACCGGCGCCGGATTCGCCAGCGACTTCGGCGCGCGCTTTCGCGGCGTGCTGCTGATGCTCAAGCGGCAGAAGGCGCCCACCGGCTACTTTCCGACCGACGCCTACGTGATCACCGATTGCGTGGATGCGGTGGAGCGCCGCCTTTACGCCGTGATCGGCCACGGCGACAACTCGGCCAGCGAGCTCTCGCGCCAGCTGCGCGAGGACGATCCGCGCATCACCTTCGCCTTGGCGCTGGCGGCCATCGTGGTCATTGCCGGGCTGGTGGTGCTCACCGGGGGGCCGCTGCCATGAGGCCGATGGCCCTGCTGGCTCACGTGCTGATCGTGCTGGTGATGCCGCTGCTGATGGTGGGCCTGGTGAACCGCACCAAGTCGCTGTGGGCCGGGCGCAAGGGTCCGGGGCTGTGGCAGTCGGCCTGGGACCTGTGGCGCCTGCTGCACAAGCATCCGGTGGTCAGCGAGGTGGCCTCGCCGCTGTTCCGTGCGGCGGCCTGGGTGGTGCTGGTGTCCTCGCTGCTGGCTGCGTTGATCGCGCCGGTGCTGGGCCAGTGGGCGGTGCTGCAGTTCGAGCACGATTTCATCGTCTTCGCCTACACGCTGGGTCTTGCGCGCATCGTGCTGATGCTCTCGGCCATGGACGTGGGCAGCGCCTTCGAGGGCATGGGCGCGGCGCGCGAGGCCTCGTTCACGAGCTTCATCGAGCCGGCGTTGTTCTTCCTGCTGGGCGGCCTGGCCATCGCCACCGGACAGACGAGCTTTGCCGGCCTCGTCGGCCAGCTGCATGCCACGCCGGCGTTCGTCTGGCTGGCGGCACCCCTGGTGGCGGTGCTCTTCGTGCTGCTGCAGGCCGAGGCCGCCCGCGTGCCCGTGGACGACCCGCTCACGCACCTGGAGCTGACGATGATCCACGAGGTGATGATCCTCGACCACAGCGGCCCCGAGCTGGCGGCGATGCAATACGGCTCGGCCTTGAAGATAACGATCTACGCGGGCCTGATCGCCGCGCTGCTCAACCCCTTTGATCCGCGCAGCGAGCTGTGGGCCAGCGTGGCCGTGTCGCTGCTGGTGATGGCGTGCGTGGCCGTGGCCGTGGGCTGTGTCGAATCGCTGGTGGCGCGCCTGCGCCTGCGCTGGGTACCGATGTACCTGCTGCTGGCCAGCGCGCTGGCCGCGCTGTGCCTGGCAGTGGCCGGCTGGATGGCGAGGGCCGCATGACGCCCGCGTTGATCCTGTTCCTGGCCGCCGTGATCATCCCGATGTTCTTCGGCAAGCTGCGCTCGGCACCACTCTGGCTGGCCGCACAGGCCGGTGCGTTGGCCTGGACCGCCCTGGCACAGCCGGGCGCGGACGCCACACACGCGGCGGTGGCGGCCGTGGAGGTGGCGGTGGTGCGCGGCCTGCTCGCGCCGCTGCTGCTGCGACGCGCGATCCGCGCCCGCGGCGAGCCCAACCGCGACCTGATGCCGTCCAACCTGTTCGCCTGGGCCATTGCGATGGCGCTGGTGGTGCTGGCCTTCGAGTTCGGCGCGCCCACACTGTCCGACCGCCACGCGCTGACGCTGGGCGCGGTGGGCGCCACCGTGACGGTGGCCTTGCTGCTGCTGTCCACCAACGATTCGCCGCCAGCCCAGCTGGTGGCGGTGCTGTTCATGGAGAACGCACTGGCCTTGTTCGAATCCCTGTTGCCCGAGCCCTGGCCCTTGCCGGTGCACGCGGCGCTCACCGGCATCTACCTGCTGACCGCCGGCGTGGGCGCCTGGCTGATCGGCGCCCCCGAGGGCCCGGCGGTTGCGAGCGCCGGTGCCGCGGTGGAGGAGGGCCCATGAACCCGGCCGCCCCGATGCCCGCCGAGCGCCGGCCCGCCGACACCGCGCACCCGCTCTGGCTGGGCATGGCGCTCGTGGCCGTGGCGCTGGCCGCCGTGGCGTGGTGGGCCGCGGTCTTCGTGCGCACGCCGCTGGCGGACCTGCCGCTGTATTTCGTGCGGCGCTATTTCGTGCTCGACGCCACCTCGATGCTGTTCCTGCTGGTCATCAACAGCGTCTTCTTGGGCATCAGCGTGTACATGTCTTCGCGGGTCAGCACCTCGCGCGTGCTGGCCGCCAACATGCGCGCGCGCACGGCGCTCACGCTGGCCTTCATGCTGGCCATGAACATCGGCGTGATGGCCAACAACCTGCTGCTGTTGTGGGCCTTCATCGAGCTCACCACGCTGTGTGCCGCGCCCCTGGTGGCGCAGGGCGATGCGCTGGCGCCGCGGCGCGTGGCCTGGCACTACCTGCTGTACTCCAGCATGTCGCTGGCGCTCACCTTCCTGGGCATCATGTGCCTCACGCGCTCGGCGCACCTGCAGGGCACCGCCATCAGCTTTGCGCTGGACCAGATGGCCAGCACCTTGCCACCCACGCCCGACAGCTGGCAGCGGCTGGGCTTTGCGTTGATGGTGTTCGGCCTGGGCAGCAAGCTGGGCCTGGCGCCGCTGTATGGCTGGCTGCCCGAGACCTACGAGGCCGCGCCCACCAGCACCAGTGCGCTGCTGGCGGCGGTGCAGTTCAACATCAGCGTGGTGGCGATGTTCCGCCTGTTCCAGGTGTTTCGTGCGCACGAGACCAGCTTCGTGGCGCACGAGCTGCTGATCATGGGCTGCCTGTCGCTGACGGTGGCCGCCGTGCAGGTGATGGCCGCGCGCAACTACAAGCGCCTGATCGCCTATGCCTGCGTCAGCTCGTCCGGCGTGATCGCCATCGGGCTGTCGGTGGGCAAGGCCGCGGCCTATGGCGTGGTGCTCTACATCGTCAGCAATGCCTTCGTGAAGGCGCTGTTGTTTCTCACTGCCGGCCGCTTGCGCGCGGTGTACGGCACCAACCAGGTGGCGGCCCTGAGCGGCGTGATCCATGTGCTGCCGTTCTCGGGCCTGCTGTTTTGCGTGGGCACCTTTGCGCTGCTGGGCTTTCCGCCGTTCGGCAGCTTCATTGCCGAGATGCTGATCCTCTCGGGCATCGTGCAGGCCGGCAACCTGATCGCCTTCACGCTGATGTGCACCATGCTCACCATCATTTTCGTGGCCACCGGGCGTTCGATCTTCCCGATGCTGTGGGGCCCGTCGCAGCGGCAGGGGCCGCCGGTGCGCGAGACCTGGGTCACGGCGCTGCCCAAGCTGGGCTTCGTGCTGGTGCTGGTGCTGCTGGGTGTGTACACGCCGGCACCGATCAGTGCCCTGCTGCAGCAGGTGGCCCAATCGATCGGGGGGCAGTGATGGACGCCTTCGAGCCCTGCCTGTCGGTGCCCAGCGCCGAGTTGGCTCCGCTCACTTTGCAAGCTTGGGCCCGGGCCTGCGGCGAGGCGCTGGCGGCGGGCGCGCGCATGCTCACGCTGTTCGGGCGCGCCGATGGTGGCGATCGGGTGATCACCACGGCCGTGCTGCAGGTGGGCGCCGGCCCGCTGCACCTCTTGCGTGGCCTGGGCCGGCGCGGTGAATCCTTTCCGTCCTTGACGCTGGCCCATCCGGCGGTGCAGATGTTCGAGCGCGAGCTGTGGGAGCAGACGGGGCTCGTGCCTTCGGCGCACCCCTGGCTCAAGCCCGTGCGCTTCGAGGGCCAGCGCCAGCAGCAGATGGACAGCTACCCGTTCTTCGCCGTGCGCGGGCAGCAGGTGCACGAGGTGGGTGTCGGGCCCATCCATGCCAGCGTGATCGAGCCCGGCCACTTCCGCTTCATGTGCCATGGCGAGCAGGTGCACCACCTGGAGATCCAGCTGGGCTACCAGCACCGAGGGGTGGAGGCCCTCCTGCTGCGGCGGCCTCCGCTGGCCTTGAGCTCGCTGGTGGAGTCGATTGCCGGCGACAGCAGCATCGCCTACGCCTGGGCCTATTGCGCCGCGGTGGAGGCGCTGGCCGGCGTGACCGTGAGCCCGGCCGCCGACACCGTGCGTGGCGTGGCGCTCGAACTGGAGCGCGTGGCCATGCACCTGGTGGGCCTCACCGGCCTGGCCACCGACATCGCCTTCTTGCAGGGCGGCGCCACCTACGGCCGGCTGCGCACCGCGATCATCAACGCCACCATGCGCGTGTGCGGCAGCCGCTTCGGCCGCGGCTGGTTGCGACCTGGCGGCGTGCGCTTCGGCCTGAGCCCGGCGCTGCGGCAGGACCTGCTCGGCACGCTCGATGCCTTCGCCAAGCACCTTGCCGAAGTCAACGGCCTGATGCTGGGCGCGCGCAGCGTGCGAACGCGCTTCGAGGGCATCGGCAGCGTCAGCCAGCAGGCCGCGGAAGACATCGGCCTGCAGGGCTTGCCGGCACGCGCCAGCGGCGTGGCGCTCGATCTGCGCTGCAGCTTGCCGGGGCGCTTGTACACGCAGCACCCCGTGGCCATGCAGCTCGAGCAGGCGGGCGATTGCTGGGCGCGCCTCAAGCTGCGCATGGCCGAGATCGACGAGTCGCTGCGCTGGCTGCGCCGGGTGCTGCAGGCGCCCGAGCTCGAGCTGGGCGATGCGGGCCTCGTGCCCCTGGGCCCGCTGGCGCCCAACCAGCTGTGCGTGTCGATGCGCGAGGGCTTCCGTGGCCCGGTGCTGCAGTCGCTCGAGACCGGGCCCGACGGCCGGCTGCTGCACTACAAGGTGCAGGACCCCTCGTTGCTCAACTGGTTCGGCCTGGGCCTGGCGCTGCGCAACAACGAGATCTCGGACTTTCCGCTCTGCAACAAGAGCTTCGATCTGTCCTATTGCGGCAACGATCTGTAGGAGCGCCGATGTTCAAGTCCATCCAGGTCCGACGCTCGCAGGGCTCGCAATTCATCCCCGATCCACGCCAGGCCAGTCCGGCCGGGTTTCGCGGCCGGCCGCTCATTGGCGCGGCGGCCTGCGCCACCGGCTGCAGCGCCTGCCTGGCCGCCTGCCCCACGCGGGCCATTGCGCTCGACCCGGTGGCCATCGATCTGGGGCGCTGCGTGCTTTGCGGTGATTGCGAGCCGGCCTGCCCAAGCGCCAAGCTCTCGTTCACCAACGATGTGCGCATGGCCGCCACCGACCGGCATGCGCTGAGTGTGAGCGCGCAGCGGCCCGAGCTCGATCCCGTCCGCGTGAATGCGGCCTTGCGGCAGCGCTTCGGCCGCTCGCTCAAGCTGCGTTCGGTCTCGGCCGGCGGCTGCAATGGCTGCGAGCTCGAGGTGAATGCGCTCAGCAATGTCAACTTCGACATCGGCCGCTACGGTATCGACATCGTGGCCTCGCCGCGCCACGCCGACGGCCTGGTGCTCACCGGCCCCATCACGCGCAACATGGCACAGGCGCTGCAGCTGTGCTGGGACGGGATGCCCGATCCCAAGCTCGTGATCGCGGTGGGCGCCTGCGCCATCTCGGGCAGCCCCTTCGAGGATTCCACGGCGATCGACCGTGAATTTCTGGGCCGCTTCGCGCCCTCGCTCTACGTGCCCGGGTGCCCGCCGCACCCGTTGAGCTTTGTCTGTGGCGTGCTCGATCTGCTGGGCATTCCATCGGCGTAACATGTGCGTTGCTTCATCACCGCATTGCCATACCGAGGCCCCATGGAGCTGAAGACCGCGCGCTTGACGCTGCTCATCGATCCCAACAAGAAGTCGGCGTTCGAGCGCCTGTGCGCGCGGCAGGACCGCACGCCTTCGCAGGTGGTGCGCCAGATGATCCGCGACTACCTGGCCGAGCACGATGTGAGTTACGTCGGCAGTGGCGACAACGAAGCCGACCGCTCGCCCGAGCCATCGAAGCGCCCCGCGAGCCCGGCGCCTGCGCGCTCGCCGCGGCCGGCCGCCAAGCGCAAGAAGGGCTGACCCGATGGGGCACACGCCGCCCATCACGCAATGGTTGCACCTGGACTGGGTGCTGCTGCTGATGCTCGGCTGGTTGCTGGTGGGCCTGGTGGGCGTGCTGGCCCTGCGCCGGCTGGCCCTGGTGGCGCGCGTGTTCTTTCCGGCGGGCGGCTTGCTGGGCCTGGTGCTGTTCGGCGTGGCGCTCGGCGCCATCGTGGGCAGCCCCGAGGTGGCGGTGCTGCCCATCGGCCTGCCGGGCCTGCCGTTCCACTTCAGGCTGGACAGCCTGTCGGCCTATTTCCTGATGGTGATCGGCGGCGCCTCGGCCGGCATCTCGGCCTTTGCGGCGGGCTACTTTCGCCAGGGCGAGGGCACGCCGCCGGGGCTGATGTGCCTGGAGTACCACGTCTTTCTGGCCAGCATGGTGGGCGTGATCCTGGCCGACGACGCCTACTCGTTCATGGTGATGTGGGAGACCATGGCGCTGTCCTCGTTCTTCCTGGTCACCGCCAACCACCGCATCCCCGAGGTGCGCAGCGCGGGCTATCTCTACATCACCATGGCACGCGTGGGTGCCATCGCCATCCTGCTGTGCTTCGGCGTGCTGCAGGCCAACACCGGCGACTACACCTTCGCCAACATGCGCGCGCAGACGCTCTCGCCGTTCTGGGCCTCCACCGGATTCCTGCTGGCGGTGTTCGGCTTCGGGGCCAAGGCCGGCGTGTTGCCGCTGCATGTGTGGCTGCCCGAGGCGCACCCGGCGGCGCCGTCGCCGGTGTCGGCGCTGATGAGCGGGGTGATGCTCAATACCGCCATCTACGGCGTGCTGCGCGTCTCGTGCGATCTGCTGCACCTGCGCCTGTGGTGGTGGGGCGGGCTGCTGCTGGCCATCGGCCTGGCCACGGCGCTGTTCGGCGTGGTGTTTGCCTCGGTGCAGAGCGACATGAAGCGCCTGCTGGCCTATTCGTCGATCGAGAACATGGGCCTGCTCTTCGTGGGCATGGGCCTGACGCTGATCTTCTCGGCCTATGACATGAAGCCGATGGCTGCGCTCTCCTTGACGGCCACGCTGTACCACGTGGCCAGCCATGCCTGCTTCAAGAGCCTGCTCTTCCTGGGCACCGGCAGCGTGCTGCATGCCACGTCCGAGCGCAATCTGGGCAAGCTCGGTGGGCTGATCCGCAGCATGCCCTGGGTGGGCTGGCTCACGCTGCTGGGTGTGCTGGCCAGTGCCGGGCTGCCGCCCTTGGGCGGCTTCGTCTCGGAGTGGTTGTTGTTGCAGAGCTTTCTGTTTGCGCCTGGCCTGCCGCAGCCCCTGCTCACCATGCTGATTCCGGTGGTGGCCGCGCTCATCGCTCTGGTGGCGGCGCTGGCGGGCTACACCATGGTCAAGTTCTTCGGTGTGATCTTTCTTGGCCAGCCGCGCGAGGACAAGCTGGCGCACGCGCACGATGCCGGCCACTGGGAGCGCGCCGGCATGGTCTGGCTGGCGCTGGGCTGCGTGGCGCTGGGCCTGCTGCCCAGCCAGTTCATCCAGTTGATCGATCCGGTGACGCAGCGCCTGGTGGGCGCCGGTCTCGGCGCCAAGGTGGGTGCGAGCGGCTGGCTGCTGGCGCCCAACAGCCTGGAGCAGGCGAGCTACGGGCCGGTGATCTTCTTGCTGGGCATCCTGGGCAGCTTTGCGCTGGCCTTCCTGCTGGTGCGCAGCCTGTACCACGGGCGCCTGCGGCGCGGCCCGGCCTGGGCCTGCGGCTTCCCTTGGGGCACGGCGCGAATGCAGGACACGGCCGAGGGCTTCGGCCAGCCGATCCGGCAGATCTTCGAGCCCTTCTTCGTGATGCGGCGCGAGTTGCCCACGCCCTTCGATCTGCGGCCGCGCTACCGCGTGGTGGTGGAGGACCACTTCTGGCGCTGGCTCTACGTGCCCATCACCGAGCTGGCGGCCTACCTCGCGCGCCTGGCCAGCCTGATGCAGCAGGGCCGCATCTCGGTGTACCTGCTCTACAGCTTCCTCACCCTGGTGGCCACCTTGCTGGCGGTGATGCGATGAGCCTCACCGGCCTGCTCTCGCAACTGTTGGAGATCGTCATCGCGATCGCCCTGGCGCCGCTGATGACGGGCTGGGTGAACCAGTGGCGCGCCTGGCTGCAGAACCGCTCGGCGCCCAGCCTCTTGCAGCCCTACCGCCTGCTGCACAAGCTGTTCAACAAGGAATCGGTGATCGCCGACAACGCCTCGCAGCTGTTCCGCGCGGCGCCCTATGTCGTGTTCGGCTGCATGACGCTGGCCTGCGCCATCATCCCCACGCTGTCCACCGATCTGCCGCTGGCGCCTGCAGCCGATGCCGTGGCGCTGGTGGGCCTGTTTGCGCTGGCGCGGGTGTTCATCTCGCTGGCCGCGATGGACATCGGCACGGCCTTCGGCACCATGGGTGCGCGGCGCGAGATGCTGATCGGCTTCCTGGCCGAGCCGGCCTTGCTGATGGTGCTGTTCTCGGCCTCGCTGATCTCCAAGTCCACCTCGCTCACCACCATCGTCGAGACCCTGGCGCACCGCGAGTTCGTCATCTACCCCGGCCTGGCCCTGGCCGGCGTGGCCTTCACCATGGTCTCGCTGGCCGAGAACGCGCGCGTGCCGGTGGACAACCCCACCACGCACCTCGAGCTGACGATGATCCACGAGGCGCTGATCCTCGAGTACTCGGGCCGTCACCTGGCGCTGCTCGAATGGGCGGCCAGCCTGAAGCTGTTTGCCTACTCGTGCATCGGCCTGGCCTTGTTCTTCCCCTGGGGCGTGGCCGAGGCGCATGCGCCGCTGGCCATGCTGCTGGCGCTGCCGGCGCTGGTGTTCAAGCTCGCCGTGGGCGGCTGCCTGCTGGCGGTGCTGGAGACCATCAGCGCCAAGATGCGCATCTTCCGTGTGCCCGAGTTCCTGGCCACGGCCTTCCTGCTGGCCGTGATCGGCCTGCTGGTGCACCTGCTGCTTGCGCATTAGGCCGCCATGAACACGCTGCTCGCCCAATTCGTGAACCTGCTCGGCGCGGTGCTGCTGATGCTGGCGTTCGCGATGATCTCGCAGCGGCGCATCCTGTCGCTGATCTACCTGTTCACCATGCAGGGCGCCACGCTCGTGCTGTCCACCGCCGTGGTGGGCTATGTCACGCACCAGCCGCACCTGTATCTGTCGGCCGCCGTCACCTTCGTGCTCAAGGTGCTGTTGATCCCCTACCTGCTGCACCGCGTGATCGATCGCCTGGGCATCCGCTGGGACGTGGAGACGCTGATCAAGATCCCCACCACCATGCTCATCGGCATCGGCGTGGTGATCTTCTCCTTCAACCTGGCCAAGCCCATCGCGCAGCTCTCGTCGGCCCTGGCCAGCGGCACGCTGGGCATTGCACTGGCCTGCGTGCTGCTGTCCTTCCTGATGATGATCACCCGTGCCAAGGCGGTGCCGCAGGTCATCGGATTCCTGGCGATGGAGAACGGCCTGTTCTTCGCCGCCACCTCGGCCACCTATGGCATGCCGATGGTGGTGGAGCTGGGCATCGCGCTCGACGTGTTGATCGGCGTGCTGATCCTGGGCGTGTTCATGTTCCAGATCCGCGAGCAGTTCGACAGCCTGGACATCCGCCACCTCGAAAAGCTGAAGGAAGATTGACGTGATCGCGCTGGCCTTCCTGCTTGCCACGCCGCTGCTCGGCGGCCTGGTGCTGGGCCTCGTGGGCCACCGCGACAGTGCGCGCGACGTGAACGTGGCCTTCAGCGCGGGCACCTTCATAGCCGCCTGCGCGCTGACGGGGCAGGTGGTGGCCACGGGCCCCATGCTGCTCTGGCAGCGCGAGTTCTACATCGATCCGCTCAACGTATTTCTGGTGACGCTCACCGCCTTCGTCGGGCTCACCACGGCCATCTTCTCGCGGCCCTACATGCGCATCGAGCGCGACCACGGCAAGATGACGCCGCCGCGGCTGCGCCTGTATCACAGCATGTACCAGCTCTTCAGCTTCACGATGCTGCTGGCGCTGACCACCAACAACATGGGCATCATCTGGGTGGCGATGGAGGCCGCCACGCTGACGACGGTGCTGCTGGTCAGCGTCTATCGCACCGCGGCCAGCCTGGAGGCGGCGTGGAAGTACTTCATCCTCTGCGGCGTGGGCATCGCGCAGGCCTTGTTCGGCACCGTGCTGCTGTACATGGCGGCCGAGAAGGTGATCGGCCCCGAGGGCGGCGCGCTGCTGTGGACCAACCTCGACGCGGTGAAGGCCCAGCTCGACCCCAACATCATCACGCTGGCCTTCGCGTTCCTGTTCATCGGCTACGGCACCAAGGTGGGCCTGGTGCCCGTGCACAACTGGCTGCCCGACGCGCATGCCGAGGGCCCCACGCCGGTGTCGGCCGTGCTCTCGGGCCTGCTGCTCAATGTGGCGCTGTACGCCATCCTGCGCTGCAAGGTGCTCACCGACGGTGCCTTGGGCAGCAGCCATTTGTCCGGCCAGCTGATGATGGGCTTTGGGCTGTTGTCGGTGGTGGCGGCGGTGTTCTTCATCATCCGGCAGAAGGACGTGAAGCGCATGTTCGCCTACTCGTCGATCGAGCACATGGGCATGATGACCTTCGCCTTCGGGCTCGGCGGCCCGATCGCCAACTACGCGGGCCTGCTGCACATGACCGTGCACTCGCTGATCAAGTCGGCCATCTTCTTTGCCGTGGGCCACGCCACGCAGAAGGCGGGCACGCAACTGATGGACGAGATCCGCGGCCTCATGCGCGTGAGCCCCACGGTGGGCTGGGGCCTGATGCTCGGCGCGCTGGCGATCCTGGGCATGCCGCCCTTTGGCGTGTTTGCCAGCGAGTTCCTGATCGTCACCACGGCCATGCGCGAGCAGCCCTGGGCCACGCCTTTCCTGCTGATGGCGCTGGGGCTGGCCTTTGCCTCGGTGTTCAGCCGCGTGCAGCCCATGGTGTTCGGCGACACCAACGTCAAGGCGCTGCCGCACCCGCCCGCGCTGATCCCCGTGTTCGTGCACCTGGCCCTCGGCCTGATGCTGGGCCTGTACATCCCGCCCTACCTCGATGCCTGGTACCGGCAGGCCGCCGCCATGCTGGGGAACTGACCGCATGCCCGCCACGACCGCAGAACCCGCCGTGAACCCGATTGCTGAACTGGGTGTGCGCCTGCAGCGCCTGCCTGCGCCGCTGCCGATGTGGCGGGCCCAGGTCGATCGCGAGCAGTGGCTGGCCGCTGCGCAGGCGGTGGCTGCGGCGGGCGGCCGTCTGGTGTCGATGTGGGGTGTGGACCGCGGCGCGGCGGGGCAGGGCATGCTGGCCTGCGCCGCCTTCGCCACGCCAGAAGGCCTCACCTGGCTCGAGCTGCCGCTGGGCGAGGCCAAGGTGTTCCCTGACCTGTCGAGCACCTTTGCCTGCGCAGGCCGCATGCAGCGTGCGGTGGCCGATCTGTCGGGGCTGCGCGCAGAAGGCGCCACCGATGCGCGGCCCTGGCTGAGCCATGGGCTGTGGACGGGCCCGGCGCCGCTGCAGCAGTCCGGCACTGAGCCGGCCGGTGCGCCCGATGCGCTGCTGCCTGCCGACTATCCCTTCGTGCGCGTGGAAGGCGATGGTGTGCACGAGATCGCCGTCGGCCCGGTGCACGCGGGCATCATCGAGCCGGGGCACTTTCGTTTCTCGGTGGTGGGCGAGAAGGTGCTGCGGCTCGAGCAGCACCTGGGCTACAAGCACAAGGGCATCGAGCGGCGCTTCACCGAGCTGGCGCCGCTGGACGCGCACCGCCTCGCCGGCCGTGTGTCCGGCGACTGCACCGTGGCCTTTGCCTGGGCCTACTGCATGGCGCTTGAATCCGCCTGGGGCTGCGAGGTGCCACTGCGCGCGAAATGGCTGCGCGCCCTGATGCTCGAACGCGAGCGCGTGGCCAACCACCTGGGTGACCTGGGCGCGCTCGGCAACGATGTCGCGCTGGCCTTCGGCCTGGCGCAGTTCTCGCGCTTGCGCGAAGACTGGCAGCGGCTGTCGATGAGCGCCTTCGGCCACCGCTTCATGATGGACGGCGTGGTGCCGGGCGGCGTTGCCGTCGATCCCGCACCGGCGCTGATGCAGCAGATGATCGCGCTGTGCGATGCCGTCGAGCGCGATGTTCAGGCCCTGCGCACCGTGTACGACGAGCACGCGGGCCTGCAAGATCGCTTCATGAGCACCGGGCGCGTGGAGCCGGCCCTGGCCGCGCGCCTGGGCCTGGCCGGCATGGCCGGGCGCGCCAGCGGGCAGGCTGTCGATCTGCGCTGCGGCCTGGGCTGGTCGCCCTACGATCTGCTCGAGGTGAAGATGGCCACGCATGCCAACGGCGATGTGGCCGCGCGCGTGGCCGTGCGCTTTGACGAGGTGCTGGAATCCCTGCGCCTGATCCGCACGCTGTGCACCGGCGCGCCGCGCACGCCGATCCGCGCGGACCTGATCGCGCCCGCGCAAGCCACCGCCGGCGCGGGCTGGGTGGAGGGCTGGCGCGGCGAGGTGCTGGTGGCGCTGGAGCTGTCGGCCGACGGGCGCATCACGCGCTGCCATTGCCATGATCCGTCCTGGCAAAACTGGCCGGTGCTCGAGCACGCGGTGATCGGCAACATCGTCCCCGACTTCCCGCTGATCAACAAATCCTTCAACCTGAGCTACTCAGGCCACGACCTCTGAGACAACAAGAATGTGGCGCCTCCTCAAGCAGATCGCACGCACCGGCATCGTCACCGAGCCGGCGCCCGCGCTGGACGACGCGCACCGCGTGGCGGTGGAGCGCATCCACGCCGATCTGCTGCGCATCCTGGGCCGCGCGCTCACCATCCGCGAGGTGGACGCCGGCTCGTGCAATGGCTGCGAGCTGGAGATTCACGCGCTCAACAACCCCTACTACAACATCGAGGGCCTGGGCATCAAGTTCGTGGCCAGCCCGCGCCATGCCGACATGCTGCTGGTCACCGGGCCGGTGTCGCGCCACATGGCCGAGGCACTGCGGCGCACCTACGATGCCACGCCCGAGCCCAGGCTGGTGGTGGCCGTCGGCGATTGCGGCTGCAACGGCGGCATCTTTGGCGAGAGCTACGCCAGTTGCGGGCGCGTGGCCAATGTCATCCCGGTGGATGTGACGGTGGCCGGCTGCCCGCCGGCGCCGCTGGAGATCCTGCGCGGCATCCTGAGTGCGGTCACTCCACTCGCGCGTTAGCACTGCGCCACGCCAAGCGCGTCAGCGCGGGTTCGGCGACATCGGATTCCAGATCAGCTGCAGCTTGAAGGGTTGGGCAGCGCCCGGCTCCACGCTGACCAGCACCGCGTGCATGCGCTCCTCGCCCGGCACCTGCAGGCGCCACAGGCCTGACAGCCGCCGGCCCTGGGCGTCGGTGAAGGGCTGGTCCGAGATGAAGTGGTGGCTGTCACCGTGGATGAACAGCACCGGCAGGCGCGAGGCCGTGGCCAGGGGCAGCAGCGTATCGCTGAGCAGGCGCCGGAAGGGCTTGCGCACCACGGGCGGGTCGCCCGGCCAGCGGCCGTCCTTGAAGGGGTCGGCCTGCGTGGCCACCACCACGGCGCGGGCCGATTGGCGCCGCGCCAAATCGAACGTGCCCTTTAGCCAGGCGATGTTGGCCGCTTCGCGCAGGGCGTGCTCACGCAGCAGCGCGGGGGATTCATCCTTGGCGTTGTCGTCCGGCCCCACCGTGTGCACGGTGGCAAAGAGCACGCCTTGCAGCCACCAGCGCTGGTTCTCGGGGTAGGCGGCCCGCTCGGGCACGCTGTCTGTCTGCCGTTGCAGCGCGATCGGCTGGGCGCCCAGCGAGCGTGGGCTGCCAAAGAAGCGCTGGCGCAGCGCGCTCAGGCGTTCCAGCGGGTCGGCGCGCTGGCGCTGGCAATCGGTCCAGTCGTTGTCGCCCGGCGTGTAGATCAGCGCCGATGAGTAACGCTGAAAATAGGCGTACTGCCGATCGTATTGCGCATCGCTGCATTCGGTGAGGCCGTCCTTGAAGTCGCCCACGTGGATGGCAAAGGGCACCTGCTCGGCATTGACCAGTTCGATCAGCTTGCGGTAGGCCGGGCCGGTGCGCGTCTCGTGGCCGTAGGGCATGTCGCCCAGCGCCACGAAGCGCAGCGCTGGCTCGGCGCGCGCCACACCCATCAACCAGGCCACGAGGCAGACGGCCAGTGCGGCCGTCGCGCTCCGGCTGCGGGCGCGGCGTGGCGCGACAGGCGGTGCTGGCAAGGCGCCCGTCAGCGAACCCGCATGCCCGGCTTCGCACCCGGCCAGGGCTCGAGCACGAAGATGCCCGGGTTGGCCTTCTCGTCGGCATGGCTGGCGGCCAGCACCATGCCCTCGCTCAGGCCGAACTTCATCTTGCGCGGTGCCAGGTTGGCCACCATCACGGTGTGCTTGCCGATCAGGTCCTGCGGCTGGTAGGCGCTCTTGATGCCGCTGAAGACATTGCGGTGCCGGCCTTCGCCCACATCGAGCGTGAGGCGCAGCAGCTTGTCGCTGCCGTCCACGTGCTCGGCGTTGACGATCAGCGCGATGCGCAGGTCCACCTTGGCGAAATCGTCGATCTTGATCTCGGCGGCCAGGTCCTCGCCGCCCGGGGCCGGCGGCAGCGCCTCGGCGGGGGCCTCGAAGAGCTGCTCCACCTTGGCACCATCCACACGCTGCATCAGGTGCTTGTACTCGCCGATGGCATGGTGGCCGAGTGCGCGTTGCGCGTCGGCAAACTGCAGCGGCGGCACGCGCAGAAAGGCTTCCACCTGCGCGGCCAGCGCCGGCAGGATGGGCTTGAGATAGATGGTGAGCAGGCGGAAGGCCTCGATGCACACCGAGCAGGTGTCGTGCAGCGCGGCCTCTTGCCCGGCCTGCTTGGCCAAGTCCCAGGGCTTGTGCTGGTCGACGAACTCGTTCACCTTGTCGGCCAGCAGCATGATCTCGCGCACGCAGCGGCCGAACTCGCGCTCTTCATAGAGCTGCTCGATGGGCGCCCGTTGCGCGCGCAGGCTGTCGAGCAGCACGCGGCCCTCCACGCCCAGGTCGCCCGAAATGTGGCCGTCGAAGCGCTTGGTGATGAAGCCGGCGGCGCGGCTGGCGATGTTGATGTACTTGCCCACCAGGTCGGCATTGACGCGGGCGATGAAGTCCTCGGGCGTGAACTCGATGTCCTCCACGCGGGCATTGAGCTTGGCGGCGATGTAGTAGCGCAGCCACTCGGGGTTCAGGCCCAGCTCGAGGTAGCGCAGCGGGCTGATGCCCGTGCCGCGGCTCTTGCTCATCTTGTCGCCACCGATGGTGATGAAGCCGTGCACGAACACGTTGTTGGGCGTCTTGCGGCCGCTGAAATGCAGCATCGCGGGCCAGAACAGGGTGTGGAAGGTAACGATGTCCTTGCCGATGAAGTGGTACTGCTCAACGGCTTGGTCCGCGAGGTAGGCGGCCATGTCCTCGCCGCGCTTGTCGAGCAGGTTCTGCAGCGAGGCCAGGTAGCCCACCGGGGCGTCGAGCCACACGTAGAAGTACTTGCCGGGCGCGTCGGGGATCTCGATGCCGAAGTAGGGGGCATCGCGGCTGATGTCCCAGTCGTTCAGGGCTGTCTTGCCGTCCTCGTCGCGGTTGAACCACTCGCGCACCTTGTTGGCCACCTCGGGCTGCAGCTTGCCGTCCTGCGTCCACTGCTCCAGGAAGGCCACGCAGCGCGGGTCGGACAGCTTGAAGAAGTAGTGCTCGCTGGTGCGCAGCACCGGGGTTGCGCCGGACAGCGCCGAGTAGGGGTTCTTCAGCTCGGTGGGCGCGTACACCGCGCCGCAGCTCTCGCAGTTGTCGCCGTACTGGTCCTTGGTGCCGCACTTGGGGCACTCGCCCTTGATGAAGCGGTCGGGCAGGAACATCTTCTTGTCCGGGTCGAAGAACTGCTCGACGCTGCGCACGTCGATCAGCTCGTTCTTGCGCAGGGCCAGGTAGATGCTCTGGGCCAGCGCGTGGTTCTCCGGGCCGTCGGTGGAGTGCCAGTTGTCGAAGGCGATGTGAAAGCCATTCAGGTAGGCCGGGCGGCCGGCGGCGATGTCGGCCACGAACTGCTGCGGCGTCTTGCCGGCCTTCTCGGCGGCGATCATGATCGGCGCACCATGCGCATCGTCGGCACA
>Ga0268298_10003288_pt1 | contig 16656 bp, 11 predicted proteins | sample WWTPWeurt_MetaG_FD_194462 | JGI IMG/M metagenome (GOLD analysis project Ga0268298, IMG submission 194462) | Activated sludge microbial communities from WWTP in Nijmegen, Gelderland, Netherland - WWTP Weurt | ecosystem: Engineered > WWTP > Aerobic digester > Activated sludge | place... | reverse complement strand
GCCGCGATCAACCGTGGCATCGATTTCAGTTTCGCCGATAACGAACTTGGCAGATGCATTGGCAGGGAGGGTGTTGTAGGTGCCCTTCACGATGATCGAAGAACCTGCTCCGATGGCCGTCGGCGCAGTGAGCGAGATCTTCGGTTCTTTGTAGACCTTCGCGATGAAGGGAGTTTCGAGTGTCGTGGGCGTACCTGCCTCGTTGTAAACCTTGGCGGAGATCGTGTAGGTGCCCTCGACAAAGTTGCCCGTATCGAGAGAGGCCAAATCAGCCTTGGCTACGGTGGTCGTTTGACCGAAGGGCGAAGTCACGAGCCAGTCAATACGCTTTGCAGCAGAGTTGCCTGCAAAGTCAATTTTGGCGCTCTTGCCGGCCCAGAGGATCTTCGCTTTCGTCGAGATCGTGCCGGACGGGATATCGCCGACAGACATCTCACCTTCAGACACAAACTCCACAGTGGAGGCAGCGACGTTGGGATCAACCTGAACGATGAGCTTGGCCTTGACCTTTCCGCTAGGAAACTCCGAATCAGGCAGGAAATCACCGGTCACGGTTGAGGTCGCAACGTTGAACTGTGCAGGGTAAGAGATGCCTCCCACCTCCCAGCGGACAAGCCCGGTGGCAGGAATGCCATGGGCTACTGCACTCAGTTTTGCCGTGGTCCCCCGATTGACTACGGTTGGAACCGTAATCGTAGCGGTCGGACGATCATAGATCGTGAAGGTCTTGACGGCAGTATCGATGAAGTCGCCCATCGCGTTGGCCAGTCGAGCGGTCACCGTGTAATCACCGGCAGAGAGTGCACTGACGTCGTATGCGACAGGGCTGTTCTTCGAGTCAACAATCTGCGCCCCAGTCTTGACTCGGGTGATCGTCCAGTCGACGCGAGTCACGTTGGTGGCGCCAGGCAGGCTGATGGTATTCGATCGCTCGCCACGCCACATCAAGGTCGGAATCGCAATGTCACCAGCCGGAATGCCAACGGTGGCGCTGTAGCCCTCAATATTGAGATTTCCCGAGAAGTACTCAGAGTTCAGAGATGGATCATCGCGAAGCTCCTGAGCAACGTTAGAGAGATCTGCCTCCCAGCGGATCGTGAGAAAGTCGCCGGCGGTCTTCACCGCATCAAGCGTCGCTTGGGAGATGGTAACAACGGCCACCTTGGCATAGCCAGAGGTGGTCTTGTGGGCATCGTTGACATCATTGTTCGTGATCCACTGGGACTCGGCATCGCCCACCCTGAACGTGGAATCATCTTCAGGAATGGTGACGGTCCCCGACGTGGAGCTGATGCGCTGCAGGGTGAACTTGTAACCGCCAAGTGCCTGAGTGTTCTTGTTGATGAAGACCTTGATGGCGCCGCCCTGCTGCTTCTCGATGGAGACAGGAATGGCCTCCTTCTGAGCCAAGAAGTAAGGGAGGAGCTGGCCGCCTGGCGGAAGATTCCAAGGTGAAACGTTGAGGCTCTCAGGGTCGCGCTTGTCGACGATGTAGGCGGGGATCGTGCCGGAAGAGAAGTTGTCGCTGATGTCGGACGGGGGCTTGAGCGGATTCCGAAATGCAACGGCAGGATCACCACTGGTAATCTGGTAGTCGGCAATGGTTGCTGCCGAACTATGTACCACGTAGTAATCCCCCACCTTTCTGACGTTCTGGGATGGGATGACGTCGAAGCTGTAGGTCTGAGGTACGACAAAGTTGCTCTGATAGCTCAAAGCATGCGTACGAGTAACGCTACCGTTTGGTGCGAGCTCATCCACGTTCATTGCGATGGTAGAAGGCCCAGACAGGGTTTCGGGGTTGAGGTAGGCGTTGAGGCCAACATTGCCAGGCCACTGAAGTTGCTCATAGTCGAGACCTTCATTGATCGGCGAAAAATAGTAGATTTTGGAACTTCCAGGATCAGGATCTCGAGCAAGGCAGGCTCGGGCGCTGCCAGTCCTGTTCATGTACTCGACTGCTTGCCACTCGGTTGAAAAGAGAGGGCAAGGCTGCCCGGCAGTTTGAACCAGGGCAAGTTTCGCAGCCTGCCACGTCTTCACAATTGAGTCCGGTTCCGGGACGTTCTGCGTGAATCGAACAATGGGATTGGCCGGAGACCCGTTGAGGGCCATGTTGTTGTTGGGCAACCCGTTGTAGTAGACCTTAAACTGAGGCGGAGTCACATCCGCGGGATCAGCCGGAATAACTGCGATCGAGATGGTAGAGTTCGCGAAGCCGGTACTCACGCCAGATACAGGCTCAACAACCGGATAATCGATCGTGAACGATTCGGCCTTGCCTTCGTTCACCCCCATACCGAACCGATCAGTTGCGGTGAAGTAGACGATCCCGTTTTCCACACTGATCGTCCCATCCGTGCCACCAATCAAGGTAGGAGGCAACTCCTTGAACGGAACAAGATCAGGGGCAAAAATCATGACCGAACCGAGTTTGGTTTTCCCGGCACCGGGCGGCACATAGATGGGGATGTGCCGAGTCATGGCGCTGGTGTCAGTCGGCAGGTAGCGGCCATCACTTGCAAGGAAGAACGGCGGCAGGAAGTAGTTCACGTCCAAAACATTGGAACGTACGACCGCGCCGGAATCAGGATCGGTAGCAGCGATCTGGTAGTAGATCTTCTTGGGTGTTGCAGCCCAATTCTGTGGGTCAATCATCGAGGACGAAACCTGCGGCTTCGCGGTGACAGCCCACTTCCCCTCCTCCACTTCATAAGCCCAGGCCCACTCCTCGCTCGCTCCGGACATGTCCGCCGCGAAGCTACTGTACAGCGTGTAGTTGGGCACCGTGCCGTTCGTACCAGCACCTGAAAAGTTGAGGTTGATACTGCTGCCACCGTATCCAAACGAGCTGGGCATTGCGAGGTGGAAGCCGAAGGGATCTGACTCAGCAGTCAGGTTGGGTGGGACCAAGCCTGCCAGCAACCCTTGCGAAAATCCTGCGGCGGCAAGCGCAATAATGCTTTGCTTCAAAGCAAAGCGAAACTGGGTGAATCCCCGAGTCTTCGACATTGTAAAACTCCCTGTGGACATAAGTACTTGTGATATTGCCATTCCCCAGGGCTAGGTTTTTTTCTAGCCGGAACCGTTTGCGTTGCTGCACGTAATAATGAAAAGCCCCCAGGCGCGAAAGCGGCTGGGGGCCTGTATTCAAAGCAATCTAGCTTACGGTTTGTTGATGGTTTCCTCGTAGGTGGTGGTTGCACCAGAGTCATCCGTTACAGAGACGGCAATCGTCACTGAGGTCTCACCCGGGCCAAAAGTGTATGACTGAACCTGAAGCGAATTGCTGTTCGGAACACCATTCACAGCCCATTGGAATTTCTTGAGCTTGCCATCGTAATCACGGCAAGTCGGCACGGCTCTGACAACACTTACCGATCCGGTCTTTCCGTGACTCACCTTGAAGAGGGAGCACTGGGGAGGATTGTTGGGAGTCGCGGTGAACGTTGATGTGAGCGACGCTTCCGACCCATAGTTGGAGATCGCTTTCACCGTGATTTCGTGATCACCGGGTTCGGTGAGGATCACGGGCTTCACGCTCTTCGCATCGTAGGCGATTTCACCGTTGACGGATGCGATGTATCGAACAATGCGCTCCTTTTGATGAGTGCTTTGAGTTGCAACCTTCAAGCCCACCGTAACAGGAACTCGCCCGTTTTGAGGTGACGGGGAGAATTGCATCTTCGTCATGGATAGAGTGGAGTTCACTGCTTCGATGTTGATGGTCGAAGTCACTTCGGTTCCATAACGATCGAAGGTGCGAACTGCAAACGGGAACGAGCCCTCTCCTTTGATATCAACGACCGCAATATCATTGGTGACCTTTGTGGTGATGTTGGGCGACTGAGGGATGCTCCACTCGTACTTCACACCACGGAGCTTCAAAACCGACGAGAGGACAGAGCGACTCGGAGTCAACCGGAGCACAACGGTAGCTGGAGCGATAACACTCGTGTTCCCAGACTTCGGGATCAAGCTGTAGCTGGGCATCACCCAGGGCTCAAGCATTGAGACGGTCGTCTGAACCGTGTTCGTAGTGCTTTCTTCAGCGCCCTGCAGCCAGGCGCGGAAAATGGGCTTTTTGCCGGCGAGGTAGCGATCATAGTCAGCAACCGTAGGGGTCCAGCGGAGGTTGAGGCCCGGAACGCGGGTGCCGTCAGGCAGCTCCCATTCCCCTGCCAAGCCATCACCAGTCATCGGCAGCACCTTGGTGTCCCAGGAGGGCTTGATAGTGGCCTTGTAGAGGGACTCCTCGCCCACGTCGAGCAACTTGGGGACGGTCATGCTGACGGAAACCTTGCCGTAGGCGACGCTGCTCAGCTTCGGGCCGTTGAAAGTCGCGACAGCATAGGGATTGTCGGGATCGACTTGGACAACCAGAGCAACGGGGTAAGAGCCGCCGATTGCAGGCATCTTGTATGACGTAATGATTTCACCGGATGCAGTTGCCTGCGCGGGCAAGATCTCGTCACCGACTCGCCAAGTCACAATGGCATTCAGAGGTACGTTCGAAGTCTTTGCAACCAGGTTGATTGTTTGGTTGGCCGGCGCCACGTTTGAGATGTTGAAAGTGGCTTTTGGTTGTTTGTAGACAGCCACCGTCATCTGTTCGGTGGTGTAGCTTTCACCCACATCGTTGTAAACCTTGGCAGCAACGAGATTGACACCCTCGGTAAGGCCTTGAGTGTTGAACGCATTGGTGTTCGGCGTTGCGGTCGTTGCTACTTGGTTGTCGGGACGGGTGACAAGCCAGTCGATTCGCTTCGCAGCTGAGTCGCCGACAAACTTGATGGCTTCACCTTTGGCCACCCAAAAGACGTTGGCCTTGGTCTCAAGGAATCCGAGGGGAGGAGCATCGATGGCCATGTCAGCCGCGGTGAAGTTGATGTAAGAGAACTCATCGGCGGGGTCCAGTTGAATGGACAGACTGACTTTGGATGACTCGCTGATTTGAGCCGGGATGTATGTTGCAGTGATCTTCTTCCCGTCAGCGGATAGAGTGGCCGGAATGATGTCGTAGCCCACCTGGAAGCGCGGGACTGCCACAGCAGGGACGTTGCTCACGTCAGCGGAAAGGGTATAGCTCCGGCCAACAGTGCCCTTTGTGGGGGTTTTCATGATGACGTTGGGGTACTGGTACACAGCAAAGAAAGTGTCCTTGGTGCGAACCAGGTCATCACCTTCGTTGTACATGTCGGCCTGAACCGAATAAGTACCAGGCTGGAGGCCGTTGAGATCGAGAGGGCTTGCGTTGCGGCGTGTGGTCACAACGGTTTGGAAGCCAGGGTTAGCAGACTTCAAGGTCCAGGTCACGCGCGCAATGTTGCGACGATTGGAAAGGCTCGCTTCCATCGGCTTACCCCGAAGGCCAGGGTGGGGGACGACAAGCGTCGCGTCAGGCAGCAGAACGTTGCCTTCGAACCCGGGGATCGAAAACTTGCGGACAAAGTACTCGTTGTAGCTGTCATCAGCCCTGAGCGTTTCAAACTGAGTTGCAAGTGCATTGGAGCGACCCAGGATCGCTTCGAACTGAAGGAAGAGCCGATCCTCAGCAGCGTTCACACTGTTAACAAGATCCTTGGGCAGAGTGACTGTGCTTTGGCAGCCGTTCGCCAAGTCGGTAGCTGCAGGTCCTTGGCTGCCCACGCAGAACTTCCATGCAGTAGCGGGAAGTTCAACTTCAGATACAAGACTCGTGCTCGCGGACAGCCTCATGAGCTTGGCTGTGTAGTCTCCGGTTACAGCCGCCCCTCCGAAGGTCACGGTTATTGTTCCGTCAGACTTGCGGTTGCCGGCAGAAACTGGGATGGATTCCTTGGTCAAGTTGAAACCCATCAGAGAAATGGTGTTTCCGGGTTCGACGATCGGCTTTACCGCGCGCTTGTCGTAGAACTCTTGAACAACACCTGTATCAATCCCGAAAGTCGGCGTCGAGGGGGCAATCTTGAGATTGCCCTTTGTGCCGAGATTGGAGAGATCGGTCGTATTCCAAACGACGTTTGCGATATCCTTCGTTCGGTCTGTGACAACGTGATACCCATTGATCACGACGAAGTTGTTGGCCAGTGTGTAGTCGAAGTAGTCCGGATAGGCGAGCGTTCGCTCATACTTGATTACCTGGGTCCTGACGACATTTCCGTTCCGGTCAATTTCCGAGACCTTTACCTGGACGGTTCCCTTTCCCTCTCGTTGAGCAGTGAAATGGAAGTAATCATTGCTCTTGAACTCACGATCGGGACTCGTGGAGTTGTAGGCTCGCTCAACCAAGAACGCATTGTTCGGAACTGTCGAGCTTTGATCTTCGATTACACAGGCAGTCGCAACCTCAGGCTGATAGTTCAAGAACCGCTTGATGGTCGCATATGGATCGCCAGTAGTGTCCTTGGTGAGAATGGGGCATGGCGCCCCTCCAGTTTGAAGAACGTACACGGACTGCAAGTTAACCAGCGAAGGATCCCAGATGATCCCATCGTCGGATGGGGGCGTGTGATAGATGTCAAACGTAGGTTCTTCAACAACAGGGGTAAAGGAAAAGACGTTACGTCGCGATGAAGCAATCTTGTTGGCCAAGTCTCCTTTCCAAGGGACCGGATCACCTGGGAAGTCAACATTTCCCTGGATGCCAGTCGAAGTGTTAACGAGCCTGAAGACCGGGTTGCCTTGTTGGGCCTGTGAGTACGGGGTGATCTGATAGATAGCGGTGACCGAAGTAGGGCCGGGGAGAATGTCAGCAGGCGTCTGAGTGCCGGCATAGGGAGCAGTGTTGTACGCCGAGATGGTAATAAACTCATCGGCATTCAAGTTCTCGGCGGTGCCATATGCCGATCCAGGAGTGTAGAAGATGTCATCACCGACAACATCCACGATACCGAACTTGGCTTCGGATACTTCAATGCGGGACCCCACGCCATAGGTAGTATTGGGATTCAGTACACTGCCGATCTTGATTCGGCCAGCATTCGGCGAAACGAATGCTTGGTAGCGCTTCGAATAGACACCAAGAAGATCAGGTTTGATCTTGTCAAACCTGTTCAAGAGCTTTGGTTTAAAAAATGGCTTTAGAGCAGCCGTATTTGACGTTGCTGGAGTGCCTGTCCCGTCAGGGTTGCGGGTAACAGTCCAGTACAAGATCTCCTTTGAATTCGTGACGTACGGCTGCGGATCATACATCCAAGGATTGTTGCCCAGCCGCATAGCAATGGGCGAAGCAAAGCAGCTATCGAGACTCCCTACGCCGCGTTGTGTATAGCCGCGACTATCGAAGTCTGGTGAGAAGTTCATACCGTCCCACTGAACATACCCACCAGTTGTGACCCCAGAGTACAGGCGGACGGCATCAGACTTGTCTGCTCTCGATGCACAATAGAGCTCCATGATCTTCCCTGCGACACCATGCATAGGATCCTGAAAATATAAACTGGCAGGGTTCTGTGGTGACTCTTCAACAAGGGGGTCGCCAGCGTAACCGAAGATGCCAGAGATACCACGATCAGCAAGAGAGAACGTTGAGTCCGCATAGAATGCTGTAGAACCAAGTCCTGTCTTGAACGATTCGGGAACTGAGGGGGACCCAACGTAAATCGTCGGTGGGACAAGGGCTTGGGCGAGAAGCGAGGGGCTCATGCAGGCAGACGCAACAAGGACTGCAAGCTGCCTGAGTCGGAAGTGGTTAACGGAAGGGGAGGTTATTTTGTGCATGAAGGGGCTCCAGGCGGAATTTATAACTATGCCCTTGCATTCTGGCCCCCACAGAAGCCATCATTTATCCCAACGATGGCTGTTTTGATAGCTCCAAAAAAAAAGGTTGCATTGACTATAGTGCAACCTTTATAGAGCTTCAGACTTGACGATTCTAGTGTGAAGTATGGGATTTGTTTCGATGTGTATTAAGGCGAAATGTGACCTCGCGTCACCGACTTACACATTGCCAAGATCGTGTCGGAAGTAAGGTGAGGCGAGTTTCTCATCATCTGCTTCAGAAACAAGTCAACCACAAGAAATACCTCAGATTGTGGGACAGGAACGGAGCGCATCCCCCGATCTTTTTGCCAGATTTTGACGAATATTTTCGGACCTTCCTGAACCTCAAGTGAAACACCTTTGTCGTTTGCCGGCCCATGAGCGACAAACTGAACCTTTGGAATCCATCCCATCAGAACAGCAAGAACAAAAGGCAGCTCTTTGATGGTGAACTGAAGACTTATTTTGTCACTCCAGTTAAAGTCACGGGGCCCGTTCGAAGAGGCGCCTTCAATACGTACAGTGTGCGCTGCTTTAGAACGGGTTTGATCGGCCGAAAAGCAAAGGGCTGAACCCTTGCCGTAGATATGATGGTTCTCGTACTCTGATTCACTTCGATCCGTGTTCGAGGCATCCTCGCTGCGTGGCAGTTGCCTCGATTCTTGACGAGATTCAGATTGCCCCTGGTTTGATTGGGTGCTAGCTCTCGCGTGAGGTGCCTGCCGGCGATCAGCAGGATTCAATCCACCATGTCCGTTCACAGAATGGCGGCTCGCCGGGGTAACGTTGTCATACCAGTCAGATAGATCTCTGCGCATAATTCATCTCCTTTTAATGTCATTTTATCGGATTGAATGTTAATACTAAGAACTTTTTAAGCCATTATAAAGCTCTATCGCTTTGACAACCTCAGTTGGAGACAATCTCACTCCTCGAAAGATACCTTTCGAGTCGCCGTGCTGGTTCTCACCGTTTTCGGACAGATCACCAAAGCCTCTCATCTCGGCGTCGTGCTCAGCAAGCGTGAATCCATCAGAGAATTTAACCAGAAGATTCAGGCGGTCAATGGTCTCCTGGCCAACGTTTGGATTGTCAAGCATCATGAAAAACAGGCCCGCCCCCCCTTTTCTTGCAAGGCGCCCTCTGAGCTGATGGAGCTGGGCAACACCGTATCGCTCCGGCGAAACAACCAAGAGAATACGAAGGTTCACGGCCGTTAGACCCACTTCGATGATTGAACTCGCTGCGATCAGGGATTTCTTGTTTTCTTTAAACTCCTTAATCGCTGCAATTTTATCTGCCGGTTTCATTTTGCCGTGAATGTAAAGCACTTTTCCTGGAAAGTGCTTCTCCCACTCATCTAGAGTCTGCATAACAGATGACTTTGGATTCTTGTCGGCGTCGGCTTCGACAAGGGGGTAGACCACTGCGGCTTGATAACCCGCTTCAATGACTCGGGCAATGCAATCAAGAACGCGACGTTTATCGGCTGGGCCGAGAAGATGAGAGGTGACCTTTTTTACAACTGGCGACTCACGGAGAATTGACAGATCCATGTCGCCGTAGATCGCCAATGCTGTTGTACGAGGTATCGCTGTTGCCGTGGCCTCAAGGACATTGGTGTGAGGGCCAACAAGGGCAGAACGCGCATTCGTGGACTGCTTATGCTGCTCATCAATAACCAGGTAGTCGGGGGTCCAATGAGGATCAGCCTTGAGGCGATGAACCAAGGCAGTCGTGCCGATCAAGATAGGATTTCCTGTGATGGCAGTCCTTCGAGCTCTTCCTGTCACGCTAAGAAGATCTGTTTCTGGGAAGACATCCGTAATTTCACGAGCAACCTGCTCAACCAAAGGTTCATTCGGGACCATGATGGCCACCTTTGCCCCTACACGTTGTGCAGCAAGAGCGGTAATTATGATTGGAAGAGTCTTCCCCGTCCCGACATCGCCGCTCAGCAAGCGTCGAGCTGGTCTTGAAGAGCGTAAGTCAGAAACAATCTCTGAAATTGCGGTCTTCTGATCTCCTGTCAGCTGGAGGGGTAGCCTGGAAACCACGTCGTCAAGATCATGTTGGGTGATCTTGATTTCTGAATCAGGAATGTCAGGTCGCGGGGGGCGATAGGCCTGAGCTGCTATGAGAAGGGCAGCAAGCTTGTTGGCTTGATTTCGAAGTGCATCACCCTCCTCCACTGATTCAGGGTTATGCAGCGAGAACAGGAAGTCAGTCAGACGATTGGAGTTGGATCCGATAGCTGACAGAATCTGATGTTCCTTTAGATTGCTTGAGTCAAGAATCATCTGGGAAATGCCGTAGATTCTTGAGTCTAGCTCATCACGAATTTCGGCGATGGTTGCTGCCCGTTTTCCCATGCCCTTTTTTGATTTGTAGACAGGGATGACTCTCCCGACCATCTCACGATCAATTATGACCGGATTCCTGATCTGGATCTGGGAGTCCCATGCTCCTGGAGAGCCTTCGACGATGATCTCGGACCCTTGCGTAGAATCCTTTACCTCAGGCGCGAAAACAGAGGGTCCAAAGAACGAGATAAAAACAGTTTCGCCAGAGTAATCGACGCACTCCATCGTCAACCGCTTTGGTTTGGCGCGGAAGTTACGTTGGACATTGTTTATCGTAAGTTTGAAAACAGCTTTCGGAATGCTTCGCTCTAGGCAAGAACGCACACTGGGCTTGAACTTGCGATAGTCAATATACTCGATAGGGATGTCCAGAGATTTCATCGCTGGATTGAATGAATTTGATCAAGCATATACTTTATCACTTTGATCGACATTTGAAAGAACTAGTTTGTTCTTAATTTGATAATCGCACTTCGATTTTCATTCTAATGGTGCGTTGCCGGCCCATACGTTTTTGTTGTTAGGCGACGCCGGAACAAGGTCGCCTGGTCCGGTTTGCGACATAAAAAGAATGGATAATCAGACTTCAACTCATTTTCTGAAGTCATCCATGAGCTCAGCTACTAGCACCCCCAATCCAGAAAAGGGAAGCGGATCTGGTCGTCAATCGACAAAGATATCTGGAAAGGCAGTTTTGCTTGGCTTAGGGCTCACTGCGGTCTTTGCGTCAACGGCATACATGGCAGCGAAGATGTATCGAGGCGATGAGCCTGTTGAGGAGGAGAAGGTCGTTATCACAAAGGCGCCCCTTCTCTCTGACCGTGCTACGTCATCCTTAAGCGGTAGCAAGGAGTTTGTGGCGAAGGTGACATGCGACAGAGACTTTGCAAGAGGGAGCCTCATGGATACCTCGCACGTCCGGCTTCCCAGGGGGACGCTGACAATTTCAAATCGACACCACTACGAGATGATGGTGATGTTTTACTCCATGAGTGACAACGAAAGGATGCAGGCTGTAGGTTTGAATCCGATGGAGTCACTCACGGTGAAGGCGCCAGTTGGTAAGTACAAGGTAGTGGTCCTCACAGGCGAGGACTGGTGCAATATGGAAACTGGCTTTAATGAAGCCGGGGTGAAGGTTAACCTGGATGGGATGATGTTGATCTCGGAAGATCGGCGGCCCACGATAACGTTCACCAGCGAAGGTAGCGCGCCGAAGGATTTCGCATCCAAGCTCTCTGTGGGCCGGTTGGATGAGGAAACCGTAAAGCGCGAGCTCGCGAAAGATTTTCGCGAGCGAAATCTATCGCTTGAGGAGATTGAGGATCGAAAGCTCGAGCGGATGTCCAGCAGAAGCGGTGGGCCGGGAGAAAGCGATCAAAAGCCTGTTAGAAAGGTGGCAGTAGGCGCCACGGGCACGGTAGAGAACTGCACTTCAGGCGACAAGCAGGCGAAATCGCAAGCTCCTGAAGTTGAATCGTTCAAGAATGGAAAGTTGGTTTTGACACCGAGCCCTGATGGATACTATTACATGACAGGGTCAGTGAACGGATTTCCAACTGTGTTTTCCTACATGCCATCTGAGCAGATGGTTTCGATATCACAGAGTACAGCCTCACGAGCGGGTATTCGCGCATGCCTTCAGTCGTCCAATGGTCGCGCCGGAGGTGGTGCCAACAAGACCTGCATTGCAAGAGTCTCAACGCTTGCAGTAGGTGGGTTTAAACTCAGGAATGTTGATGTTTCGATTCAACCTGTTCAGAACGCAGACAGTATCATTGGAATGAATGCATTGCGTGAGTTCAGGATCGAGCAATCTGGTAATTCCATTTCAATCGAGAAGGTGCCTCTTCCTGTAGTGGCGAACGCAAGATGATTTGTTTCGCGATCTTTCTTTGATGTCAAGAAATTTATAGGTTTGGTTTCCTGGCTTTCGGCACATAAATGACTTTTGGATCGGGGTTCAACCTGTATTATCGTTCAGTGCCGCTGATTCGGCACCTTCAGATAATCCCCTTTGGACTCTACCATGAATACTTCTTGTTACTTGAAGGGACGAATTGCCTACCTGATTGAGGAAGTGAAGAACTCTTCAGATCGTAGATTTCGCCTTCGACTGTATTCCGATGTTGCTGCGGCACTGGTAGTGCTTGATGGTTTCTTTTCGGGTATTGAGAACATGAAAATTTCGATCTGTGTCATTTCCGGTTTTGCTGTTTGGATTTTTATGCGTCTGTTTTTATTGATAACCAAAAAGCCGGAGCAAGCTGAACGCTGATCAAAATTGAATCCGCCGATCTGATGTGGGCGATGCTCTCTTCAATGCGATCCACGCCGCAACGAAGAAGATAACCGCCATCGCCGATTTTGAACACCGCAAGTCGAGACTGAACATGGCTGGAGAGTTTGCAGAATTTATGACCCAGGCAGAGAAGCTTGATCGATTGCGCGGCAAACCCCGCCCTTCAGGTCGGGGTCAAGACAGACAACAAGTGGCTTGATCTGTACGAGTGCAATGGTTGCTAGCAGCGTTTGAAGCTGACTAACGAGTAGCTCAGGCGCGGCGGAACGCAGTCGCGCTGCTGGCTTTGACGAAGCGAGAAAACGTGATCGCCGTTCGCGGTCTGCTTGAGCAAGGGGTTAAGCGCCCCGGGAGGTATTGGCATGGGAATGTTTGACTACGTGAATTTCGAGATGCCGTGCCCGAACTGCGGCACGCTGTTGACCGGCTTTCAGAGCAAGGACGCAGAATGCAAGATGGACAAGATCGAGCCTGACGGCATTGGCAACTTCTACGCCCCGTGCAAGTGCGGGCACTGGGTGGAGTTCTCACGCACCCGCCCGCCTGGCCACATGCCGCGCGAAAAGCCGCTGACGCGCGAGGAAGTTGAGGCGATGGGCTTCGTGATGCATGTTCAGGCGCCTAACGTGGAGTTCAGCGGCGTGCCCACTGGAACGCAGAATTAGGCCCCGCTGGTGGCAAGCGAGGAAGCATGGAAGTGAAGATTGCAAAATACTGGTGGTCTGTCACTGTGGGCCTTGAGCTGGTGGCCGGACTCGCGGCGATGGCCTGGATATTCGGAGGCTATGAAGGCGTGGCTTGAGAAGCCGGTGCGTGACGCCTCAATAAAAGACGTTGCAGTGCTGCTGATCGCAGCGGCCATTGTGGCGAAGTGAATTGCGTGGACTAACACATGAGCAACGACAACGCACCGCACGATCCCGACCACCAGCCCGCTGTTGGGGGTCCGGTTGAGCGAATGGTTAGGCCCCCTCACGGCAGCGCGGAAGAGTTTGCGACCAGCGAAGACCCGCACTGCAAGGACGGCGGTAAGGCGTGCATCGATTGCCTGCTGCGCGGCGCTTGCTTGATGGCCGCTGATGACACGGGGTGCGACGACGATGCATCGTGGAATGGCAGCGATGAAAATCGGGCCTAACGAGAGTTAGACGACATTTTTCGTCTAACCACCCAGACAAACAACCCCTTATCTGCAGTGGTAAAGATGGGGAGATAAACTCCACCTTTTCCAGTTATCGTATTCCCCGCTTCAACGGGGGCTAAATGAATTTTGATACCTTAAAACAATTCCGGAGTTCTTAAGCTTTAAATCGCTCGGCCTGATGTTGTTTGCAATACTCGATTCTTCGTGGTAGTGTCGAGAAAAACAGGGGTCGAGGTATCGTATGTTCAACTTTCAGAAGACTGATATCCAGGCATTTCGGGATGTTTTTCGTCCTGATGAGTTGTCATGGCTTGACACGAAGTTGATGTATGTTTTCTTCGTTGGATTGTTCATCTTCATACTTCCCTTGAGCTATTTCAGGTTCGTCTTTTCGTTCTCGGGAGACGATTTCTACATTCATTACATCAAGAACTGCATGGGATTTAGTTGCTTCGCCACTTACGGACTTCTCAGACTTGGAATGTTCTTTGTCCGATTCTTGGTGGGTCGTGTTCATCCTGGACCCAGGATCTGAAATGGGACGTTCGTGCCGTCTGCAGTTTGCGCTGAATGGAGGGAGCTGTATTCCTTGCTTACGAAGCAGTCCTCAGATTTTGGTAAGCAACGGCAATAAATTGCTGCAAATTTCATTTTCAGAAAGGGGCCTCTCGCTGGACGAGCGGGAGATACCTTTCTTTCTGGAAGCTCACGGAATCTGTTCTGCTTGGCCGGCGGCTGGTTTTGCCGAATTCGTTGCAGGTGTAGAAGACATCTCGGGTTTTTTTTGCGAGCCAACGGCCGCTGGAAGACACGAAGATGTTTGGATTCGCACCCCCATGGGAGTCGAGAAAGTTGAGCAGGTTGCGCTTGAAGCTATCCAGGGGGACGTTTCTCTACGGATGGTTATAGGGCACTTTGGATCTAGCTTCCTGACAACGCATGCTCATTCTTCCTGCTCTTTCTTCATTGCACACAAAGAACTTGGCCAGTTGGCATTCTCCGAAGATGAAGTGCGGTTGTGCTCAAATGGTGTTAGGAATCGTGCTCTTTGAGATTCAAACGACAGCGGTCAAAGCAGAATCGATAACGGCCGGTAGATAGTGCTTTATGATAGCCCCTCCCATTCCTAGGGCCGCGGGCATTAGAGAGTTTCGATTTATCCCCGTGACAATTCCAATTGTAAGGCTTCCCAGGCCTAGAGAGGTTCCCAGGGATCCCTCGGACCAATCCCTCAGCTTTATTGCAGTCTCGTCGAATGTGGCATCTGCTCCGGCGAAGCAAGAATCTGCATTCAATAATTGACAAAGCAGAATGATCAGGCTTGCTGATTTGCTAATGTTGTTTTTTGATTTATTCATCTGAATATTAAATAAAAAATGGGAGTCAAAGACTCCCATTTCTAGCCTTTAGCTTAAGTGTCAGCCGCCGGCAACGCAGGTGTCGCTACCGCCACGTTGAATCGTTTCGGTATGGGTGTACACCTCCGAAGAGTCATCGGTCACCTTCAACTCAACCTGTGCGGCGGACTCGCAGGGTGCAAATTGATACGAAGCACGATTCGTGGTGGCAGTGAGAGGGGTCCCATTGACCAGCCAAGCGTAAGTCTTGACTCGGCCATCCGGATCAGAACACTGGGCGGTCAGTGATACTGCAGTCACGACGCCAGTTGCTTTCACCGTGTTGAGAATGCTCCTCAAGGGTTGGCAGGTCGGAATCCGGTTCTCCTGAACGGTGAGGGTCAGGTCCTTCTGAGCGACGGAGCCAAAGGCACTTTTCGCCACGATCTTTACGTCGTGAGATCCAGGACCTGTGATGGTAAACGGCTTCAGTGCGGGGCCCGATTGGACGACAGCGCCGTCCACATGGATCTCGTACAGGTTGGGGCGCTCACGAGTATGCGTGCTCGTGGTGGCCACCTTGGGTGCAACTACCACCGGCGTCCGTGCATTCGGCGGAGTCATACGGAAAGTTGCGTCGGAGATTGCCAGGGTCGGGGGGATGGCGGTGATCTCAATTGATTGATCACGGACGTTGCCAAGATCATCAACTGCCTGGAAGTGAACCGGATAGGTCCCTGCTTCGTTGAGCTGGAGAGTGATCTTGTCGCCGCTACCGCGGGCTGAGATCTGGGTCGGGACAGACCAAGTGTACTTCAGCTTGTGGGTAGTAGCCGCAGTGCGATCATATGTCAGGCTGGGAGTTGCCAGAAGAGTCACCGTGGCGGGAGCAACGACCTCAGTTGCGGACTTGACGGGGGCAACAGTCCAATCCGGCATAGACCAAGGCACGGCAACCTTCAGGTTCACAGTCTGTGTGGAGCTGATCTCTTGCGGATAGTCCGGATGGAACACCCTGACGGTGACAGGATACGTCACGCTCTTCAGACCCGCTGCCGTGGCTTGATCCTTGAGTGCAGCATACTCTTGAGCGCTGACAGATACCTGGTACGGCTCCTCGAGAGATTTCACAACAGGTGTTGCACCAGGACCAGTCGACCACTCCGCTTTGTAGACGCTGATACGCTTGTTGCTTGCGGAATCGAGCTTGGTCGACGGCATGACTGCTTCCGGCACGGAATTCACAGCACGAATCGTGATCTTACCGGGGACTCCGCTTCCCGTCGGGTCGAGCGTTTTCGGGAGTGACGCGAAAACGATCTTCGGGCCGGTAACCACCGCAGCTTGAGCGTTCGTTGCAGGGGTGCTCACCACACCAAGGGACTGTTCGACCTTGACTCGAAGCTGGTAAAGACCAGGAGAAGTAGGCACGACCGGGTTAGCCTGGTACACGCCAGGCGCAGCCAACGTTGCAACAACAGGCTCAATCTTGTCGCCGAAGGAAACCAGGACGCGACCTGCGATATCGTTGGACTGGATTGCGAAAAAGACCGGGGAAGTCTTCGTGCCATCACCGGCAGGAAGAACAGACGTCAGATCAGTGTCTGAGATGACAGGCATTTCAAGAACATTGAAGTAGACGTGCTCTGCCATGGCCACAAGCAGATCACCACGCATGTAACGGGCAACGAGCTTGTATTGCGTCTTGGGTTGAGTGGCGAAAGTGGAGACCGGATAAGGCAGACCACTCTTCAGGCTTTGCTGATC
>Ga0268298_10003287_pt1 | contig 16658 bp, 19 predicted proteins | sample WWTPWeurt_MetaG_FD_194462 | JGI IMG/M metagenome (GOLD analysis project Ga0268298, IMG submission 194462) | Activated sludge microbial communities from WWTP in Nijmegen, Gelderland, Netherland - WWTP Weurt | ecosystem: Engineered > WWTP > Aerobic digester > Activated sludge | place... | reverse complement strand
TGATGCGTCTCCAGCCGAAAGTACCCGCAACAGCGCCGCGGCGGTTTCGCGCAGGGCTGGCAGACGCGATGTCGGTACCGCTGAAGAACGTCGCATTTTGAATATTCGGGTGGTGGGCATGAATGAAGCACGTATTTCACAAATTTAGTGCTTTGGATTCTAACCGTACCCTCCCGGCTCCCACCTGTGACATATGCTCGGTCAGGATGGGGCTTGGGCTATGGAGCGTGACCCAGTTCGCGACGGTATGAAGAGTTTGCGCCTTCCCTTGTCCGGCGCTCCGGGGCTCTCAACTGAACTGCAGGCTGTCGGCAAAGGTGAGGGCTTCAAGGTGCGCCCGGTTGACCTGCTCCGGCGTGATGTGGAGATCCTCGGCGAGGGCCGCGAGTTGCTTGTCATCGAAGCTTTCGAGCGCCCGGGCGAGTTGCAGGAAGGGTGCATAAACGCCGTCGCCGTTGAGCAGTGCGTCGTAGATCGGCATGGGCAGGTGCATTTCGTCGAGGGCCGATTGCAGGCTCGCTCCGAGGAGCAGGTGGAGCATCGAAAACGCGCCGGTGATGAACAGGTTGTCCAGTTCGCCCTTGTCGAAGAAGGCGGCGCCGATCTTTTCCATGAAGCGGCCACGGGCGATGGCGGTTTGCATCAGGGCCGGGGCAGATGGGTCGCGGCTTGCCGAGATGAGGAGCACCGACAGCCACTTGTTGAGTTTTTCGTAGCCGAGGATGGTGACCGCGTGGCGGAAGGACTGGATTTCGCACATCAGCCCGAAACCGGCAGAGTTGATGTAGCGCAGCAGCTTGTAGGAGAGGGCGACGTCCTGTTTGAGAACGGTTTCGATGTCCTTGACCTCGGCGTTGCGGCGCACCAGGCTGAGCAGGCGGACGATCTGGGCGTGGGACGGGGCAAGCTGACCGTTGGTCTTGACCCCACGCAGGAAGAACCAGCCGGAGGCTCCGTCATAGCCTTCGAGGATGGCGTTCTTGAAGTCGGGAACGTCGGTGAGCCCCCAGGCGATGGCCAGCCCCGGTGGCGCCGGCGGCAGGGGCTGGCGCTTGGCGTCGATGATGACGAAGCGCCACTGCACGTCGGGCGGTAGCACCGTGTCGTGCTGGTACCAAGTGAGGTTGAGGCTGATGCCAGCCGCCTGCAGCTGGGGAATCAGCGCGAGGGTGAGGGGGTGGGTGATGGCCTGGGTCGGGATTTCGACCATGGCGTTGACCGGCGCGGTCCAGCTGAGCAGGTCGGGCGTGGGCACCAGCTTGTAGAGGCTGATGAAGACCGGGTGGGTGTCGGGCCAGACGTCGACAAGGCCGTCCAGGGCTGCTACTGCCTTGGCCACCGATGCAGCGTGGATGATCAGCCGGTTGGCGGTGATCTTGTGCTGCTTGTTGATGACCGGTTCGCGGGTGATCAGGACGGCGTTGCTCATGGGCATGGGTTTCCGGGCTCAGGCAGCCTTGGGGTCGTTCGAGAAGCTGAAGGCGTCGGCAAAGAACGCCTCCGGCGGCAGGCCACAGCGGCCGGTCAGGTCGGCGCGGGCGGCATCGATCATGGCGGGCGAGCCGCAGGCGTAGACTTCGTGGCCGGAAAGGTCGGGCAGGTCGGCCATCAGGGCGGCGTGGGCGAAGCCGGTGCGGCCACTCCAGGCGTCGGCGGCGGGGCTGTCGGACAACACCGGCACGAAGCGGAAGCCGGGCAGGCGTTCTTCCCAGCTGCGGGCCAGCTCCAGCTGGTAAAGCCCGGCCAGGTCGCGGCTGCCCCAGTAGAAAGTCATGGGGCGGCTGATGCCGGTGGCGATGGCGTTTTCGACAATGCTCTTGATCGGCGCGAAGCCGGTTCCGCCCGCGAGCAGCACGACCGGCCGGGTGGTGTCTTCCGAGAGGCGGAAGCTGCCCAGCGGGCCTTCGAAACGCAGGATGTCCTTCTCCTTGAGTTTTTCGAAGGCGTGGGTGGTGAACTGGCCGCCCGCTACGAGGCGGATGTGCACCTCGAGGTGATCGCCCGCGGTGGGCGAGTTGGCGATGGAGAAGCTGCGGCGCTTGCCGTCGGCGAGCAGGAAGTCAATGTACTGCCCGGCGACGAACTGGAACTTCTCGCTGGCCGGCAGCTTGAGCTCGAGGATGATCACGTCGGCGGCGGCGCGGCTGAGCTTCTGCACGCGGCAGGGCAGCTTCTTGACCGGAATGTCGCCGGCGCGGCCCACCTGGCGCACTTCCACGACGAGGTCGGAGCGCGGCCGGGCACAGCAGATGAGCGCCATGCCCGCTTCGCGGTCGGCTTCGGTGAGGGTCGATTCCACATAGTGGCCCGGATCCACCTCGCCGGAAATCAGCTTGCTCTTGCAGACGCCACAGGCGCCGTCGCGGCAGCTGTAGGGCAGCAGCAGGCCGGCGGCAAGGGCTGCTTCGAGGAGGGTTTCTTCAGCATCGGCGGGAAAACCGATGCCGCTGGGCTGTAGGGTGACCTGGAACGACATGATGGGTGGCCGTGAGATAATCCGTAAATGAAACGTCGAAAAATGAAACGGGTGCTGATTGTAGGGAGCGGTGACGTAGCCTGCCGGATCATTCCGTGGCTGGTACGCCGCTTCCGGGTTTGTGCGGTGGTTCGTCGCCCGGAGGAGCGGAGCACGCTCCGCGCCCTGGGGGCCACGCCAATCCTTGCCGATCTCGACCGGCCCGGCAGCCTCGACCGTCTTGCGGGCATTGCCGACTACGTGCTCCACTGCGCACCGCCTCCCGGTGAAGGGCTGGACGATCCGCGAACCCGCCGTCTGCTGGCGGCGCTGGCGGGTCGCGGGAGTTTACCACGACGGCTAGTCTATATAGGTACCACCGGCGTCTACGGCGACTGCGCGGGCGCGTGGCTGGACGAAACCCGTCCGCTGTGTCCCGCCTCGGCCCGGGCTGTGCGCCGCGTTGCAGCAGAAGCCCGCCTGCGGGGTTTCGGGCGGCGTACCGGTTGCCGTGTCAGCCTGTTGCGGGCGCCGGGTATTTACGATGGCGGCGCGCGCCTGCCGATCGCCCGGCTGCAAAAGGGCGACCCGGTGCTGGCGCCCGAAGACGACGTGTTCACCAATCATATCCATGCCGACGACCTGGGCCGCCTGCTGGCGCTGGCCCTGTTTCGCGGCCGCCCCAACCGGGTCTACAACGCGTCGGACGACAGCGGGCTGCGGATGGGCGAGTATTTCGACCTGGTGGCCGACGCCGCCGGGCTGCCGCGGCCGCCGCGCCTGCCAAGGGCAGCGCTGGCCGAACGCCTGTCGGCGCTGACACTCTCTTTCATGTCCGAATCGCGCCGTCTGAGCAACGCCCGCATCAAGCGCGAACTGCGTGTTCGCCTGCTTTATCCCAACGTGGCGGCTGCGCTCGCCGCCCGTCTGAAATCCGATTCCTGAATTTTTTCCATCGAGCCGACGCCATGCTTTTCCTGAGTATCAAAGCCCTGCACATCATCTTCGTGACCAGCTGGTTCGCCGGCCTTTTTTACCTGCCGCGCCTGTTCGTCAATCACGCGATGGTGACCGACAAGGCCACCATTGAGCGCCTTGAACTGATGGAGTACAAGCTCTACCGCTTCATGACGCCGCTGGGCATCCTGGCCGTCGCCCTCGGCATGTGGCTGTGGTTTGGCTACGGTTTTACCGGTGGCTGGCTGCACGTCAAGACCACGCTGGTGGTGCTGCTGATCGTCTATCACCTTTATTGTGGCCGCGTGATGCGTGCCTTTGCCGAGGGGCGCAACACCCGCAGCCATGTGTGGTTCCGGTTTTTCAACGAAATCCCGGTGCTGGTGCTGTTCGTGGTGGTCTTCCTCGTGATGCTCAAGCCCTTCTGATTCTTCTTCCGGACACCCTGCCTTGAACTTCTTTGCCCCTTGCCCCCGCGGCCTTGAGCCGCTTCTTGCCGATGAGCTCAGCGCCATTGGCGCCACCGATCCGAAAGTCGTGCCTGGCGGCGTGCAGTTTGCCGGCGACTGGGCGCTGTGCTATCGCGCCAACCTCGAAAGCCGGATCGCCAGCCGTGTTCTGTGGCAGATCACGATGGGCCGCTATCGCAGTGAGGAGGATATCTACCGCATCGCCTACGCGCCCACCTGGGCCCGCTGGTTTACGCCGGATCAGACCATTCGCGTGTTCGTCGTCGCCCACAAGTCGCCGCTGCGCAGCCTTGAATTTGCCACGCTGCGCATCAAGGACGCGGTTTGCGACCACTTTCGCACCGTTGTCGGACGGCGGCCCGACGTGGATACCCAGGCTCCGGACATGCGCATCCACGCCTTCCTGTCGGCCGATACGGTGACGCTTTACCTGGATACCTCGGGTGATCCGCTCTACAAGCGCGGCTTCAAGCAGGCTGCGGTCGAGGCGCCGCTGAAGGAAAACCTTGCCGCCGGCATCCTGCGCCTCACCGGCTGGAAGCCCGGCGAGGAGGCCCTGTGTGACCCGATGTGCGGTAGCGGAACCTTCCTGATCGAAGCCGCCCAGATGGCACTGGATGTTGCGCCGGGCCTGGGGCGCCACTTTGCATTCGAGCGATTCAAGCATTTTGAGCGCGAAACCTGGCTTCCGGTCCGTCAGGCCGCCGAAGCGCGCCGCCAGGCGCCGCGGCCGCTGGCCATTTATGGCTCGGACATCGACGCAACCCAGCAGCGCAAGGCCTTCGTGAACCTGCGCAGCGCCGGGCTCGAGGATTGCGTGCAGGTGACCCAGGCCGATTTGCTCGATCTGAAGGCGCCGGCCGCCGCCGGCGTGCTGGTGGCCAATCCGCCCTATGGTGTGCGCCTCTCGGATACGTCGGAACTGGAAGCCTTCTACCCGAAGCTCGGCGATGCCCTCAAGGCCAACTGGAGCGGCTGGCGTTGCTACTTTTTCACGGGCGACCCGGCGCTCCCGAAGGGCGTTCGCCTCAAGGCGAGCAAGCGCACGCCGCTGTTCAACGGCGCCATCGAATGCCGGCTGTTCGAATACCAGATGGTGCCCGGCTCGGCACGAAAGCCGAAGCCGGAAGGGCGCGAAGCCAACGCCTGACGCTTAGACATAACCACGCTTAAAGGCGTCCAGAAAGCGTAGCGAGCGCCTTGAGGTTGCGACGAGAAGCGCAGCCGTACTTGAGTACGGCGAGCATCGCAGTTGCAAGATCAAGGCGCGCAGTAGCTTTATGGATGCCTTTAAACGATGTCGAGGTTCTGGATGCCGGAGAGCACGTCGCGATCACCGCGCTTGCTCTTGAGCTTGATCTGCAGGCGCAGGTCGTTCATCGAATCGGCGTTGCGCAGGGCGTCTTCGTAGGTGATCAGGCCGCGTTCGTAGAGGTCGAACAGGCTTTGGTCGAAAGTTTGCATGCCCAGCTCGCTCGAGCGTTTCATGATTTCCTTGATGCCCGGAATCTCGCCCTTGAAGATCAGGTCGGAGATCAGCGGCGAATTGAGCATCACCTCGACGGCTGGCACGCGGCCCTTGCGATCGCACATGGGCAGCAGGCGCTGGGAGATCAGGGCCCGCAGATTGAGCGAGAGGTCCATCAGCAACTGGTGGCGGCGCTCTTCGGGGAAGAAGTTGACGATCCGGTCGATGGCCTGGTTTGCGCTGTTGGCGTGCAGGGTGGCCAGGCACAGGTGGCCGGTTTCGGCGAAGGCCACGGCGTAATCCATCGTTTCGCGGTCGCGGATCTCGCCCATCAGGATCACGTCGGGAGCCTGGCGCAGGGTGTTCTTCAGGGCCGGCTCCCACGAGTCGGTGTCGATGCCCACTTCGCGCTGCGTGACGATGCAGTTCTTGTGGGTATGGACGAATTCGATCGGATCTTCGACCGTGATGATGTGCCCGAAGCTCTTCTCGTTGCGGTAATCGACCATTGCTGCAAGCGAGGTGGTCTTGCCGGTGCCGGTGCCGCCGACGAAGATCACCAGCCCGCGCTTGGACATGGCGATGTCCTTGAGCACCGGCGGCAGGCCGAGTTCGTCGAAAGTGGGAATTTTTTGCGGAATGGTCCGCAGGATCAGGCCGACCTGGCCCTGCTGGATGAAGGCATTGGCCCGGAAGCGCCCGATGCCCGGCGGCGAAATGGCAAAGTTGCACTCCTTGGTGGCCTCGAACTCGGCCGCCTGCCGGTCGTTCATGACCACTCGCGCCAGCTCGGCCGTGTGGGTATGGGTGAGCTGCTGGTTCGACTGGGGAATGATCTTGCCGTCGATCTTGATGGCCGGCGGAAAGTTGGCGGTGATGAAAAGGTCGGAGCCGTTCTTCTGCAGCATCAGCCGCAGGAGGTCATGCATGAACTTGAGTGCCTGATCGCGTTCCATGGTGTGTTCCTGTTGCCGGCCGGTGCCGGCATGAGTCGGTTGTGACGGGGCGTGGGTGGCGTTCAGGCCTGGAAGTTATCTTTGTTTGCCGCGCGCAGGCGGGCTTCGGCACCCGAGACGATATTGCGCCGGACGAGATCGGCCAGGCACTGATCCAGGGTTTGCATGCCGGCTCCCTGACCGGTCTGGATGGCCGAGTACATCTGGGCAACCTTGTTCTCGCGGATCAGGTTGCGGATGGCCGGGGTGCCGATCATGATCTCGTGGGCGGCCACGCGTCCGGTGCCGTCCTTGGTCTTGAGCAGCGTTTGCGAGATCACGGCGCGCAGGGATTCGGACATCATCGCGCGCACCATGTCTTTTTCGGCGGCGGGGAATACATCGACGATACGGTCGATGGTCTTGGCGGCCGACGAGGTGTGCAGGGTGCCGAAAACAAGGTGGCCGGTTTCGGCTGCGGTGAGGGCCAGGCGGATTGTTTCGAGGTCGCGCATTTCGCCGACGAGGATCACGTCCGGGTCTTCGCGCAAGGATGAGCGCAGCGCCGCGTTGAAGGACTGCGTGTCGCGCGAGACTTCCCGTTGGTTGATCAGGCAGCGCTTGGATTCGTGCACGAATTCGATCGGGTCTTCGATGGTGAGAATGTGGCCGTATTCGGTTTCGTTCACGTAATCGACCATCGCCGCCAGCGTGGTTGACTTGCCCGAGCCGGTCGGGCCGGTGACCAGCACGATGCCGCGGGGCTGGTTGGCGATGTCCTTGAACGTCTTGGGGCAGTTGAGCTCTTCGAGGGTCAGCACCTTGGACGGAATGACCCGGAACACGGCCGCCGCACCGCGGTTCTGGTTGAAGGCGTTGACCCGGAAGCGCGCCAGGTTGGGAATCTCGAAGGAGAAGTCGGTTTCGAGGAACTCCTCGTACTGCTTGCGCTGGGCGTCGTTCATGATGTCGTACACCATGGCGTGGACATCCTTGTGCGCCAGGGGCGGCAGGTTGATCCGGCGCACATCGCCATGCACGCGAATCATCGGGGGAAGACCGGCAGAAATGTGCAGGTCGGAAGCCTTGTTCTTGACGGTGAAGGCAAGCAGTTCGGTGATATCCATCGTGGAGGCTCGCGGCAGGCAGGGGGTTGTCGGGCGAAATTCGGGACTGGGGCAAATGCTATACTCAATGGCCGAAACAGCCCGAAAATTAAGCTTTGGAAGATTATAAGTCAGGCATATCCGGCCGCCTCCAAAACCTTGCCATGCGCATCGCCAACGCGGCCGTTGCGGCCGGGCGCGATCCGGCCACGGTGCGGCTTCTGGCCGTCAGCAAAACCTGGCCGGCAGACAGCGTACGCGAAGCGGCTGCTGCCGGGCAGCGCGCTTTCGGCGAAAACTACGTTCAGGAAGGCGTCGCCAAGGTCGATGAACTGGCGGGCCTGGGCCTTGAATGGCATTTCATCGGCCCCCTGCAAAGCAACAAGACCCGGCTCGTCGCCAACCGTTTTTCTTGGGTGCATTCCATCGACAGGCTCAAGATTGCCGAGCGGCTCTCCGAGCAGCGCGACGTGCATCTGCCGCCGCTGGAAGTCTGCATCCAGGTGAATGTCAGCGGCGAGGCCAGCAAGAGCGGCGTTGCGCCCGCAGATCTGCCTGAACTCGCCCGCGCCGTGGCGGTGCTGCCGCGCCTGCGGCTGCGCGGGCTGATGGCCATTCCCGAACCCACTCCCGACGTGGCGCTGCAGTGCGCCCGTTTTGCCAGTCTGCGGGCCATGCGCGACGAACTCAACGCCGCCGGCCTCGCCCTCGACACGCTGTCGATGGGCATGTCCGACGACCTTGAAGCGGCGATCGCCGAAGGCTCGACGCTGGTTCGCGTGGGCACGGCGATCTTCGGTGCGCGCAACTAGCTCGCGCAATTAACTCGCATTTTTCCATTCAAATTGTAGGTATATCCCGATGAAAATCACCTTCCTGGGTGGCGGCAACATGGCGGCGGCCCTGATCGGCGGCCTGGTCAAGCAGGGCTTCAGTGCAGCGGACGTGCAGGTTGTCGAGCTGTTTGCCGAAGGCCGTGCCAGGCTCCAGAGTCAGTTCGGTGTGCGCGCCATCGAAGCACTCGACGACCTGGCCCTGGCCTGTGACGTGCTGGTGCTGGCGGTCAAGCCGCAGCAGCTCAAGGCGGCGGTGGCGCCCATCGCCGGCCGCCTGACGAATCAGGTGGTGGTCAGCATCGCCGCCGGCCTGCGCCTGGCCGACATTGGCCGCTGGCTGGGCGACTATCGCAAGCTGGTGCGTGCCATGCCCAATACGCCGGCCCTGATCGGTGCCGGCATCACCGGCCTGTTTGCCGACGCGTCGGTGGACGCCGAAGGTCGCGCTGCGGCCGAGAAGGTATTGTCGGCTGTCGGCAGCACGGTGTGGGTGCCCGACGAGGCGCAGATCGACGGGGTTACCGCCATTTCCGGCAGCGGTCCGGCCTATGTCTTTCACTTCATCGAATGCCTGCAGGCCTCGGGCGAAGCTCTTGGTTTTGACGCGGCCACCGCGCGCCGGCTGGCCATCGATACGGTGCTTGGCGCCGCCAGACTGGCAGCGGGCAGCGACGAATCTCCGGCCGTGCTGCGCGAGCGGGTGACGTCCAAGGGCGGCACCACCGCGGCGGCGCTGGCCTCCTTTGCGGCGGACGGCTTCCCGGCAGTCATTGATCGCGGGGTGGCGGCGGCCGCCGCCCGTGGCCGCGAACTCGGCGACGAGCTCGGTCGCGATTGAGGAGGCAGCCATGCTCGGAAGTCTTCTCCTGACCATTGTTGAAACCCTTGGTGGCCTCTTGTCCGGGGTGCTCCTGGCGCGCTTTGTGATGCAGTGGCAACGCATTTCCTTTCGCAACCCGCTTGGCCAGTTTGTCGTGGCGACGACCGACTGGCTGGTGTTGCCCCTGCGCCGCTTCATCCCCGGCCTCGGTGGTCTGGATCTGGCCAGCCTGCTGCCGGCCTGGATCGTGCAGGTCGTGGTGGTTTTCGTTGCCCTGGCGGTGCGCGGCGTGCTGGGCTCGGCCGATCCCCTTGGCCTGCTCGTGGTGATGTGGGGCGTCGGCCTGCTGGAAACCGTCAAGGTGGCCCTCTACCTGTTGATGGGCGTGGTGCTGATGTCGGCGATCTTCTCGTGGGTCAATCCCCACGCGCCGCTGGCTGGCGTGATCAACGCGCTCGCCGAGCCTTTCCTGCGCCCGTTTCGGCGCATCATCCCGGCCATCGGTGGCGTTGACCTCACGCCCATCGCGCTGCTGCTGGTGCTGCAGGTGCTGCTCAGCGCGCTGGCGATGGGCAAGTACATGCTGATCGGTCTGGCCTGAGCCATGACCTGGCTTAACCGGGCGGCGGACGGCAGCGTGATCCTCACGCTGCACATCCAGCCCGGCGCCAAAAAAACCGAAATCACCGGCCTCCACGGCGACGCCCTCAAGATCCGTCTCGCGGCTCCGCCCGTGGACGGCAAAGCCAATGCCGCGCTGATCGCCTTCCTGGCCAAGGCCTGCGGCGTGTCGAAGTCGTCGGTGGAGCTGGTCAGTGGCGATACGTCCCGCGCCAAGCGGGTGCGGGTGAGTGGGGCCGATCTGGCGACCGTGGAGGCCTTGGCCGCTTCGTCGGCCTGATCCGCGGTGTCGGCCGCAAGGTCCAGACGTAAAAACGGCACCCTGCGGTGCCGTTTTGCATTCGAAGACCCCGCTTCTGCAGGGCGCCTTCCGATTACTCCATTGCCTCGTACAGCGGCAGGGTCAGGAATTCCGGGTATTCCGGGGTGAGGGACATCTTGTCGAAGATTTCAGCGGCCTGATCGTAGGACGCGGTGTCTTCGCCCTGGGCGGTGACGGTGGCCTTAACCTTGACGAGTTCCTCGGCAATCATCGGGCGGACCATTTCGACGGTGACCTTGCGGCCGTCGTCGAGAATGCCCTTGGGGGAAACCACCCACTGCCACACCTGCGAGCGGGAAATTTCGGCGGTGGCGGCGTCTTCCATAAGGTTGTGGATGGGCACGCAGCCGTTGCCGGCCAGCCAGGAACCGAGGTAGTGGATGCCGACGTTGATGTTGTTGCGCAGGCCGGCTTCGGTGATCGGGGTGGTGGGACGGAAGTCCAGCCATTGCTCGGGGCCGAACTTGCCTTCGACCTGCTTTTCCCACTGGTTGGGCTTGTCGCCGAGCACTTTCTGGAACTCTTCGGCAGCGATGGCGACGAGGCCCGGGTGAGCCACCCAGCCGCCGTCGAAGCCGTCGTTGGCGTCGCGGGTCTTGTCGTGGCGGATGCCGGCGAGGGCCTTTTCGTTGGCTTCCGGATCGTTCTTGATCGGGATCAGGGCCGACATGCCGCCCATGGCCGGGGCGCCGCGCTTGTGGCAGGCCTGCACCAGGGCCAGGGCGTAACCGCGCATGAAGGGCACTTCCATGGTGATGGCGCTGCGCTGGGCCAGGCAGAAGTCCTTGTTCTTCTTGAACTTCTTGATGCAGGAAAAGATGTAGTCCCAGCGGCCCGCGTTGAGGCCGGCGGAGTGGTTGCGCAGCTCAAACAGGATTTCTTCCATCTCGAAGGTGGCGAGAATGGTTTCGACCAGAACGGTGGCCTTGATGGTGCCCTGGGGAAGGCCGATGTGGTCTTGCGCCATCACGAAGATGTCGTTCCACAGGCGGGCTTCCAGGTGGCTTTCCATCTTCGGCAGGTAGAAGAAGGGGCCGGCGCCGCGGGCGATCTGCTCTTTGGCGTTGTGGAAGAGCACCAGGCCGAAGTCGAAGATGCCGCCGGAGACGCGCTGACCATCAACGAGGACGTGCTTTTCGTCCAGGTGCCAGCCGCGGGGGCGGATCTGCAGGGTGGCGATCTTGTCGTTGAGCTTGTATTCCTTGCCGGCTTCGTTCTTGAACGAGAGTTCGCGGCGGATGGCCTTGTAGATGTTGACCTGGCCCTGGATCTGGTTGTCCCACTTCGGGCTGTTGGAGTCCTCGAAGTCGGTCATGTAGGAGTCAGCGCCTGAGTTGAAGGCGTTGATGATCATCTTGGCTTCGACCGGCCCGGTGATTTCGGTGCGGCGACGTTCGAGAGCCTTGGGCAGCGGGGCGATTTTCCAGTCGCCTTCGCGGATGTGGCGGGTTTCGGGCAGGAAGTCGGGCATTTCGCCGGCGTCGATGCGGGCCTGGCGCTCTACGCGGGCCTTCAGCAGCTCCTGGCGGCGGGGCTCGAAGGCGCGGTGCAGCTTGGCGACCAGTTCGAGGGCTTCCAGGGTGAGGATGGATTCGTAGCCCGGTTGAAGCGGGGCGTTGATCTGCATGCCGGCGGGGAGGGTGAGGCTCATGGTGACTCCTTGTAATGAAGATTAAAAATACGTTTTGATGAAATAGATGACGCTGAGGCTGGCGCCTGTGGCCACTACCAGCCGGCGCAGCCACAGGGCGGGCAGGCGACGGGCAAGGGCCGCGCCGGCGATGGCGCCGAGCATGGCGGTGACAATCATCAGCAGCGTGTGCGGCCAGCTGATGGCGCCGGCGATGATGAAGGTGGCGGCGGCCACGGTGTAATTGACGGCCGAGGTCAGGTTCTTGAGGCCGTTGAGTTCCTGGATGTCTTCGACACCCTGGATGGCGAGGGCGGCGAGGGTGAGGATGCCCATGCCGGCGCCGAAAAAGCCGCCGTAGATGGCCACGCAGAGCTGGAAGAGCAAGCCTCCGGCGCCGCCGGGCGTGCCTGCTTCCTTCTTTTGCATTCCGATGCGCGCCTTGGCCGAGGCAACCATCCGCGAAACCTGGCCCGAGAAGGCGAACAGCGCGGTGGCGCTGAGCAGCAGCCAGGGCACGAGGCGCGAGAAGGCGGCGTTGGAGGTGGCCAGCAGCAGGAGCCCGCCGGAGATGCCGCCGATGAAGGAAATCATCACCAGCATCAAGGTCCAGCGCGGGTGGCGGCTTACTTCATGGCGATAGGCCCAGGCACTGGAAAGGCTGGCTGGCCACATGGCGACCGCATTGCTGGCGTTGGCCATGACGGGCGGCACGCCGGCGGCAAGCAGCGCCGGAAACGAGAAGAAGGTCCCGCCGCCGGCCATGGCATTCATGGCTCCGGCGAGCAGGGCGCCACCACCGACGAGGACGATCTGGGTTGCGTCCATGTCAGGCCGCCCGCGCTTTAACGAAGGTCACAACTTCGTCCATGGTGCGGCCGGTGGCGGTGGGCGACACATCAAGCTGCTCCTCGGGCTGGCCGCTGCGGTTGATCCAGAAGGTGGTGTAGCCGTACCAGCGTGCGCCGGCTGCGTCCCAGCCATTCGAGGTGACGAACAGGATGCGTTCGGCCGGGCAGCCGAAGGCGGCCGGGCCAAGGGCATAGGCGTCACCGTGGGTCTTGTATTTGCGCACCGCATCAACCGACAGCACGTGGTCGAAAAGGCCGTGCATGCCGGCGCTCTTGATGGCCACGGCGAGCATTTCGGGCGTGCCGTTGGAGAGGATGGCGGTGGGAATCCCGGCGGCCTTGAGGGCGCGCAGGGCGCCGAGGTTTTCGGGGAAGGGCGACAGGCAGGCGTACTGGTTCATCAGCTGGGTACGCCGCGGGGCGTCGAGATCGAGCCCAAGCTTTGAGGCGGCGAACACGAGGCCGTCCTGGGTGATTTCCCAGAAGGGCTTGTAGCGGCAGGAGAGGCTGCGAATGAAGCTGTATTCGATCTGCTTGAGACGCCACAGCTCGGCAAGCTGGCTGCCCTTGCCGGGGTAGAGCTGTTCGGCCAGGAGGCCCACCGAGTAGACGTCGAAGAGCGTGCCAAAGGCATCGAACGCGACAGCCTGGATTCGGGAGGGGGGTGCCATGTGCCGTTGTTTTTTCCGGTTGGTGGAGCGTTTTTTACTGCAATGCAACGAAGTTTATTCAATGCATAAAGAAAAAAGAAGCCATAATAAAATCAATTGATTTTTTACTTTTTGTATTAAATGAACAGCTTCAAGGAAATCTCGGCGTTTGTCAGTATTGCTACTCGGGGCAGCTTGTCGGCGGCGGCCCGGGCCGAGGGGGTGACGCCGGCCATGATGGGGCGGCGCATCGATGCGCTGGAGGAGCGGCTGGGCGTGAAACTGATGATGCGCAGCACGCGCAAACTCAGCCTGACCTTCGAAGGCAGCGCCTTTCTCGAAGATTGCCAGCGCATCCTCAACGACCTCGCCAATGCCGAGGCGTCGGTGAGCCTTGGCGGTGTGAAGGCCAGCGGGCATATCAAGGTGTCGGCGCCGGCGGGCTTCGGGCGCCGGCACGTGGCGCCGGTGGTGCGCGATTTTCTGGCGGCCAACCCGGAGGTGACCTGCAGTCTCGATCTTTCCGACCGGCTGGTGGATCTGGTGAACGAAGGCGTGGATTGCTCGATCCGCATCGGCGAACTTTCCGATTCGAGCCTGGTGTCGGTGCGGTTGGCCGACAACCGGCGGGTCGTGGTGGCGAGCCCGGCCTACCTTGCCAGGAGTGGGGTGCCGGAGACGCCGGACGATCTGCTGCGTCACGATTGCCTGTCCCTTGATCCGCAGCGTGGCTGGGTTTTTGCAGACACCGAGGCGCCAGGCCAGACACGTACGGTCAAGGTGTCGGGGCGCTTTGAGTGCAACGACGGAACGGTGCTGCGTGACTGGGCGCTGGGCGGTATCGGGTTGGCGTGGCGGTCGATGTGGGAGGTGGAGCGCGACCTGGCGAGCGGTGCGCTGGTGTCGGTACTGGATGCTTATGCCGCGCCGCCAACAGGTATCTATGCGGTTTTTCCGCAAAACCGGCGCCTGCCGCTGCGGGTGCGCCTGCTCATTGATCACCTGCGTGGCTCGTTTGGGCGGCCCGATTACTGGCGCGGAGGCTGAGGCTCGCTGTCGTCGGCCGCTTCTGCATCCGCCGGAAAACCCACTTCGAATTCCAGCCGCAGCCGGCTCGGCACCGGCAGGCCGAGAATTTCGGCGGGCTGGAAGTGCCACTGGCTGACGATGCCGGCGTAGGTGTGCGCGGCAGGGCAGAGGGCTTCCGTGCAGTGCGGAACGATGATATCCACCCGGCCGTCGCTGCCGATGGCCAGTTCGAGCTGGAAGCTGCCGGTCGGTGCGTCGGGAAGATCGGGCCAGCTGTCCTCGTTGACCGGCGTGGTCAGCTCGGGGGCGCGGGTAAGCTGGGAGAGTGGGCTATAGCCGGGCGGGATTTCGGCAAGCAGCAGGGCTGGGCCCGTCGCGGCGGGCTGCTCGGTGGTCGCTGCGTCGACCTCGGCGGCGGGCCTGGCGGGGGCTGATGGTGGTGTGGCTGCCGCGACGGGCGCTTGCCTGAGGGGGCGGGCGTGAGGTGCCGGTGATTCTGTGTGGCGGCTCATTGCGGGCGGCGGCAGCAGTCGGGCCGCAAGCGGCGACAACGACAAGCCCCCGGCCGGCCGGATTGACGCCGGTCGTGCCAACGCCGCTATCAGGGCCGCATGGGCGATAACGGAAAGCATCACGGCCAGGATCAGGCGCCGGATCGGAGACATGCCGAAGATAGGCTTGAGCAACGGGATTCAGGAAGAGCGGGAGAACGCCGTTTACGATAGCGGTAAGCATTTTGGCGTCCCGCGCCGCCTGTCGGAGAGCGTTTCCCGCCGGTCGTTCAGGACTCGCATTTCAGTGGGGTCGGTGTCATCGTAAGTTCAAAGGAGAAGTGCAAATGAAGAAGCAACTCGGCTTTACGCTGATCGAGTTGATGATTGTTGTCGTGGTTGCTGCGCTGCTTGCCGCACTCGCGGTGCCGGCCTACACGGCCTACATTGCACGCGGCAAGATCGCCCAGGTGACGGGCGCGCTGTCGGAAGCCAAGGTGCGAATGGAGCAGAGTTTCAACTCGGTTCGAACCTACGCCACGGCGCCGGGTGGATCGGACTGTAACGCCGACCTTTTTGTCCCGCTCTTTTCCGATACCGCGTTTTCCGTCGTAGTTTCGGCCTGCTCCGACACGACTTTCACGATCACGGCAACCGGTTTGTCCACCAAAGGCATGAGCGGCTACATCTACACGATCAACCAGTCGGGCGACAAGACATCCACGACGCCGGCTGCAACGACGCCCCAGAATTGCTGGCTGCTGTCTAAGGATCACTCGTGCTGACCAAATCGCCGGGCCGCCAAGGTGGCGTAACGCTGATCGAACTGATGGTGACCGTAGCCATCGTAAGCATTCTGCTGGCGGTGGGTATTCCGCAAATGGGCGATTGGATCCGTCGCAATTCGATCGGTTCTGCGGCCGAAAGCGTCCAGAACGGCTTGCGCCGGGCCGAAGCCGAGGCCATCCGGCGCAATCAGCGCGTGGAGTTCTTTCTGACCAACGCCACGCCGAGCGAGTCCGGCATCCTGTCGCTGACAGCAGCAGACAACGGCAAGAACTGGGCTGTGCGGGTGTTGGGCACGACCGACACAAAGCTGGCCTATGTGTCGGGCTTCCAGATGCGGGAAGTCTCTTCCGAGGTGGCGTTGGCGGGGCCGGCGAGCCTGTTCTTCACCGGAATGGGACGGGTGACCGACAGCACAGGCGCAGCGGTGACCGAATATCAGGTCTATCGCTTGTCCCGTTCGGGGGCCGACCGTGCGGTGTGCGTTTTTGTGACGCCGGGGGGCGCAATCAAGACCTGTGATCCGGCGCTCGAGTCCGGCAAACCTTTTGCCTGCCTGCCGTTGGTGTCGCTCACAAAGTGTCCGAAAGTCTGATGGGGGCTGGAATGATGAAAAAAAACAGCAGACAGTCAGGTTACGTGCTTCTTGAGGCGCTGGTTGCCTTGTTGATTTTTTCCCTTGGCTTGCTTGGTTTGATCGGATTCCAGGCCGCATCCACGAAAATTGCCACCGACAGCCGTTTTCGTACCGAGGCGGCGATGCTGGCCGACGAATTGCTGGCAAAGATGGCGGCGTCTGAAATCAGCCAGGTGGAGTCGGATTATGCCGTCGGCGGCTCCAAGTTCAAGGCTTGGCTCAATGGCCGCGTGAAGGCCGGTAGCCGGCTGTCGAACGTCGAAGTGACGCCCACCTTTGCCCGCTCCGCGACCTCAACCGGCATGCTCGTCACGCTCAGGGTCGAATGGACAATGCCCGGCGTGACGACAGGTACAAACAGTCGTGAAGTTAAGGGCGTGTACGAAACCACGACCCTGCTTTTCTAGGATTCTCCATGAGCCCCCGGTTTTTCCCACGTTTTAATTTTGCGGCAGACCAGCGCGGGATCAGTCTGGTCGAAACCCTGGTCGGCATGACGGTGGGGCTGGTGGCTTCGCTTGTGATCATGAAGTCCTTTACCGCCAGCGAATCCTTCCGGCGCAGCGTCAGCGGCACGGCAGATACCGTTCAGAC
>Ga0268298_10003286_pt1 | contig 16659 bp, 13 predicted proteins | sample WWTPWeurt_MetaG_FD_194462 | JGI IMG/M metagenome (GOLD analysis project Ga0268298, IMG submission 194462) | Activated sludge microbial communities from WWTP in Nijmegen, Gelderland, Netherland - WWTP Weurt | ecosystem: Engineered > WWTP > Aerobic digester > Activated sludge | place... | reverse complement strand
CCCAATTCCGCCTGTATTTCGCAAAGGACGATAATGACAACAACAGCGCAGACCTGATAAGGCTCTTCAGCGGCGATGCCCCCGCTGCCAGCCGCCCACAACTCATCATTGAGTACGATCTCCCATAAAAGAATTCACCCGACGCGACCCAAGAACCATCCGAGGCTTCCTTCGTAAAAGCCCTGGATGGTTCTTTTGCATTGCATTGACTCCATCCCTATTGGATGTATAATCTTAGCAAGGTGATGGGGGAATTCCCATCCACACAACCCCAGGAGGAATAAATGAATACATCTTCACCCAAACGATGGTTTATCGGTATTTTGATTCTGTTCTTATCCCTGGTGCCTGCTCAAAGCGCCAGCGCGGACAGCCACCGCAGCCCCATGCAGGTTGGCCCGGTCACCTGGTACGTCTCAACCCTTGGCAGCGACACAAATGACTGCCAAAGCCCTGCCTCCCCCTGCCAATCCATCAATGCCGCCATCACATTGGCCGCAGAGGGGGATACGATCAAGGTTGCGGTCGGAATCTATACCGGCACTGGAACCGAAGTGGTGTTGATCAACAAAGGCCTGACCCTCTCCGGCGGCTGGAACGAATCTTTCTCCACTCGAATTGGAACTTCTACGATCGATGGAGAAGGGGCTAGAAGGGGGGTTACGGTTTTGAATAATAATAATTTTATCGATGTCAAAGTAATTTTGGAATATTTTCAAATCCAAAATGGCTTTGTATCCACCCAAGGTGGGGGGCTCTACAATTTGGAGGACCTCACAATAAATAACAGCATAATAATTAACAATACGAGCGAAGGTCAAGGAGGGGGAATTTATAGTTTCCGTCCTCTAAATATTAACAATTCACAAATTAATGGAAATAAAGCAGGAAAAATTAATGAGAATCATTTTTCTCTTGGGGCTGGCATCTACACTGGTAGAAATACAAATATAAATAATAGTGCGATCTTCAACAACAGAATTATCGGACCGTCTTCCATTCCGGGAATTTACTACGAAAAAATATTACATATTAATAATAGTACCATAAGCGACAATAAAGGCGGGGGTGGCGTTGGGATATATAACTTTGGTGATGGCACGCTCTTTATAAATAACAGCACAATCACAGGCCATGTTAGCTTTGGTTTTTCAAATTTAGGAAGCGGGTCTACTTTCCTGCAGAACTCTATTATCGCTGGTAATGGCGCCTATTTACTAAAGGAATGCGCCGGAAAAGTAACAAGTTTGGGTCATAATCTTATAAGAAGAAATCCTTGTTTCGCACCTGCAATTGGTGATCAGATTGGAACTACAACAGATCCTATTGACGCAAAGTTAGGTCCATTGCAGGACAATGGTGGAGGAATTCCAACTCATGCCTTGTTACCCGACAGCCCGGCGATCAACGGCGGCAACCCCGAAACCCCAGGCGGCAGCGATACGGCCTGCCTGACCACTGACCAGCGTGGGATCCCCCGCCCGTATGGTTCCATCTGCGATATCGGCGCTTTTGAACTTAACTACCCTATCGTACAGGCCGTCACCCCAGAGGTTAGTTCAGGTCAGGATCTTCAGGTTGTCTTTACGGTTAAGTTCCTGGCACCAGTGACCGGTGTTGACATGTCCGAACCTTTCGATGACTTCGCCCTGACCACAAGCGGCCTGACCAGCGCCTCCATCACCTCGGTCACAGGGGCAGGCGATACCTATTCCGTAACGGTCAGCATCGTAGGCGGTACTGGGGACGGCACCGTCCGGCTGGACGTGGTGGACAATGATAATATCATGGACCCCAACAGCACTCCTCTTGGCGGGGCAGGGACAGGCAATGGGAACTTTACTTCCGGGCAAGTATATTTATTTCACCAAGTGCCGTTCACTCTTGCCCCAAGATTGGCCATCACGGATACTACCCCAACTTATAGTTGGATTCCGGTTCCAAATGCTACAGAATATCAATATCAGCTGATGAAAGGCGCAGATGTTGTTTACACAAGGGCGGTCTCAAGCGATGTATGTACCCCCACTATCTGTTCGGATACACCTGCCAATGTTCTAACCACTGGAAATTACACTTGGAAAGTTCAGGCAAAGATCGGCGGCTCTACCTGGGCAGATTACAGTCTTTCCAAAGCATTCATAGAATCGCCTGCCAAAGCCGGCTTTTGGAATGGGAGCGGTGTTGAATTTTATATTTCCAAGACCAATGGAAGGGTAAAGAACTTTGCAATTTATATTTCCGTCAATGGTTGCGGTGATTACAAGATTACCCATTCCCCTTTTATCAAGATCAATAGCAATGCAAAATTTTCTTTTGCTGGCCCATTCTATGCGTCGGGTACTTTTAGTTCACTCACAAAGGGAAAAGGTTTATTGGGTTTGAACAACTTCAATATTCCTGGCTGTGGGTACCTGACCGGCGGACCATTTGTGTGGTCTACCAAATGGAAAAACAATTCCCAGCCGCCTGCCTTCTCTGCTGCAGCGTATATCCTCCCCGGCATCACCACCATCCCTGAGCCTGACATATTTACGATGAAGCCCTTTGTCATCGAAAAAGTGGAACCCTAGCATATATTGGTCATCGTCTACGCGTAAAGCGTAGACGATGATTCTCTAAGTCCCAGGAGGAATAAATGAACGCTTCTTCACCCAAACGATGGTTTATCGGTATTTTGATTATGCTCTTATCTTTGGTGCCCGCTCAAAGCGCCAGCGCGGACAGTCACCGCAGCCCCTTACAAGTTGACCCAGTCACCTGGTACGTCTCCACCCTTGGCAGCGACACAAATGACTGCCAAAGCCCTGTGTCCCCCTGCCAGTCCATCAACGCCGCCGTCACAATGGCCGCAGAGGGGGATACGATCAAGGTTGCGATCGGAGCCTATACCGGCACTGGAACCGAAGTGGTGTTGATCAACAAGAGCCTGACTCTCTCCGGCGGTTGGGATGAAACTTTTTCGACCCAGAGTGGAACTTCCACGATTGATGGAGAAGGGGTTAGAAGGGGAATTGCTGTAAGCAGCACAACCGCAGTAGCATACATTGATACATTTAAAGTTCAAGGTGGAAGAGCAAGTGAGACTTACAATGGGGGTGGTGGAATCTCCAACAAAGGCACATTGAGCCTTAATAACCTCATCATCACTAACAACATCACAAGCGGCTACAACGCCCGAGGCGGGGGAATCTTAAATAAAAATATCCAATAGCATCATTAGTGGGAATAAAATCGAGAATATCTTTTCAATCACTTATGGGGCCGGGGTTCTTAATTCTGGAACACTCATTATCAACGCCAGCTCCATTACAAATAACGCCGCAGCACAGGAGGCAACAGGAGGGGGTGTCTTCAATGGTGGAACAGCCATTATTAATAATTCAACCATAAGCAACAACATAGCGTATTCGGGTGCCGGAATTTTAAGTGAGGGCCCCATGACGGTAAATAGCAGTACGATCAGTAATAACAGAGCTGTGGACGTTGGCGGGGTTGATAACCGAATGATGTACCAACAATTTGTATTCCGAAATACCCTGATCGCCCAAAATACCGGAAACATCCCCGATTGCAGAGGATGGTACCTTTTATCTGTTGGATATAATCTTATTGGAAATACCACTTCATGCAATATTCCTGCGGCAACGGGAGACATATTTAATAAAAACCCAAAACTAGGCAAACTCATTAATGGCTTGGGGTATATTCCACTCCAACCAGGAAGCCCCGCTATTGATGCCGGACACCCTTCCGGCTGCAAGGGAAATCCAGGAGTCTTAACAACGGACCAGCGTGGAATGCCGCGGGTGGGGCGATGCGATATTGGCGCATACGAATATGCCCTACCCGGGCAGGTTTCTGCTCTTGCGATTACAGAGGGTGACAATCAAACTGCGCCTCCCTTCTTTGCATACCCAAAAGCATTTCAAGTCGCAGTCCTCGATAATTATGGAACTCCAATTCCAAACGTAACGGTTTCCTTTACAGCGCCAGCAAGCGGACCGGGTGGAATATTTTCGAACACCGGGATAAACTCAGCCGCCTCCATCTCTAATGGAGATGGTCTGGCAACCGCCCCAGCATTCATTGCCAACGACCAATTCGGTGCATTTATAGTTACCGCATCCATCGAAGGAGTGGCTTCCATCGATTTCAACGCAGCCAACAGCGTTTGGTACGTATCCACCACCGGAAATGACACAAATTCCTGTCTCGCTCCTGATGCGCCCTGCGCGACCATTAACGGAGGCATCAACAAGGCAGGCAGCGGAGATAGTATATTCGTTGCCGCCGGAACCTACACAAATTCCGGGAATGAGGTAGCCCTGATCGCTAAAGACATAAATCTTTATGGGGGCTGGAGCGCGGACTTCACTATGAACAATGAAAAAACGATAATCGACGGTCAATCTGCAAGGCGCGGGTTCACAGTCCAGAGTTTTCTAACGGCTAAAATAGATAATTTTTTTATTCAAAACGGTTTTTCAAACTCAGGAAACGGGGTTTATAACGGAAGAAGCAACCTGACCCTCCAAAAAATCACCGTTGATCATGGGACCGGCAGCGCGATCGTTAATGGGAAGGGCATTTCATCAATAAGTAATTCAACCATCAGTCACAACACAGGTGAAGGAGTAATAAACACCGGGCAGATGATCATCAAAAACAGCACAGTCAGCGGAAATATTAGCGAGTACAATGGAGGCGGCATATATAATGCTTCAAGTGGAATATTGACCATCAAAAACTCGACTATTACTAATAATAGCAGCAACTATTTTCTTAGCAGCGGTGGAATCTTTAACGAAAGCGGCACGGTCACTATTCAAAATACCATCCTGGCTGGAAACTCTATCCCGAACGGAGGCGCCCCCGATTGCCTTGACGTAACAAGCGCTGGGTATAACCTTATTGGGAGTAACAAAGGCTGCAACATTACTTCAATGCCAGGGGACCAGATTGGAACCTCGATCACCCCCATCGACCCTCAACTTGCCGCTCTTCAAGATAACGGTGGCTCCACTTTTACGCACGGCTTATTGGGAACCAGCCCGGCGATCAATAAGGGAAGCCCGACGACATGCCTGCCCACAGATCAACGCGGGGTAACTCGTCCGATAAGCATTGCTTGTGACATTGGAGCATTTGAATTAAATTACCCTGTCGTTCTTTCCTCCAGTCCTAATCCAAAGTCCGGCCCTTCCACCCCTGTAATTTTTACCATCAAGTTCTCCGAAGCAGTTACAGGGCTCGATAAAATTTCGCCATTCGATGATTTCAATCTAATCGCTACCAATCTTACAGGTAGCGCGATCACTTCAGTCAGCGGAACAGGTGACACATATTACGTTACAGTGGCTCCAGGTACCAGCACAACCTCTAGCAATGGCACCGTCAACCTCGAATTAGTAGATCACGATACCATTGAAAATCTTGGTGGCGTTCCACTGGGGAATACAGGAAATGGCAATGGCGATTTTTCATCCAGCGAGCCATATACGGTAATCAGGGTCCCCGTACCATTGACCCCAAAACAAACGGTGCCAGATAATACCCCAACCTTTAGATGGGCCATGGTTCCCGGCTCTTCGGCCTACCAGTATCAGGTGCTGAAAGGCGGATCTGTTATAGAGACCAGGAAAGTTTCATCCAGCAAATGCAATTCCACTACTTGCTCCTCCACCCCCGCAAATTCTCTAGAAATAGGAAAATATACGTGGAGGGTGCGCGCGCTTGTTAATTCTGCATGGATGGATTTCAGCCCAGATACAGCATTTACAGTATCTCCAGCCAAATTCGGATATTGGGCCGGTGGCGGATTGGATTTTTATATTACGACAAAAGCAAAGGTAAGTAGCTTTACCATTTATATAACCATTAACGGTTGCGGAAACTACAAGATCACATATACGCCGCTTGTTAATATTACCAACAATGCTTTTTCGTTTGGCGGGCCTTTCTATGCCAACGGAAAATTCATTACAGTCAGCCAAAGTCAGGGAATTTTAGGGTTGAATAGCCTACTTATCGCCAATTGCGGATATCTTAGCGCTGGACCATTTACCTGGACAGGTAGTTGGGTCAATAAAAATCAACCGCCGGCTCTGCTGATAAATAGAGAATTACTCCCTGCTATCATAACGGTTCCAACCATGGAATCCTTCGATAACTCATTCGTCATCGAAAAAGTGGAGCCGTAAAGAGAAAAAGGCTTGATAAAAGAACAGGTTCGGATCTTCAGATCCGAACCTGTTTGATTTAACCCTGCTCCAACATCTCCACCGCTCTTGCGATCCGCTTCAGGCATACATCGCGCCCGATGATCTCCATGCTTTCGAACAAAGGCGGGCTGACCTTCTGACCGGTGACAGCCACGCGCAGGATGCCAAAGACCTGGTTGGCGCTAAAGCCCGAAGATTCGACATAAGCCCGCATGGGCGGTTCGGCGGTGACGTGATCGATCTGCGGAAGGCTGGAGAGGATCTCATAGGCGCGCGAAGCGATCTCGGCCGATTGCTTCGCATCAAGCCCTTTGGCGATAAGGTCTTCGGTGTTGGGGGTAACCTCATCCTTGAAGAAGAACGCGCCGAAGTCAATGCAATCATCCAGTGTGGTGAGACGTTCGCGGATGAGGGGGATCATCTTCAGCAACACATCTTCGCGGACGTTGAGTCCTTCACGGGTAAAGTAAGGCTTGAGGCGGGCTGCCAGGTCCCCGGTCGAAAAGAGGCGGATATGGGTCGCGTTGAAATGATCCAACTTCTGGAAGTTGATCGCAGCCGGAGAGGGGGTCAACGAGTCGATGGTAAAACGTTCGATCATCTGCGGCACGGTCATTACATCGCCTTCAGGCACGCCCCAACCCATGAGCGCGCCCCAGTTCAAAACACCCTCCGGTGTAAAGCCAAGTTCCTGCATATCTTTGATGAAGATCGAGTACCCGTCCTTCATGGCTTGCGCGGTCTCGCGCTTGCTCATTTTGCCTTTGCCGCTGGGTTTGAGGAATACGGATAGATGGATCCAGGCCGGCTCGTCCCAGCCAAAGGCGCGCACAATATTCACATGCAGCGGAAACGTCCCCAACCATTCAGAGCCGCGCAAGACATGTGTGATCTTCATCTCATGATCATCCACGATGGCTGCGAGGTGATAGGTCGGCAGGCCGTCGGTCTTAAGGATGACCTGATCGTTGAGTTGTTTGTTCTCGGTGGTGATGTCGCCGCGCAAATGATCGTGCGCCACCGTCACACCTTCCTGCGGCATCTTAAAGCGGATGGTATAAGGCTCGCCATTGGCGATGCGACGCGCAGCTTCATCTGGAGCGAGGATGCGGCAAGTACCATCGTAGTGCGGGTTTTCTTTGCGCTTCATCTGCTCCTGCCGGACCTGGTCCAACCTCTCCGGGGTGCAGAAACAAGGGTAGGCCTGACCCTTCTCCACCAGGACCTTCGCATAATGCTGGTAGATCTCGCGGCGCTCGGTCTGGCGGTACGGCCCATACGGGCCGCCAACATCCGGGCCTTCATCGTATTGAAGCCCGAGCCATCGCAAACCGTCCATGATCTCCTGTTCGGCTCCGGGCACGGTGCGTTTCAAGTCCGTATCTTCGATGCGCAGTATGAACTGTCCGCCGGTCTTTTTGGCAAGCAGGTAATCATAAAGGGCAACGCGGGCTGTGCCAAGGTGCATGTGTCCCGTTGGGGATGGAGCAATACGAGTGCGAGCAGGTTGAGTGGTCAAAATTTTCTCCTGAAATATTAACAATGTCTCAAAGGCGATATACGACTTTGATATCGTGTATCATCCACGTTCCGATCTAGAATTCCAAATCCTTGCGGCGCATCACCACGGATTCGACCAGGCCAACCCCGATCATGAGCGCGGTGAGACCGCTTCCGCCGTAACTGATAAAGGGCAATGGCAATCCTGAAACGGGCAACAGGTTCAGGTTCATGCCAATATTGACCGAACCTTGAAAGAAGATCAGCGTGGCAACTCCCAACGCCAGCATGGCCCCGGCCACATCGCGCGCTTTTTGCGCCGCACGGATGCAACGCCACACGACCATCGCTAGGGTCACCACGATCAACACCCCGCCAACCAGACCAAACTCTTCCGAACTGGCAGCAAAGATAAAGTCGGTGTGGCGGACCTTGAGAAAGCGCAACTGGGTTTGTGTGCCGTGACCATACCCTTCACCGAAGACCCCGCCAGAACCGACCGCAATGAGCGCTTGTTGAACGTTATAACGGTTGCCGTAAGTATCGTTCGGGTCAGGCACCACAAAATTGACGATGCGCTCCTGCTGGTAGGCCTGCAAACCGGGAATCTTCACACCCAAAACAGAGAGCACGATCACGCTCCCAAGCAGGACGGCACCCACCACGGCGGCCGTAACCACATGCTTCACTTGAATCCCATTCACCCACAACATGACCGCCATGATGACGGAGAGCACCATCACGTTGCTGAGGTTTGGCTGAAGCAGGATCAACCCGATGATCCAGATGGCACGAAGAACTGCGCCGAACACCCAACGTAGATCGCGCGGCTTGTCGCGGGTGGATTCAAAATACTGGGCCAGCAGGATGATCGCAACGATCTTGGCGAACTCGGTGGGCTGAAGGAAAAGCACGCCCACCTGGAACCAACGTTGGGCACCGAAAGCGGTCTGGCCAAACCCGGTGAGCGTGAGGAGAAACCCCAGAATGACCAGATGCATCGGGCGATACAACGCCAGCCAGTAGCGATAATCAATGGACGCCAGAAAGAAGATCAGAACCACTCCCAGAATGGCGAAATATACCTGGCGGGCAATAAGCGGCTGCAAGACCTCGTTCCCGGCCACAGCCGAACGGATCATTGCCGTGCCAAAAGCGGACGCAAGCACGATCGCGCCCAAAAGCAGGAAGTCAAAATTACGCCAGGAAAGTCCACGAGTCATAGTCAACAAAAAACACGGATGCAACCAGTAGTGATGCCAGGTTGATCCGTGTCTACAAATTCAAAAAGAATCAACCCATGCGGTGGTGGGAAGAACTCCTCAAGGGAATGTCAGCCACCAGCCGCTGAGAACGGCCGTCACGTTCCAACCCGATCTGAACGGTTTCATGATCGATCTCAATATATTTTGAGATCGTTTTGAGCAGGTCATCTTTCAAGGATTCCATCTGCGCCGGGGTCAAGTCGGTCCTATCATGGATCAGGACCAGTTGCAGGCGCTCTTTGGCACTGGCGGCGCTTTTCTTGCGAGTAAAGAAGTTCATATCACTTCCTCCCGGTTAAACGCTGAAGAGCGCTCCATAGGCCGCCCTGACTGGTCAGGTCCATGAAGGGCACATCCTGTCCTTGAAGGCGGCGGGCAATGTTGCGGAAAGCCTGGCCTGCGCGGCTCTTGGCGTCCGTCACAACCGGCGCGCCACGGTTCGAGCCAATGATGACGTTCTCATCCTCAGGGACAATGCCGACCAGCTGGATGCCAAGCAGATCCAGGACATCCTCAGCCGAAAGCATGTCATTGCTTTTTACGAGTGTGGGATTCAGGCGATTTAGGATCAACAATGGAGTCCCTTTCTCTTCCGCTTCCAGAATACCAACCACACGGTCCGCATCGCGCACGGCGCTGACCTCGGGGTTGGTCACAACCAGGACCCGGTCTGCCGGGGCAATGGCGTTGCGGAAACCACGCTCAATACCGGCGGGCGAGTCAACGATGATGAAGTCAAAATCAGGCCGAAGGTCATTGCAGATGCGCACCATATCCGATGGTGAAACGGCGTTCTTGTCGCGCGTCTGGGCCGCCGGGATAAGGTACATTTCGCTGTAATGTTTATCGCGGATCATGGCCTGCTTCAATTTACAACGACCTTCGATAACATCTACAATATCATAAACTATGCGGTTTTCAAGCCCCATGACGACATCCAAATTTCGCAAACCGATATCGCCATCGATGCAAACAACCTTCCTGCCGTCCATGGCCAGTGCGGTGGCAAGATTGGCAACGGCAGTGGTCTTCCCCACCCCGCCTTTTCCAGATGTAACTGTGATCACTTGAGCGGTCATATGATTCCTAATCCTAAATTTAATTGCCCGTGTTCCAGAGTTCCGACTGTAAGTATCCTTCGTTATTGATGCTGGCGATCTCAGGCCTGGGGTCTTTCTGTGGTTTAAGAGTGGCAGAAACTTCGTTTGCTATACGCAATTGATTAGCTGACAAGTCGAGAGCGCAAATGAATGCAGAGCGGTCACCCTTGGAGCCGGCATGGATCATACCGCGCACACGGCCCCAAACGATCACATTCCCTTCAGCAACCACCTCTGCGCCCGGATTCACATCGCCAATAATGACGATATTCCCGGGATGTTCTATGCGTGTTCCCGAGCGAATGGTCTTTATGATGAACAGAGCCGCATCACTTGCCACTGCATCAATGGGCTGGCGCTGTTCTTCGGGTCTTGGCTTGGAAATACGGGTGGCCAGGCCCAATAATTGTGAGGTCTGCTCCGTGGTTGGCGAGTCGCTGATAACCGCCCACAAGGATACATTCCGTTCTGAAAGGCGATCTCGCAGATCCACCAATTCGTTCACTTTCAACACCTGCGTACCAACATCGATCGCAAGTCGCGCGCCTTGAAAAAAGGCGGGACGATCATCGATCTGGGCAAGCAAAGCGATCTGTTGTTCTTCCCATGGTGCATCTGTAAACGTAGCCAACAGCCCGTCACGAATTCCCTTGATCTGAACGATGGAAGTTATCTGCTCCATAATGCAAGTATCAATAAATTATACCTGATGAAATCGCTTCTTTTTATGGAGCCGGGGCAATCTTTCCCTGTGCAATATCCAGTGCCTTGATCTCAAAATAGGATTTGATCATACGCTGCACCATTGGGCCTGCCACGCTGGCGCCTTCGCCACCGTTATAAGCAAATGCCAAAACGATGATCTCGGGGTCCTCATAGGGCGCGTAAGCCATTGTCCATGCATGGGTGGGCCAGGAACCGAATTGACAGCGTTGGGCTGCACGGGCGACATCATCGCAGTATTCGGCGGTACCGGTCTTGCCAGCCACGGCAATAGGGAAATCACCGAACAGGTCATTCAATGTACCGAACAAGACTTCCGTCACGGCCATGCGCGTACCACCGCGAACTGCCTGAAATGTTTCAGGGCGGATGGTCTTTTTCTCATCGGTCAATGTACAAAAACCGTCATCGCAAGTATAGCCGCTGATCAGCGGATCGACGGTCGTATCCCACTTCATATTGGGTTTGAATGGTGAGATTTGATAACTTCCGGGAGTCTCGAACCCCGTCACAGTGAAATTCACCGGATCGGTTGGGTTGAACCACATGCGAACCACATTCCCGTCCCCATCGGTCACCTGACGGACCAATGTCGGTTGCATCAACTTTCCGCTGTTCGCCACTACTGAGCCGGACATCAACACCTGTAATGGCGTCCCGAGCACATATCCCTGACCAACGCTGGCAATATAAGTATCGCCTGTGGACCAGTTCTCACCGGTGTTGATGCGCTTCCACTTCGGGTCGGGGATCAAGCCATCCTGTTCGCCTTTAAGTTCGATCCCGGACCGCGCTCCATACCCCAGGGCTCGGGCGTATTGCCCCAGGCGCTCAATGCCCAAGCCTTGCGGGATCTCATCCTCAAACCCGCCGCCAAGTTTATAAAAACATACATTGCTGGAAAAAGCGATGCATTGCATGAAAGAGATCGGGCCAAAGCCTTCAGGGCGCTTCTCAAAAATATGATCAACGAACGGGCGCGTGTTCGCATCTGTACAGGAATCGGTCGGATTAAAACGTTCACACAACAACAATTGACCGGGGGCTTGAATAATGTCATCCAACCCCACAACCCCTTCGTTGAAAGCACCGGTCGCGGTCGAAAGTTTGAACGTGGAACCCGGAGGGTACTCCGCAGAAATGGCATTATTCAGCAAAGGCTTGCGCGGATCCTGGCTTAATTGCTCATAATAATAAGCGGGGATCAGACGCGCAAAGCGATTATTCTCATATGTCGGATAAGATACCATTGCCAAAATCTCACCTGTCTTCGGATTCATGGCAATGATGACGCCGCTTGAGATACGGACCCGGTTAAAGTAGGTGTTCCAAAAATCAATCTCTTCCAACAGGGTAGCCTCTGCCGCGGCTTGCAAACGGGTATCGATGGTCAAATAGACGTTGTATCCAGGCTGCGGAGAGATGGGAGGCTCAAGGTTACGGATCTCCTGTCCCGCCACATCCACTTGAACTACGCGCAGGCCGTTACGTCCCGCCAGAATATCCTGCAAGGAATCTTCGATCCCCGAGTAACCGATCTTATCGCGATTGGGAACAAATCCCTGTGCCCGGTATTCTTCTTCCAAACTGGCGGGGATGGGCCCCAGAAAACCGATCAAATGGGAGGTCAGCGAACCGGTTGGATAATCACGGATCGGTTCTATCTCGACACCGACACCTGGCCAGTCCACCGACTTTTCTTCCACCACCCTTGCAATTTCTTCGCTTACGTTACATTTGACCTTGACGGGACTGAAGGGGGCGTTGGTATCCTGCAATGCCACCATTTGGGCAATGCTTGGCCCAGCCACACAAGCTGCAAACAATTTCGCCTGCTCCAAAGACTCATCCGTAACCGGACCGCCCACAGGAACATCGATCAATTCAGAAAGTTCACGGTAGATGCGTTGAATATCCGAGTCATCAGCCGGTAAATTAGCGGGTGTGATGATGACATTATAGGAAGCAATATTCCGGGCGAGAATGTATCCACTACGGTCGTAAATGATCCCACGAGGTGCGGGAACGCTGACCTCCTTGGTGTAATTTTCAACAGCAAGCGTCTTCCAATCCCCCACCTGGAGGATCTGCAAGTTGATCAGGCGCACAAGAAAGGCGGTCATTGCAATTGCAACCGCGATATAGACGAGGCCCAGTCTCCACGTCTCAAATCGGACAGGTCGTGATTCCGAGCCAGTACTCATTCGAACTCCTCAAGAGGGTAAACCCAATAAGACAGATCGCGCATCATGGCAAATACAGGGATGCAGATCAACATATTCAAAAGCAAACTCGGTAACGTCACCAGGCCAAGCACATCAGAAACCGAAAAATCTGTTCCCAGCAAGCGCAGGACGATAAACGATAACAGATGCATCAACAAGGTCCCGGTAAACACCACGCTGAACATGGCAAGCAGCGGAGCCTGCCATACCCGCCTCTGAAGGGCGCGCGCCAGGAAGATCACTCCAATATACCCCAACACCAAAACGGGCCAGGGCATGCCGGAAACGAACCCAACCATCAAACAAGTAATGGCGCCCCAATGCCAGGAAGATTCAACGCGCTCCTGTAACGCCCAGGCTGCAATGATAAGGAACGGCAGGTCAGCATACCCCGACAACAGCCGAACCTCGCTCACGATCGAAGTCTGGAGAATCACTGCAAGCACAAGCAAAGGGAATGCGATCAAATTCCGCATTGTGAAATTATGGGGAAGGCGTGGAAACCGGCTCCAGCGGAGCAATATCCACCGGACGGAAATTGGTGATAACCAGGACGATCTCAAGGCGGGAAAAATCCACAGCGGCTTGAACGGTGGCTTGTTGAAACAGTTCAAACTCCAGCGTGCGTACTGTGATGATCTGCCCGATGATCAGATCCGCCGGGAAACCGCCGCCCAGGCCCGATGTTAGAATAAGATCGCCCGGAGCCACGGTTACGTTTTGCGAGATCATATCCAGTGAAACATCCCCGGTCACAGAACCGGTCAATACGGCGCTGGTGTCTGCATTTTGCAAATAGACATTGATGGAGGAAGCGGGGTCTGTGATCAATTGAACGCGCGCCGCGTCGGCAATGACCGCATCTACTCTGCCAACCAGGCCTTGATTCGTCACTACAGGCATGCCGCGCCGGATATCGTCGTTCGAGCCGCGATTGATGATAATGTAATGCAGGAAAGGGCTGGGGTCGCGACCGATCACCGAAGCCGCCTTATAAGTGCTTTCCGGGTTGGAGCGCGAGAAATCAACCAGCGCAGCGAGAATATCTGTTTCATTTACGCGCTGCTGAAGCTCGATCACTTGCGCCTGCAACTGGGAGACCTGCGCCTCCAATTCGGCATTGCGCTGGCGCAACGAAACAAGGTCTCTTGGCGCGGAAACAAAATCTTGAAAGCCAAGAAAACGGGTCGATATCCAGGTTTGCACTTCGATCAACACGGAACTGAATTGCCGCGACGCAGAGCCAAAAAAACCGCCCAGCGCCAGGGCAAGGATTCCCCCCACCACCAAAAAGATGATCGTCGTTTGTAAAGAACGGGAATTCATTCTTAATCAGCCTCAAAAACAAGGCTGCCAATCATTTCCTTATGCCACATGACGCGTACTACCGCGTTCCAAACCAACCAGATAACGGGACAGCGATTCGAGATCTTCAAAGACCATCGCCGCGCCGCGCGCCACACAAGTTAGCGGATCTTCCGCGACCCACACACGCAATTTCAATTCATCGGTCAATCGTTCCGCCAGCCCTTGCAGGAGGGCTCCGCCTCCGGCCAGACAAATGCCAATATCCATCAGGTCGGACACGATCTCGGGAGGAATTTCATCTAAGGCATCACGAACTGTATCAATGATGACCTGCACAGAACCGGAAAGCGCTTCGCGAATTTCAACCGAAGAGACTTCGATGGTCTCAGGCAGACCTGTCACCAGGTTACGCCCGCGAACCTCCATTGTCTTTTCCGGATGCAACGGATAGGCCGAGCCGATCTGCCATTTGATCTGTTCCGCAATACCCATGCCAACCAATAAATTATATTTGTTGCGCAGGTACTGAACGACATCCTGATCCATCTCATCCCCTGCGACACGCAGGGACCGGGAGGCCACCACACCGCTCATGGACATAACCGCCACTTCAGTGGTGCCGCCGCCGATGTCGACCACCATCGAGCCGCGAATCTCTCCGACCGGCAGACCCGCTCCGAGCGCCGCCGCGATCGGTTCTTCGATCAACATGGCCTGGCGTGCGCCGGAGGCCATCACTGCATCATACACCGCCCGCTTTTCCACTTCTGTCACACCGGTGGGAAGGCCTACTATCACACGCGGACGCGGAAGAGGTACGACACTTTGTTCATGTACTTTGCCGATGAAATATTCCAGCATCACTCGGGTTACATCAAACTCTGCGATCACACCATCGCGAATAGGGCGCACCACCATTACGTTGGCTGGCGTACGTCCGACCATTTCCTTGGCCTCCAGGCCGATCGCCAATGGCTGACGCTGCTTCTTATCCACCGTCACCCAGGAGGGTTCATTGATAACAATACCTTTGCCGCGAACGTGAACGAGGGTGTTCGCAGTGCCAAGGTCAATGGCAATATCTAAAGAAAACAGGCCTAACAGCCAGTTGATTGGGTTGAAGGCCAAGACAGGCTCCTACGAGTGGATTTGCGTGAAATACCCGAGCAGGTCAAGATTATACCATGAGGCTTAAAAAATTAATTTCACTCCACAAGAGGGGTAGTGAGGGTAAAATAGGCGAAATTAAAACCCAGCCAAGGAGTAGACAATGTCAAAGGTCGCATTGGTAACAGACAGCACTTCCTATCTTCCCGCCGAATATACCCAAAAGCATAATATTACAATCGTACCTCAGGTATTGATCTGGGGCGAAGAAACCTTCCGTGACGGGGTGGATATTCAACCCGATGCATTCTACAGCCGATTAAAGACCGCCAAGATCATGCCGACAACCTCCCAGGTCTCGATCGTGACGATGCAATCCACTTTTCAGAATCTTGTAGACCAGGGATATGACGTATTGGGCATCTTCATTTCATCCAGGCTCTCCGGTACGATGCAATCTGCAATGCAAGCCAAGGAAATGATGGGGGCCGCAGCAAGCAAAGTGACCATCATTGACAGCCAATCCACAGCCATGGCACTCGGTTTTCAAGTTCTGACCGCTGCACGCGCGATGGAAGCCGGCATGGATCTTAAGGAATATATCGCCAAGGCCGAATCTGCCCACAAGCGGACTGGCGTTTATTTTGCAGTGGACACATTGGAATTCCTGCATCGCGGCGGGCGCATCGGTGGAGCACAGCGCTTCTTTGGCTCCGCCCTGAACCTGAAGCCGATCCTCGCCGTACAGGAAGGGAAGGTCGAGGGCGTGGATCGCATCCGCACCAAGAGCAAGGCACACGAACGTATTTTGGAATTGGTGGCTGAACAAACCAAGGGTAAATCCAATGTGAGAGTCGCGACCCTGCATGCCAACGCCGCTGAAGACGCAAAGAATCTTCTTGAACGTGCTACTGCGGCAATGCCGATCGTTGAAACGATCTTCACAGAGGTCAGCCCGGTGGTGGGAACGCACGCCGGTCCGGGGACAGTCGGCCTCGCATACAGTTTCGATGAATGATCGATACCCTGCAATTTGAGCGCGCCCTAGGTGCGCTGCCTTTTCTACGTCATGCCAATGATGATTTCACGCGGGAATTCAAGCGAACGGCTTTTTTCGCTCGAATTCCCGCCGGTCATGATGTCTTTCTCGAAGGCGACCGTGTGGAGGCAATCGCTCTTTTAATTTCCGGCGTGGTCCGCGTGTACA
>Ga0268298_10003285_pt1 | contig 16663 bp, 12 predicted proteins | sample WWTPWeurt_MetaG_FD_194462 | JGI IMG/M metagenome (GOLD analysis project Ga0268298, IMG submission 194462) | Activated sludge microbial communities from WWTP in Nijmegen, Gelderland, Netherland - WWTP Weurt | ecosystem: Engineered > WWTP > Aerobic digester > Activated sludge | place... | reverse complement strand
ATTTCGCGACTCCTGCCTTCTGCCACTGGGGGCTCGTCGTGACGCCTTCGACGTGTTGGAGCTCGATGGCTCCCGGGTGACCGAGCGCGGCGAACAGGTCACCGGCGTCCGTGGCGAGCGCGAACGAGAGGGCGCCAGCGCTGGGCAGCTCGTGCTCCGACACCACTCCGAACCCGCCGGTCGTGAGCTCTCCCACACTCAAGTGGAGCGCGGTCGGGAGCAGCGCCGCTGCCGCTACGCGCGGTCCGAAAGCGATCAAATCCCCCTTCGTCGAGGCCGGGAGCGAGGGAGCCGGCGTCACCTGCGGCGCGTCGCCCAAATTCGGCCCCGCGAGCCAGTCGAGCGTACCGGCCGTGTCCGCCGAGAGGACGCTCAGCACATCCGGAGACGTGGCGACGGAGATCCACACGCGCGGCCCGGGGCCGAACGGATGCGCGATCGTCGACTTGAACACCGTGCCCTCGAGGACGATGAGCTCGGCCACTTGGGGTTGGTCCGAGGTCACCGTGTATACGAACTCCCAGTTTCCAGCGACTTGGTGCGGGGCAACGGCTCGGAGCGTGGTGTCGAGCGCGCTGAACGCCGCGTTCTTCGGGCTCGAGGCCTGTTGGACGGTTCCCTGGTCGTCGAAGGGCACGAAGATCGCTCCGGCCCCTTTCCCGCAATCCGGAGTGCTCGCGACGAACATGCCCTGGCCGGAGCGATAGGCGAGGCTCACCCCATCGGTAGGCGCCGCCGTGGCGCAGCCGTCGAGCTCGAAAACAGCGGCTTGGTTGGCCGTACCAGAATCCGAGAGCGTCTGCAGGATCGCTCGCAGCTCGTTGCCCGCTTGCTCGCGGTAGCCGAGCACGAATGCCGTGTCGGTGGCCACGATCCCGACGCTGCTGACGAGGGCGGTGGGCGCTGCGGGTGAGGGAAGCGCGCCCATCGACTCGACCACGCAAGCCTGCGTGGTTCCGCCGCCGCTTCCTCCGATCGAGGCTCCGCCGCTGCCTCCGCCGGAAGCGGTTGTGCCTCCGGCTCCGCCCACACCGCCGCTCTGTCCGGCCGCGTCGTCCGTCTTCCCTCCGCACGCCGTCAAGTTGGCGGCGAACCCCAGCCCGAATGCCCAGGCCCGTGCGCGCATGCGACGATCGTACCAGAAGCGGCGGGCGGCTCGCGAATGCTTGGTCCCGGCGCGTGGAGCGTGGGTATATGGGCACGTGACCAATCACCGCGCGATGCTCACGGGTCTGCTCGTCGGCGCCGTCGGCGGACTGGGTACCAACACGTTGGCTCACGACGCTCGCTGGGCGCGCGCGCTGACCGACTACGTCATGGCGCCCGTGGGGCAAGTGTTCCTTCGCCTGCTGTTCATGCTCGTAGTCCCCCTCCTGTTCTCGGCGCTCGTTCTCGGCGTGTGTGAGCTGGACCTCGGCCACCTCGGGCGCTTGGGCGGGCGCATGCGCGGCTACACCGTGGTCGTGAGCGCCATCGCGGTGACTCTTGGCGTCACGCTGGTCAACCTGATCGGTCCCGGCCGAGGCGTTGCGATTTCAGGGCTCACGCTCAGCGCGCAGAGCCAGGCGCTCCAGGCCACGTCCGCCCCTCTGGACACCTCGCCCGTGGCGCTGATCGTAGGAATCGTTCCCGACAACGTGGTGCGGGCGGCTGCCAACGGCGACATGTTGGCGATCCTCGCTTTCTCCCTGATTTTCGGTGTCGGTCTCGCTCTCACCAAGACGGACGCGGCCGCTCGCCTCAAAGAGGCGATCGCCGGTCTCTACGACGTCAGCATGCCTCTGCTCGGCAGCGTGGCGGCGTGCACGTTGGTTTCCCAGCTCGACGACCTGCGGGGACGGCGTGCCGGAGTCGAGCGCGCCATCGTGCGCCGGATGGCAGTGTGGAGACGATGGCTGCGCAAGGGCCGACCGGCTACTGGTGCTGCGTGACTCGGTCGGGTGGCTCGACCAGCATCTGAACGGGTTCGGGTCGCCCGCGCACGCCGGCTGAGATAGAACCCGATGGCCATGAGATCGGCGTTCCGGCTTGGGTGCATCGGGCTTTGGGTTTCGCTCAGCGCGCTGACGGCGGCGTGCGGCGACGACGGCGGGGGCGGCGGGTCGAGCGGGGGCGGGAGCGGCGGGAGCGGTGCTGCGGGCACCGGTGGGGCGAGCGGAGGCGGCGGCGGCGCAGCGGGTGGCAGCGGGGGCAGCGCGGGCAGCGGTGGCCAGAGCGGCGGCGCGGGTGGCACCTCGAGTGGCGGTGCAGGTGGCGGCGGCACCGGCGGGAGCGGGGGAGTCGCGCGCCCCAGCTACAACACCGGGAAGGGTTTCTTCACGTTGGACGGCAAGCTCTACGACGCGAACGGTGTCGAGTTTCGCATCAAAGGCGCGAACCGCGCGCACTACGACATCGCGCCGGTGGGAGCTTCCGTCGCCAAGGTGAACGCGTTCCGCCTCGGCACGCCGCTCTGGTCGGGCCCCGGGGCCGCCGTCGTCGCCGACGTGGACGCCATGATCCAGAACCACATCGTGCCCATCTTGGGCGTTTGGTTCACGACGTCGGACTACTCCGACGCCGGCAACGTGACCTGCAAAGAATCGAAAGGCAGCGGTGTGACCGTGTTCGATACCGCGGTCAGCCAGTGGCTCGATTGGTACGCGACCTATCAGTCCAAGGGCTACGAGAAGTACATGCTGATCAACATCGCCAACGAGTGGGGGAGCGCCTGGAGCGCGGGCGACACCAGCTTCCTGACGGCGTACCAGGGTGCCATCGATACGCTGCGTCAGAAGGGTTTCCTCGCCACGCTGGTGATCGACGCGGGTGGCTGCGGGCAAGACCCAGAGACGTTGCTCCAGCACGCGAAGGCGCTCTACGACCACGACCCGCAGCACAACATCCTCTTCGACCTGCACATCTACGGGAACTTTTGCGAGTCGAGCCAGGGCGTCTCCTGTCAGTCGTGGCAGAAGCCCCTGGCCGCCGCGTTCGACGGACTGAAGGCGCTGAGCTCGACGAGCTACGGCAAGCTGCCGTTCTTGATCGGCGAGTTCGGCCCGGGGAAGGGCATCGGGCCGTCGCCCACCAATCTCACTCCCGGCTACGTCATCCAGCAGGCCGACGACCACGGTTTCGGTTGGCTCGCGTGGGCCTGGGACGACAACAACCTGTCGGACTGCTCCGCCAACGATCAAGGCTTCGGAATGCTCACTCACCCCTGCCAAGGCTACGCCACGAGCGCCGACCTCACGGCGTTCGGCAAGGACGTGATCGAAACGCCGAACTACGGGACGAAGGACAACGCCGTCCCCGCCACCATCTTCTGAGTCGATGGCGCGTTCGACCCGGCTCGCGGCGTGGCTCGTGGTCGGGCTCGGCCTCGCGGCAGCGGCGCCGAGCTGCACGCTGGCCCCCGCTTCGAGACGGCGTGGGCACGACATCGATCCCCACGCAGGAAGCGCTCCCGCGCCGGTGCTCGATCTCGCGGCGCTCGTCGATCCGTTCATCGGCACCGACGACTCGAGCTCGCCGCATCCGGTGCCGGGCGGCGCCGGAGGCAGCACGTTCCCCGGACCAGTGGCGCCCTTCGGCATGGTCCAGCTCAGCCCGGACACACCGACCGCGTCGCCGTCAGGCTACCGCTTCGGTGACGGACAAATCGAACAGTTCAGCGTGACCCACTTCAACGGTTCGGGTTGTCCCAACAACGAAGACCTGCCGTTTCTGCCGGTGGTCGGCGCGCTCGTCGAGTCACCCGGCACGAACTGGGCGAGCTATCGCACGGGTTACGACAAGCAGAGCGAAAGGGCGTCACCCGGCTACTATCGAGTCGACCTCGACTCGGGCGTCCGCACCGAGCTTTCCGCCACCCTACGGAGTGGTGTCGTGCGCTTCACGTTTCCAGCGACCGAGAGCGCGCACGTGCTCTTCCACCCGGGGCGCAGCGCGACGGGTGACCGCGAGGGCAGCCTCGAGGTCGTGGCTCCGGACACTCTCGAGGGGACTGCCATCGGGGGTGGCTTTTGTGCGAGCTCCACCGCGTATCCACTGCACTTCGTCGTGGCCTTCGACCGGCCGTTCGCCGATTTCGGCACGTGGCTCGGTGGCGCCTCGACGTCCGGCTCGAGCAAGGTCCACGGTACTCCAGCGGGTGGCTGGGTGAGCTTCGACACGACGGCCAAGCGCCGCGTGACGATGAAGATCGGGCTCTCGTACGTGAGCGTGGCGAACGCCCGCGCGAACCTCGCTGCGGAGAACCCGGGATGGGATTTCGAACAGGTACGAGCGCGCACGCGCGGCGCTTGGAACGGCGTCTTGAATCGAGTGCAGGTCGAGGGCGGGAGCGCCGTGGACCGGACCGCCCTCTACACGGCGCTCTACCACGTGTTCCAGAACCCAAACGTCGCCAGCGACGTGAACGGCGAGTACCTCGGCTTCGACGGCGCGGTTCACGTCGCGGATGCCGTGCGTTATCGGAACTTCTCGGGCTGGGACATCATGCGCTCCTGGACCCATCTGGTGTCGGCTCTCGCGCCCGAAGCGCCCGACATCTTCCGTTCGCTGGTGGAGGACGGCGTCGAGAGCGGCCTATTGCCGTTCTGGACCCATCAAAACCAGGAGACCCACATCATGGTGGGCGACCCGGGCACGGTGAACGTCGCCAACGCCTACGCCATGGGCGTACGAGGGTTCGATGCTGGCGCGGCGCTCGCGCTGGCCAAGAAGTCCGCGAGCGATCCCGAGCACACCCAGCGCATTCGACTCGCCGAGTGGCTCGCTGCCCACACCACGGGCAACGCCGCCATCAATCTCGAATACGCCGCGGCGGACTTCGCGCTGGCCGAGTTCGCGGCTCGGCTCGGCGACTCGGCCACCCACGACGAGCTCCTCGCGCGCTCGAGTTGGTGGCGGGACAGCTGGAACCCCGACCATGGCCATCTCGAGGCCAAGGTGCCGCCCCAGCCCGAACATGCCGCCGCGGCGCGCATCTACGAGCTCGAGGTGTTCGGCCCAGCATCCCCGGACCAGAACCTCGCCATCGGCGCCGGCGCGACCGCCAGCGGTGCCTGCAACGCCGACGAGTCGGCCGCAAAGGCCGTGGACGGCGCGTGGGCGTCGAGCTCCGAAAAGTGGTGTGACGATGTGAGCACGGAGAAGTGGCTCGAGCTCGACCTCGGCGCACTTCACACGCTGGACCGTTTCGTCATCCGCCACGCAGGAGCGGGCGGAGAGAGCTCCCTCTTCGACACACGCGCTTTCGAGATCGCGCTCAGCGCGGACGGCGTGACGTTCTCCGACGTGGTCGACGTGACGACCAACAGCCAGGACGTTTCTGCGCACGTCGTAGTGCCGGTGGACGCTCGATACGTGCGTCTCTCGGTCAGCCAGCCCAGCCAGCCCGCCGGCGATTGGCTCTGTCAGCCCTTCGTCCCCGAATCGGAGTGTGGCTTCGTCGAGGGCAACGCTGCGCAGTACCTGTGGCTCGTGCCTCACGACCTCCCAGGACTCTTCGAACTGCTCGGCGGTCGCCAGAGCGCGGAGCAACGACTCGATGCCCTGTTCACCGAGCTCAACGCGGGCACCGCGCGCCCGTTCTTCTACATCGGCAACGAGCCGGAGCACGGCACACCCTGGGTCTATGCGTTCCTGGGTGCGCCGGCGAAGACCCAAGCGACTGTACGCCGCATCGTCGACCAGGTGTTCGGCACCGGGCCCGGTGGTCTTCCGGGCAACGACGACCTGGGCGCTACCTCGGCGTGGCTCGTTTGGGCGTACCTCGGGCTCTACCCGGTGATTCCGGGCACCGACGTCTTCGTGCTGCACGGCGTGAAATTCCCGTCGGTGACGCTCCAGCTCCCGAACGGAGAGGCGCTCACGCTCACGCGATCCGGCGACTCGGTCTCGCCGTACATCGAGGGCGTGACGCTCGACGGAGACTCCTCCACGAAGTCCTGGCTTCACTTCGCGCGGGTAGCCGGCGGAGCCAAGCTCGACTTTCGGATGGGCGCGGCTCCGAGCGACTGGGGCACGAGACCGGGCGATCTCCCGCCAGCGTTCGGAAAGTGAGACCGGCGGCGAACGCTCGGGATAAGGTCCGTGGCTCCCACGATGAAGCGCGTGCTCGGCCTGTCGGTTGCGATCTTTCTCTCGGTGTCTGCGTGTGGCTCGGACGACGCAGGCAGCGGCTCGGGCGGCGGCGGTGGTACGGGCGGCGGCGGCACCACCTGCGCAGACGGCTACCCGAAGCTCGGCTCGGTGTGCGCCGTCGCCAACGAGAAGTGCGTGAGCTGCCCCTCGGGCGCGCCGTGCTGCGACTGGATCGAATGTCAGAGCGGTGCCTGGGTGCAGACCCAGTTCCACACCTCCTGCCCGAGCGACGGCGGGCTGGACGCGACGAGCGAGGACGCGGGCGACGCTGGATCCGACGTGCTTGACGAGGCGGCGTCGGATTGACCGGAGCCTTGTTCGGTAGTCGGGCCGGACAGCGGCCAGGAGGCGCGGCGTTCGATCGGTTGCCGTTGAAGTGCGACGAGGAGGGAAGGTCGAGATCCACGCTCGACCCGCCGTGCCTTGCCCGCGGAGCTACCGCTGACAAAGACCACCGAGCGTTCGCGCTCGGTCGAGTGCATGGCCGAAGGCGTCCGCTCCGCGCGCTGTCCCCGCTCATCGCGCTTCACGCGCGCGACGGCTACGGCTCGCGCTCGCGTGCGCTCCGTGCGGCGAACCCACCGTCCCATCGCCATGACCGAAGGCACTCGACGCGCCGCTCCGTTGTCGCGTATCTTGATGAGTCATGGTTTCGAGGGCGGCGCTGGTTCTGGCGCCGATCTGATCCAGGCCGCGCTGGGCCCGAGCGACAGTCTCCATCTGCTCTATTCGGGCAAGACCGGGCTCATGCTCACGACGTGGAACGGCACGAGCTGGAAGAACCAGACCGTCGGACCGCTCCACATGGGCGCTTCGCTCGCCGTCGATTCCAAGGGAGCGGCTCACGTGGTGTACCGGAGCGGCAGCTTCGGCGCATATTCGCTCAGCTACACCACGGACGCTTCCGGCAGCTGGGTGACGACGACGCTCTCGGACGCGGCGAACGCCGACCCGTCGGTCACCAACGTGACCGAGGTCGTGGTCGACGGCAGCGACGTCGCTCACGTCGCGTACACGTCTGACGCGGACTACCACGTGGCGATCTCGGGCGGAGCAGCCGCCAAGTCGCCGCTCGCTTCGAAGCCGAGACTGCTCGCCGTCGATACGAAGGGCGTCCTGCAGCTGCTCTCGCTCTCGGGAGGCGTCAAGATATCGAGCTATGTCGGTGGCGCGTGGGTGGATGGCCCGTCGACCACCCAGATCTCGACGGTGAAAGCCTTCGCGACGGACGCTCAGGGACGCGTGCACATCGCCTCCGGTGACTCCTCCAACGTCGAGTACTACGTCAGTGGTCCTTCGGGCCTCGCGGAAAACCACACGACCCTGAAGCTCCACAAGTCCCCGCTGCTCGTGCGCTCCCCCAGTGGGACGGTTCACTTGTTCGCGACCAAGATCCTCTCGACCTTCCACGTGGTCGGAAGCGACAATGCCTACTCTGGGCCGAGCGGCTTTCTGGTGCAGACCATGCACACGACGCAGTCGTACGTGCAGGAGCTGCTCGGGCTGCTCGTCATCGACTCCCAGGGCCGCCTTCACCGGCTCCAACCGCTCGGTATCCACACCTTCTGGGACGCTGCGGACACCGATTGCGACGGCCTCGCGTGGTGATGGCGTCTTTTCAGCTCGGCCCGCGGTTCGCACGCGTGGGCTCGCGTTGCAGCCGATCGCGAACATTCGCCCGACGATGGAAGATGTAGGAAGAGGGAATCATTTTCCCTACGTTGGCGTACCATCGTGAGATGGGAAACGTGCGCAAATCTCCTTGGCTCGCGTTGTTCGTGGGTTTGCTCGTACTCATTGGCTGCGGCAGTGACCGTGGCGACGCGGTTCGTGATCCAGGCACGAACACGCCGAGTGCGCGAGAACCCGATCGCGTCGTGGCGACGGTTCTCCTCGCGCAAGACCAGCTGACGCTCGTCGGGCTTCGTCCTGCGGGCGACGAGCTGCCGAAGTCGGAACCCGTCGCGCCACTCCTCTCTTGGCAGTTCAGCGACGCGACGGGGAAGGTCCTTGCGAGTGGGAGCGTGACAGCGCCGCTCGTCGTGCTGGCGGAGTTCGACGAAAATGGCAAGCCGGCGCCCGAGACCACGGTCGCGGGTGCGGCGACGTTCGAGATCGAGATCCCGAACGTGGGTGGCACGTTCGAGTTGTTCGATCCGGTCACAGGCGGCACCCAACAGCAGGACTGGGGAGGGCTCGGCAAGAAGCTGAAGCTCTTCATCGAGAAGCTCAAGGGGCTCTTCCAGTTCAAAGGTTCTGGCTCGGGTGGCACCGGCGCCGGTGGCGCGAGCTCGGGTGGCGGCACGACGGCGGGCGGAGCGGGCGGCACGAGCGCAGGCGGCACGAGCGCGGGTGGTGCCAGCGCGGGCGGCACGAGCGCGGGCGGCACCGGTGCAGGCGGCAGCACGGGCGTGCCGAGCGGCGTCGAGAGCGGCCCCATCGTGCAAATGGTCAAGCCGAGCACGAGCTGCGTGGGCATGACGCTACTGGTGGTCGCCGAGGGCTACACCAAGGCGGAAGAGTCGAAGTTCCAGGCCGACGCCGAGCAGATCGTCGGCGCCATCAGCACTCACTCCGGATACAAGGAGATCTGGAAAGACGTCGCGGTCTACCGGAAGTTCTACGTCTCGAAGGAATCGGGGATTTCCGATCCGGCCGCCAAGGTCAAGCGCGACACTGCCTTCCACGTCGAGCACGACGCGACGGTGCACCGCTCGATCTACTCGGCGGCTGACGTGCCCGCGGCCACGAAGGCCGACCTGGCAGCGGCGAAAGCCGAGACCAAGGCCGACGCGGTGCTCTACATCGCCAACATCAGTGAATGGGCGGGCGCGGCGCAGCCGTGGAACCGAGAAGGATACGTGGCAGCGCACCCGCAAGCCGGGCTCATCATGTCCCACGAGCTCGCCCACGCGCTGTTCGACCTGGCGGACGAGTACGACGTGGGCACCTGCAACCCCGAGAACTCGTTCAAGGGGCCGAACATCTCCGTGGGCCTCACCGCGCTTCCGTGGACCAGCTCGCTGACCCCCGGTGTGGCGCTTCCCACCACCGGCGGTGACGCCAACACGGTCGGCGCGTACGAAGGGGCCCTCTACTGCAAGACCGGAGTCTATCGCCCGCAGGCCAACTGCAAGATGCGGGCAGCGGAGACCGGGTTCTGCAAGGTTTGTCTCGCGCAGATCCAGAGCCGCATCCAGGTGCGCACTGCCGCCTGCAACGCCGGGAGCTGCGACCACAGCGAGTGCAAGGCGGGTGGGGCGCTGGCAAAAGAGTGCAGTGCTTGCGCGTCGACGGTGTGCGCGGCCAAACCCGAGTGTTGTGACAAGAACAAAGGCTGGACCGACGAGTGCGTGAAGCTGGCCATCGCGACGCCGGGACCGTGCCGGGCGATCTGCTACGACGGCAATTCGAGCTGCGGACACGGCGAGTGCAGCGAAGGAGCTGCCCTGTCGCAGAGCTGCAGCACCTGCGCCGACTCCGTCTGCAAGAAGGATCCCTACTGCTGCTCGGGCAAGTGGGACCCCATCTGCAGCTACGAGGCGGAGAAGGACCCGTACTGCTCGTGCAAGACGACGCCCTGAGTGGGCCTCGAGCTTCAGCCGAGTTTCGTCATTTCGTCGGCAGACACCAGCTGTCGGTGCTGCCGCTGAAGGCGATGGGCGTGCAGTCCTTCATCCCCAGCGGGCAGTCGTCCGGGCTCTTGCAGATGTCGGAGCAGAGGAGGTCGATGCAGATCGAGCTCTTGCAGTCGATGTCGGAGCTGCAGGGCTCACCAGCGACGTGCGTGCCGCGGGCACCCGCCACGCAGCAAACGTCGGGATCGGCCTCGGTCCCCAGGTTGTGACAGCGGTCGCTCGCGTTCGTGCAGTCGTAGTTCGAAAAGCAGGTCGGGGCGCCGAGGCTCGCGCAGGTCGCGCCCGTCGTACCCGCGACGCCGCCCGAGCCTGCCGCGCCGCCGGTCGAAGCGCCGCCGGTCGAAGCGCCGCCGGTCGAAGCGCCGCCGGTCGAAGCGCCGCCGGTCGAAGCGCCGCCGGTCGAGCTGCTCCCACCGCCTGCATCGTCGCTCGAGCAAGCGGTCACCCATGACGCGAAGAGGATCAAAAATAGCCAGCGCACCGCGCCAGCATCGCCAGGAGCGCTCGCGTACGTCAATGACGATCCCGAGGCCGAGGTCAGTTCACGCTCACGTCGTCGATGCGGAAGATGGTCTTCAGCGCGCTGTCCGTGGTGGAGCGGAAGCAGAGCCGAATGCCGGACCCCACGCGGTCAGCGAGACTCGCCGACTTGGACGAGTACGTGACCGGCGAGGTCTTGTCCAAGTTCGAGAAGGCCCCAATCGTCTTCAAGACCTGGTCGTTCCGATCGCGCACTTCGACCACCATCACGTCGTACTTCATCGTCGACGAGGTCTCTTCCGAGCTGACCGCCAACCAGTAGGTGAGGTTGCCCGCGGCGGACGCAGGCAAGTCCAAGTCTTGGCACGTTCGGCCCTCCGTCTTGTTCTCCTGCCCGAGGAAGAGATAGCCCTTGCCTCCGTGCGGGAGTACGCCGGTGGCGGTGTAGTGCTGCCCGGTTCCGGTTGCCACCCAAGGGCTGACTTGAACCTCGAGCTCGCCGTTGGCGACAATCGGCGTGCGCGGGGCTGGGGGCAACTTCGGAACTGGGGGCGGTTTCGGCGGCGTGGGTGCCCCCAGCGGGTCGGAACCCACGCTGACGGGCGCGAGAGCGGTCGTGGAAAGCAGCGCGAGAGAGGCTGCCAGCCAAAGCAGGTTGCTCATCGGTACTCCGGGGTTCGAGTCTTGGACGACTCGAGCCGCGCTCAGCGTGCACGCGGACGCGCGCGTCGGCCGCGAAAAGATTTCTGTTCTGCTGACTGCACCGGGCGGGCTCACGCGGGCGGGGCTCGCGGGTGGTCGCGCTCGGCTACGTGCGTAGCCGCGACACACCCGGCTACGGAACCCCGAGCGGGCACACGAAGGCGTCGTGTCGACGTTGCGGATTCACCAGCGCACGTAGACTTCGTCCAGCCAAGTGTGTGCGCCCTCTGCCACGTGAGTTCCGAAGTTGAACTGGACGATGTGACTCGCTTGCAGCGTCGCGAAATCGAGGCTTTGGGTGCTTGAAGCCAGAGCGTGGAGCGGCACCTGGACGCGACGGTACTCGGCCGAAGACGGGAACGTGAGGCCCTCGAATCGATAGAAGGCCCCGCCGAGCTCCAGGAAGACCGTCGAGTAGTACGACGGCGCCGGCGTATCGGTTCGCGCAAAGAACTCGAGATACGCCTGAGAAAAGCCGCCTGCGCTCATCGCGCCCGGACCGACGTCGATGGCGTAGACCCGCAGGTTCTTGGTGCACAAGGTCTTGTTGGGCGCCAGCACGCAATCGTCGGTCATCAGGCACTGTGCGCCGAACTGACAACCGCTCGCGACGATGGCCCCGTCCAGGATGCTTCCAGTGAACGGGGACTCGCCAAAGATCTCGAGTGGACTCGAGGACAGCGCGATGGGAGTTGCGGGTGCCAAACGGGAGCTCGAAAACTCACAGCCCGACGTGTCTCGTACGATCAGGGTGCCAGTGTACGTCGTGCCTGGTGTGAGCCCGTCGCTGGTGGTGGCGCTCGTCGGATCCGGGGAGGAGTTCGGCAACACAGCCAGTCCGAGCTCCGGGTTGGTGGAAGAGTCGTAGGTCAGTTTCTGGTCACCGGCCTCGAGCTCGAGGCGGTAGGACTGGAAGCTCGGCGCCCACACGTCCGCTTGCCCGTCGGGTTGCCACGTCCAGCGGATCGAGTTGGGCGTGACCCACGCCGGTTTGAAGTCGCTGAAGGTCACCTTCGCGACGCAAGCGTCCGGGCCCTTCGCGCAATAGGCGCCCGCTACCGTTCCGGGCGGCACGCACACCGCGCAGACTGCGTCGCACTCGTAGTCGTCCGCGCACGGGCACTTGCGACCGGCGAGGTCGATCTCCTGGTGCCCGCAGCCGACGAGCGAGGCGACGAGGGCAATCCAGCCGAGGTGGCGCAGTGTCATGCGAACCCCGACAGGTTATCCGACGCGGGTCTTCGGCAGGGCTTTTCCCCTTCGGTCGAACGTCAGCCGGCGGAAGCTGGGTCGAGCCCGCGCGGGCGGCGGTCCAGCTTTTCGGAGGGGATGGCTCGACTCGAGCGCGCGAGGTAGCCTCTGCGATCTTGAGCCGTTTCGAGACCGATCCCGAGGCCGAAGAAATCCGGACCGCGGTGGCCACGCCCCTGGAGGCCAGGTCGAGCAGCTTTCAGGTGAGTGTGGTGGCCGGGCCCGACCAGGGAAAGTCGTGCACGCTGGACGCGTCGCTGCCCGCGCCGATGCTGATCGGGCAGAGCCCCGTCTGCGAGTTTCGCCTCGACGACCCGATGGTCTCCCGGCGTCATGTTTCGCTCGACGTCGAGCGTGGGCACGTTCGCATCCGGGACCTCGGTTCCACCAACGGCACCGTGGTCGACGGCGTGCGCGTCAACGACGCCGAGCTCGCCGGGGGGGAACGCATCACGATCGGCGAGACGGTTCTCGCGCTCGAGCGCCGCGCCGAACGCCCGCACGGCGCTCCACCCGAACGCGATCACTTCGGCAGCGTGCTCGGCAAGAGCCCGGTCATGCGCCGGCTCTACCCGCTCCTCGAGCGGTTGGCCGCCTCCGACGTGCCGTTGGTGATCGAAGGCGAGACCGGCACGGGCAAGGAACTCCTGGCCGAAGCGCTGCACCTCGCCAGCCGTCGAGCCCCGGGCCCCTACGTGGTGTTCGATTGTACGGCGGTGGCGCCGAGCTTGGTGGAAGCCGAGCTCTTCGGGCACGAGCGTGGTGCGTTCACCGGGGCCGTCGCCAGTCGCAAGGGCGTCTTCGAACTGGCGCACGGTGGAACCTTGCTCATCGACGAAGTCGGTGACCTGCAGCTCAACCTTCAGCCGAAGCTGCTGCGCGCCCTCGAACGCTCGGAGATCCGCCGCGTCGGCGGGGCTCAACCGATACGGGTGGACGTGCGGGTGATCGCTGCGACGCGCCGCGACTTGGATCAAGCCGTCCAGCTCGGGCGTTTCCGCGACGACCTCTTCTATCGACTCGCGGTGGCACGCGTCGAGCTCCCGCCGCTGCGGTCACGGCGCGAAGACATTCGCTTTCTGGTGCAGCATTTCTATCGCGAGTTCGGCGCGCGGGAGGCCCCGACCCGAGAGATCTTGGCGGAGTGGGAGTCCCTGGAGTGGCCCGGGAACCTGCGCCAGCTGCGCAATGCGGTCGCCCGCCACCTCGCCTTGGGCGAGCTCGGGCGGGAGTCTCCGCCGCCGCCCGCGGGGGAGAACACGCAGGTCCACGCGGACTACCTCACCGACCTCATCCAGCAGAAGTTGCCGTTCTCCATCGCGCGTGCGCGGGTTCTCGCCGAGTTCGAAGTCCGATACGTGGAGCACGTCTTGGCGGAGCACGGCGGGAACGTGGCCAAGGCTGCCGAAGCCTCGGGGCTCGCGCGCCGCTACTTTCAACTCTTGCGCTCGGGAAAACGCCGTCGCTGATCGTCAGAATCGCCCGCGGATCGCCACTCCGCCCGGCGTGACACCCACGCTCGCCGACGGCACGGTTCGGGTGGGCGCCACGAGCCACCAGGACACCCCCGCAGCCATCAGTACCCCGCCGGTGACCAACGCTACGTTGGACAAGTCGGTGAGCTGGTCTCCCTCGTCGCGGTAGCGGCCGGCGTCTTCGCCCGTCGTCGCCTCTCTCGCGCGATCGTACTTCTGCCGGGACGCGAGGGCGAGGAAGCCACCGCCGCCGACCGCGAGCACACCGCTCGCTGCCAGGACCCACGGCCAGGGGTTCGCTCGGTTCTCCGTGCGGCGTTCGGCCACTGGCGACGGTCGGGGCGCTGGAGTCGGCTTCGGCGCGTGGTCGAGCTCTCGAATGCGTCCTTCGATGCGCTTCCGTTCCGGAGTGTCTGGCACGAGCTCCAGGTACTTCTGGAAGCCGGCGCGCGCCTCGCTCCGGCGCCCGAGACTGGCGTTCTGCTCGGCGTCCACCAGCACGGCGCGGGCGATCTGCGAGCGCAACGCCTTGACTCGGCCTGCCACGATGCTGGCGTCTTCGGCTTCTGGCTTCTCGCTCAGGTATCGCTCGTACGCTTCGATGGCACCGGTCAAGTTGCCGTTCGCCTCGCGGGCACGCGCCGCGTTGTAGAGCAGTTGGGGGTCCGCCTTCAACGCGTAGGCCTCGAGCGCGAGCTGCTCGGCCCGCGCGAAATCTCCGTCACCGAACGCGCGGGTTGCCTGTTCGACCAAGGCCTTGAAGCGATCGGGGTCGCGACCGAGGGCCGGCTGCGCCAACTGGAGCACGACGACGGCCGCGAGCCACGCGTACCAACTCGCGCGCACGCCGGAAGAACTCGAGGCCATGATCTCTCACGCTATCCGATGGGCGCCGGAGGAACCAGCTAGAGCGCTTGTCCACCCGGATCGCTTCCGGTAAATTTCGTGCGTGGTCGAGCCAGCGGTTTCCGGTGTGCCCGCGCGGCTCGGTCGCTTCGAGGTGGTCGGACTCCTGGCCACTGGCGGCATGGCCGAGATCCTGCTCGCGCGCATCCACGGGCCGAGCGGGTTCGAGCGCCCGGTGGTGATCAAACGGATCTTGCCGCACCTCGCGCGCTTGCCGGAGTTTCGCACGATGTTCACCGACGAAGCCCGGCTCGTGGCGCGGATCTTCCACGAGAACGTCGTGCAAGTTCACGAGCTCGGCGCGGAAGGGGACGAGCTCTTCCTGGTGATGGAGTATCTCGAGGGCGAGAGTGCCGGCGGCCTCACGCGACGCTTGGTCGGGCGCGGCGCCGAGCTCGAGCCGTGGCTCGGAGCTCACATCGTCGCGGAGGCCTGTGCAGGGCTCCACGCCGCCCACGAGCTCGACGGAGACACAGGAGAGCCCTTGGGGCTCGTCCACCGCGACATCTCGCCGCAGAATCTGTTCGTCACCTATTCGGGGGGCACCAAAGTCCTGGACTTCGGCATCGCCAAGGCCGCCGACCGCAGCACCAAGACGAAGACGGGGCATGTCAAAGGCAAGTTCCAATACATGTCGCCGGAGCAGTGTCTCGGCGAATCCGTCGATCGACGGTCCGACATTTTCTCGCTCGGGATCGTTCTCTACGAGCTGACGACCGGACGCAGATTGTTCAAACGGGACAACGAGCTCCTGACATTCCAAGCGATCTGCCGGGAGCCCATCGTGTTCCCCTCGAAGCTCGTTCCGAGCTACCCCAAAGCGCTCGAGCCCATCGTGCTCCGTGCTCTGGCTCGGCGCCCCGAAGACCGCTACTCGACCGCCCAAGACATGCGCACGGATCTCGTTTTGGCGATGCGCGAGATCGATGACTCCCGCGATCCACGTCAAGCGTTGGCTCAGCTGATGTCGCGGGAGTTCTCCGATCGAATCGGCGAGAAGCGCGAGATGCTGAAGAAAGTCGGGGCGGGGGGCAGTGCGCCGAAGGAGATCCCGGTTGCCGAAGCGGACGAAGGCGTGGACATCCCGGCGGTGACGGCGCTGTCCGCGACGCTCCAGGCGAGCCCTCGAGCCAAGCGGCGGCCACGCCGCATGGGCCTCGTGGCGGCGGCGCTCGTGGCGCTGGCAGCGGTGGTTGTCGCTATCGCATTCGTCCCTCGCTCCGTCGAGTCCGACGCGAGTCGGGCTGCGGCTTCGGGTGGAGGCTCTGGGGCAGAGGTCGCTCCGCTCGTGACGCTGGAGGTCGCTTCCAGTCCACCGGGTGCGTCGGTGACCGCCAACGGCCAAGGGCGCGGGAAGACTCCCCTGGCGCTAGCTTTCGCTCGCGGGTCCAAGGTGCGCGTCGAGTTGACCTTGGCGGGTCACGACTCGATCGAACGCGAGCTCACTCTCGACGCGAATCGGACCCTGGACATCTCGCTCACGCGAGCCGCATCGGTCGCGTCAGCGTCCCCGGCGTCGGGCGCGCCCGCCCCGGCGACGTCGCCCCGTCGACCGCACGCTGCGGTGCCTCCCGTTTCGAGCAAGGCCGGCGCCGAGGTGGCTGTTCCAAAATGGTGAGCCCGCCGGACCGTGGGTGCGGGCTGGATCAACTGGATCACCCGACGCACTATCCGATCCCACCCAATCCCCCCGCCCGCGGATCAATTGGATCACCGTCGCACGCGAGGTGCGGAGTTCCATTCGGGCACGGCTCTTGCTCATGGTGTTGGCGGAGGTTGCCGTGAGACTAGCGTGGACATTGATCCTGTGTGCGTCGACCGTGGGTTGCGGAAGCGATGACAGCTCGGGTGGCGGGGGAACGTCGAGCGGCGGCACGTCGAGCGGTGGCACGTCGAGCGGCGGCACGTCGAGCGGCGGCACGTCGAGCGGCGGCACGTCGAGCGGCGGCACGTCGAGCGGCGGCACCGCCGGCGCCGCGAGCGGTGGGAGCGCCGGAACCGCGAGCGGTGGCACGTCGAGTGGAGGCACCGGCGGCACGTCGAGCGGCGGCAGCGGTGGCACGTCGAGTGGAGGCAGCG
>Ga0268298_10003284_pt1 | contig 16666 bp, 15 predicted proteins | sample WWTPWeurt_MetaG_FD_194462 | JGI IMG/M metagenome (GOLD analysis project Ga0268298, IMG submission 194462) | Activated sludge microbial communities from WWTP in Nijmegen, Gelderland, Netherland - WWTP Weurt | ecosystem: Engineered > WWTP > Aerobic digester > Activated sludge | place... | reverse complement strand
GTAACTTTTACTGTAGATGTGACCAACACCAATTATGTCTACCTCGGTTATAGAGAATTTGCAGGAGATGCTTTTGCAAAAACACAAATGTTTGATGATGGAGCCCATGGTGACGGCGCAGCATCCGATGGAACATTTGGTGTTACCATTTTTGCAGGCGCATCTGATTTGCAATATTATTTCTATGCTGAAAATAACGACGCCGGAGTTTTTTCTCCTGAGCGCGCTGAGCATGAATTTTATTATCTGGTAGTTGATGCTGATGTTGTAATAAATGAAGTGATGCCAAAAAACAATGTTACAGCAACGGACGAAGAAGGAAAATACGAAGATTGGATTGAATTGTACAATAACACTTCTTCGTCAATAGATTTGACTGGATATTATTTATCAGACGATATTTCAAATCCAAACAAATGGCAATTCCCGGATACCAGTATAGCAGCAAATAGTTACCTGATCATCTGGTGTGATGAAGACACACTGGATGCCGGTTTACATGCTAACTTTAAACTGACATCTGGAGGTGAAATCATTGTTCTGTCCAATTCAAGTGGTTTTTCAGTAAATCAGGTAACAGTGCCTGAAATTGAATCATCTTCCACTTATGGTCGTTACGTAAACGGAACGGGTTCTTTTATCAGAATGGTGCCTACATTCAATGCTGAAAATTCTTTTACTGCTGTTTCAATTGATGAACAAGAATTGGTTGAAATTTCTATTTATCCAAATCCGGCAAATGACTTCATTTATGTAGTTACAAATTCTGATCAGTTAATGGATTATCAGCTGTATAATTTACAAGGTGCATTGGTCTATTCAGGTCAGATCGAAAATAATTCAGCAATCCAAATTGGTTCACTTGAAAGTGGAACGTATGTAGTTTATCTACCGCAAAGTGGTCAGGTTAAAAAGCTGGTGAAACTTTGATTTAGTTTTGATTTTCTTTAGAAAAATCCGCGTGTTTTTACATGCGGATTTTTTTATGGTGCATATCCAGTATAACCTGAGTCAAAACCTTCTTTGGCAACAACGGTGTGTGTTTTCTTTTTACAGGTATAGGTCAATTTTTTATCCCAGATATATGGATACTGAACATTTGCGTAATATTTTCTTCCCTGCTGATAAATCTGATAACGTTCTTTTTCACTTGGTTCTTTTGGTTTTTCCTGAAAATAGATTTCTGTTGAATCACCCATAGATGGAAAATAAGAATGATAGGGCGTAAATTTGCTGACATTAATAATCAGTGTATCGCCTTTTACCAATTTTAGTTTTTCTCCGTTCAGATAAATTTCCTGAAGGGTGATGGGGTTTTTTACAAGAAAAAAATATGATTCACTTCTGGAAATTCCGCTGTCTTCCATTCCTCCATAAACTTCAGAATACGAATTGTAATAACTTACCAGCTCATTTTGCGCTTTCAGAACGAATGGACAGATAAAAACCAAAAAAATCAGAAAACCTTGTTTCATAGTATCTAAAAGTACAATTTTGAAGCCAAAAGGTTCAGTGAATTTATTTGCGCAACTTCAAAACATGATTTAGTGCTTCTTCAACAGTTGAAAATTTAAACTGATATTCTGCACCGCGAAGTCTTTCTGATGAAACTCTGCTTCCTTTTAAGACAAGATTTCCCATTTCACCAAAAAGTAATTTAATGATAAAAGCCGGAACTGCGGGTGCCCACAATTTTTTACCGAGATGTTTTGAAACCACCGCAGTAAATTCTGAATTTGTTAAGTGATCCGGCGCAACGGCATTGTAAGCACCGGAAAGATTTTTATCCCGAATTGCTTTGAGGTAAATCTGTACTAAATCATCCAGGTGAATCCAGGGCATGAATTGTTTTCCGTCACCAAGTTTTGATCCGACATTCCATTTAAATGGAAGTACTATTTTATCAAGTGCACCGCCTTTTTCTGAAAGCACAAGGCCCGTTCTTATTTTTACAATTCGGGCGCCACGGGAAGCAAATTGATCAGCCGCTTTTTCCCAGTCATGCGTTAGTTGCGAAAGAAAATCATTTCCTGGCGAATCTGTTTCGGTAAAAATATGCTGTGTGGTTTGTGTGCCATAAATGTTGGCACCAGATGCAGAAATGAAGGTGTTGATCTTAGCGTTTTTGGATTTTTCAAATAGTAAATTGGCGGTTTGAACACGGCTACTGTAAAGTTTTTCTTTTCTTGATTTTGTCCATCTTTTTGCACCAATGTTTTCACCTGCAAGATGAATGATGTGATCAATTTCTGCAAAAATTGTTTCGTCTAATTCATTTTTTTCCGGAGACCAACGATGATAGCGGTACGAATACGATTCCGGTTTTTTTCTCAAAAGATGAATGACTTCATACCCGTTTTCAACTAATACTTTTGAAAGTTCTTTTCCAATTAAACCTGAAGCACCGGTGATGAGTATTTTTTCCATGGTTTGAATTTAATGGTATTAATTGTCGATGAAAATAGAATAACCCATTATTTAACGTTTGCGATTCAAATTCTCCCTCAGGCGCAGGTCGAGGTAATTTCCCGTAGTCACAGGTCGCGGTAATTTCCCGTAGTCACAGGTCGCGGTAATTTCCCGTAGTCGCAGGTCGCGGTAATTTCCCGTAGTCGCAGGTCGCGACCTGCGACTACGGGAAATTTTACGAAAGCAGTTTTCACGCCAGTGCTTTTTTAAATCGTTGAATAATCCGTTCACGTGCAAATTTATGGTCGACAATAGGCGTGACGTAATTTTCTGGATCAAAGCCGGGAATCCATCTACGGACATAATTAAAATCCGGATCAAATTTTTCCTGTTGTATAATTGGATTAAAAACCCTGAAGTATGGAGCAGCATCACAGCCGCAACCTGCAGCCCATTGCCAGTTTCCGTTATTGGAGGCTAAATCATAATCCAGTAATTTTTCAGCGAAATAGGCTTCTCCCCAGCGCCAGTCAATGAGTAAATGTTTAACCAAAAAACTGGCAACAATCATTCGTACTCGGTTGTGCATGAAACCGGTTTGATTGAGTTGTTTCATACCAGCATCAACAATTGGATATCCCGTTTCACCATTACACCACTTTTCAAATAGTTCAGGATCATTTTCCCACTCAATAAAATCGTATTTCTTTTTGAAACTTTCTGTCACCACATGCGGAAAATGATAAAGTATCTGACTGAAAAAATCACGCCAGATTAACTCAGAAAGAAATACCTGATTTTTTGAATCGGCAAAATAGACCAGACTGCGGATGCTGATGGTTCCAAAACGCAAATGATGTCCCGCAAGAGTTGTTTTTTCAGCTTCAGGAATATCGCGATGTTTGTCGTAATCTTTAACCAGCGATGTATTTAATGCTGGAATCGCAATTTTTGATTTTTCAAATCCAATCGCTGACAGCTGAAAATTTTTATACCTGACGTTTGCAAAATTTGTGCTGAGGTCTTCCATTTTTTCAGGAATATATCCGGGAAGAGATCTGAATTTTTCAAGCCACTTATTTTTGTAAGCGGTGTAGACGGTATAAGGCGTTCCATCTGCTTTTTGTATTTCATCCTTCTCAAAAAAAACATGATCTTTGAAAGAATAAAAACCGATTTTTTCAGAATTCATTAATTCGCGGATTTTCTGATCCCGATTTATTGCGTAAGGCTCATAGTCGTGATTACAGAAAACTGCCCTGACTGAATATTCCGATGTTATTTTTTTCCAGACTTCTTCAGGTTTACCAAATTCAATTAGAATATCGGATTTATAGGATTGTAATTTTTCGGAGATGCTAATCAATTGCTCATAAATAAATGTAACGCGCGGGTCAGTTTCAGGCAAATGCTCCAGAATAGTTTTATCGAAAATGAACAGAGGCAGCACCTTATATCCTGACTGAAGTGCTGCAACCAGACCGGTATTATCATTCAGCCGCAAATCGCGTCTGAACCAAAATACAACTAAAGGTTCTTTGAGTGGTTTTGTGTTCACATTTATTAAACAATTTAAAGGTGAAATTGTTCACTTGAAAAAATTCTGAACTTTAGCATGGCTTACGTGTATTTTAAGAAAAGTAGATTATGAGATGTCATTTTTTTTTTGTGCTGGTTTTTGCCGCTGGATTTTCTGTAAAAAGTCAGCAAACAGTTTTTGAAACTACATTTGAGCCAAGAACCGTCACCTACAATGCTTCACCAGATCCACGTGAATGTTGGGAGGCAGTTGATGAAGGCGTTGAAATTACAACAAACAAAGGGGTGGGTTTTTTTCTGATCCCTTCTGATCAATTTTACAAATTATCCGAGCAATTAAAAGATAAAGCATACACCATTACGGTTCAATATTATAATGCTAGCGAAGCAGATTATCATGCAACCGGTGAGGTGGTTTCAATTTTATGTGAAGGCCAGACGGTTTACCAACGACCGTATTAAAATAACTTGTATCTTTCTGCTTCCAAAAATCAGACAGATGAAACAGCTTGAATTCAAAACCACCATCCATGCGCCGGCAGCTAAGGTCTGGCAACTATTATGGAACGATACCAGTTACAGACACTGGACATCCGTATTTCACGATTCATCCTTTGCAAAAACGGATTGGAAAGAAGGATCAGCAGTTCATTTTTTAGGCGACACCGGAGATGGGATGTATTCAAAAATTCTATCAAAAAAGGAGAATCTTGAAATGATATTTGAGCATTTGGGTGTGGTGAAAAATTTTGCGGAACAACCCATGGATGAAGATACAAAAAAATGGTCGGGTTCGAAAGAGCAGTATTTTCTTAAAGAGACGAATGGAGTAACAGAATTAGTTGCCAAAGTTGACATTGTAGATGATTTTGAAGATTATTTCAGTTCTACTTTTCCCAAAGCACTTGAAAAAATAAAAGACCTTGCTGAAGGAAAAATCAAAGAACAAATTATTATTGCTGCGGAAGTGAATGCGCCGTTGGAAAAAGTCTGGAATTTTTTCACCGGACCAGAACATGTAACGAAGTGGAATCAAGCATCCCCTGACTGGCATTGCCCGGCAGCGGAGAATGATCTGAGGACCGGAGGTAGTTTTAAATCGACGATGGCTGCTAAAGATGGATCGTTTTCGTTTGATTTTGGCGGAACATATCTTCAAGTTGATCCAATGAAATCGTTTCATTACATTATGGAAGATAACAGAGAAGTGCTGGTTGAATTTATACAAAATGAAAATTCGGTACGGGTGCGTGAATCGTTTCATCCGGAAGGAACTAATCCGCATGACATGCAGCGCGGAGGCTGGAAAGCAATTCTGGAATCATTTAAAAAGTACACCGAGTCAAATTAATTTTATTCAGCGTTTGATTTCAGATTTAAATTGACGCCTGGAATCAGGCTTTCATTTTTTTACGAATGAAACAATTGATTGTCATTTTTTTTGCTGCTTTTACTGTGGTCGTTTTTTCTCAGGAAGAAATGCCGTTTGAAATTGGCAAGACGGTTAAAATTCATTCTGAAATTCTTAATGAAGACCGAACGATCAATATTTTTTTACCACATGATTATGAATTGGATACGGCTACTTCATACCATGTAATTTATTTGCTGGATGGTTCAGCAGATGAAGATTTTATTCATGTAGCCGGTTTGGTTCAGTTCTATTCGTTTTCGTGGATTGGTGCGATACCACCAACAATTGTGATTGGGATTTCGAATGTTGACCGCAGGCGTGATTTTACTTTTCCAACAACAGTTGAACAGGATAAAACAAATAATCCCACATCCGGTGGTTCTGCATTATTCATGAAATTTTTGTCTGATGAGCTTGTTCCATACATGGATAAAAATTACCGGCTGAATCCCGATCGGACAATTATTGGTCAGTCACTTGGTGGTTTATTGGCGACGGAAATTTTATTTACCAATCCTGAATTATTTAAGAATTACTTCATTATTTCTCCGAGCCTCTGGTGGGACAACCAATCTATTTTGGAAAGAAAGTGGGCACAGGTTATTGGCAACAAACGAATCTACATTGCGGTGGGGGATGAAGGAAAATTAATGGTGCCACCTGCAAAGAAACTCTACACCGAACTTAAAAAAACCGGAGGAAATCTGAATGCGTTGTATTTTGAATTTTTTAAAAACAGAACTCACGGAGATGTTTTGCATGAGGCGCTGGAAGTGGGATTTGAGAAATTATTTAGTGAGCACTAAATTCAAGCTATGTGGATAGATTATAATTATCTTAATTCATTAAGAACAGGAACAGCTGAAGATCCGTTGCGGATTTTAATGAGTGCGTGCCTGACTGGAATTGAATGCGGATACGATGGAACTGCCAACGGCGAGTATCCATCAGCATTAAAAATTCTGAAATACCCGACTGTAAAAATTACAAAATTTTGTCCTGAAGAATTTTCATTTGGTACGCCACGGGCTATGTGTGATATTTATGGTGGAACCGGATTTGATGTTTTAAAGGGAACAGCAAAAGTTCTGGCAGAGGATGGAACAGATTGGTCAGAAGGAATGATCCGGGCATCTGAAAAAATGCTTGCGCTTGCCGTTGAAAATAAAATTGAAATTGCCGTGATGATGGATGTATCAGCGGCGTGCGGAAGTCAGGTGATTTATGACGGAAACCGGTTTGATGCGAATAAAAAATATCAGATTGGCGCCGGTGTTTGTGCTGCGCAGCTGATTAATCATGGCTTTAAAGTAATATCTCAGCGGGACTATAAATCACTTGAAATTCTTTATTCAAAAATCGATACTGCTCATACAAAAAACGCATCTGCCATTGATCATCATGAGATACAGTGGTACAAAGATTATTTTAAGGATAAGTAAAAATTGGATTACTCCATATTCGAACTCAACCACCTTCTCAAAACTTCTACATCCATTTTTTTTCTGGCTGCCAGACTTTGAAGTTGCTCTTCAGTAATTTTTCCAACACCAAAATAGTGTGATTCAGGATGTGAAAAATACCAGCCGCTCACAGAACTCGCCGGCATCATGGCCATGGATTCAGTTAATGAAACTCCGGTTTTTGAATGTGCATCCAGTAATTTAAACAAACCCGGTTTCTCCGTATGATCAGGGTTTGCCGGGTATCCCGGAGCAGGACGAATGCCTTTGTATTTTTCTGAAATTAATTCGTCTTTTGATAAAGCAGATTTTTCATATCCCCAGAATTCCTGTCTTACCCGTTCGTGCATTCTTTCTGCAAATGCCTCAGCTAATCTGTCAGCAAGTGCTTTGAGTAAAATGGAATTATAGTCGTTGTGGTCTTTTTCAAATTCAGCTAATTTATTTTCAATACCTAATCCGGCAGTGACAACAAATCCCCCGATATAATCTGCCAAACCAGATTCTTTAGGAGCAATAAAATCAGATACACATTCATTCACGGCACCTTCCGTTTTTTTCAACTGCTGACGCATTCCAAATTGTGTGTGCAGAATTTTTGAGCGCGACTCATCTGTATAAATTTCAATATCATCTTCATTTACCGTATTTGCCGGCCAGATTCCGATTACAGCTTTTGCCTGAATCCAGTTTTCACGGATAATGTCATCCAGCATTTTATTGGCATCGTTGAATAAACGCGTTGCTTCAACGCCCATATTTTCATCTTTCAGAATGTTCGGATATTTTCCGCGCAATTCCCAGGTGTGAAAGAATGGTGTCCAGTCTATGTACTCTCTCAGTTCAGATAAACTGTAATTTTCAAATTCTTTTACACCCACAAATTTTGGAACAATCGGTGCATTCTTTTTCCAGTCAATTTTGAATTTGTTTTTTCTTGCATCTTCGAGAGAGTGGTACGATTTAAAATCTTTTTTCGCTGCATAATTTTCTCTTACTTTTGCAAAATCTGACTGAACCTCTTTGATGAAATTCTCTTTGTCCTCACTCAGCAAACTGGATACAACGGTTACAGATCGTGAAGCATCCAGGACATAAACGGTCTGACCTTTTTTATAATTCTGCTCAATTTTTACAGCCGTATGCACTTTCGAAGTGGTTGCGCCACCAATCAAAAGCGGAATGGTAAAACCTTCCCGCTCCATTTCTTTTGCAACGTGAACCATCTCATCCAGTGAAGGTGTTATCAATCCACTTAAACCAATGACATCGACATTTTGTTCTTTTGCCACCTGCAATATTTTTTCAGCAGGAACCATCACGCCCAAATCAATAATTTCATAATTGTTGCAGCCCAAAACAACACCCACAATATTTTTTCCAATATCGTGCACATCACCTTTAACGGTTGCCATCAGCACTTTTCCTTTGGCTTTGGTTTCAGTTTTTGAAGCTTCAATAAATGGTAATAAATAAGCCACCGCTTTTTTCATTACGCGTGCTGATTTCACAACCTGAGGCAAAAACATTTTTCCGGATCCAAATAAATCTCCCACCACATTCATTCCATTCATCAGATGTCCTTCAATGACTTCAATCGGTTGTTTAACTGATAATCTTGCTTCTTCTACATCCTGATCTATAAAATCTGTAATTCCTTTTACTAAAGAGTAGGTGATTCTTTCCTGCAAATTTTCTTTTCTCCATTCCAGATCTGCTTTTTTCTCTTTCGCACCTGCAACAAAAGTTTCTGCAAAACTTAAAAGTCGGTCTGTCGCATCTGGTCTTCTATCCAATAAAACATCTTCAACACGTTCTAATAAATCTTTCGGAATTTCATCATACACCTCAAGCATGGTTGGGTTGACAATTCCCATATCAAGTCCGTTTTCAATTGCATAATACAAAAAGGCAGAGTGCATTGCTTCACGCACCGGATTATTTCCACGGAACGAAAATGACACGTTTGAAATTCCACCGCTCACATGCGCACCGGGTAAATTTTCTCTGATCCAGCGTGTAGCTCTGAAAAAATCCAACGCATTTAAACGGTGTTCATCCATGCCTGTTGCAACCGGGAAAACATTCGGATCAAAAATGATATCCTGGGGCGGGAATTTAACTTTATCTACTAAAATGCGATACGATCGCTCGCACATTTGAATTCGTTTTTCGTAAGTGTCTGCCTGTCCATTTTCATCAAACGCCATGACAATAACTGCAGCACCGTATTGTTTAATTTTTTTCGCCTGGTAAATAAAATTTTCTTCACCTTCTTTTAACGAGATGGAGTTTACAATACATTTTCCCTGGACACATTTTAATCCGGCTTCAATAATTTCCCATTTGGATGAATCAATCATGATTGGCACCCGGGCAATGTCCGGTTCTGATGCAATGAGATTTAAGAATTTCACCATTGCTTCTTTTCCGTCAATCAAACCATCGTCCATGTTGACGTCAATAATTTGTGCGCCTCCTTCTACCTGATCACGAGCTATAGCAAGTGCTTCTTCAAATTGTCCTTCTTTGATGTGACGCAAAAATTTGGCTGATCCTGCCACGTTGGTTCGTTCTCCAATATTTATAAAATTAGATTCTGGTGTTACTTCCAATGGTTCCAGTCCGCTCAATTTCATGTTTGGCAAATTGGTCCATTTGTATTTGTATTTTCCGGGATAGGATGGGTGAATCATTTTTTTAGGATTTAGCTCTTAGGAAATAGGAGTTAGTATTTTTTTTTAGGATTTAGCTCTTAGGAATTAGGATTTAGTTTTGGTTCTTTTTGTTCAAAATACATTGTAGTGTCATTTCTTCTTTTATTCATTTTTATTCTTAAGCATTCGTTCAAAGTGAGGAGTTTAGCCTTCGAATGATACTCTACTAAATCCTAAGAGCTAAATCCTATATCCTTAATCTACTTAAACCCCCGCTCCTTTTTAATCTTATCATACGCCTCTTGTACCTTCTGGAATTTTTCTTTTCCGTTTTTTTCAAATTCGGGTCCTAATGAACTCAATTTATCCGGATGATATTTGACGGCCATTTTACGGTATGCTTTTTTTACTTCTTCGTCTGTTGCATTTGTATTAATCTCTAAAATTTTATAAGCTGAGTCAACGTCTTTGTAGTACATGTTTTTCAGTGAGAGAAAATCTTTTTCAGATATTCCTAAATAATCTGCAAGCTGATGCAAAATGTGAATTTCTGATTTATCGACATGACCATCAGATTTGGAAACTTCAAAGAGATAGCGTAACAATTCCAGCCTTAGCGGATGTTCCATATTCTGTCTGATCTGAAAACAAATTTCTCTGACCGGAATATCTTGCTTCAAAATCTCTTGTAGTAATTTGATGTATTCATTTGTTCGGGGTGTACCAAATTGTCTGGTAAAAAAATCACGTACAAACTGAATTTCTGATTTTAAAATTTTTCCATCTGCTTTCATCACAACAGCCGACAAAGCAATTAAAGCAGCGCCAAAATCACCTGATTGTGTTTGATGCGGTTGATTTCCGGCAATAATTCTTCTGGTTTGCTGCGCTGAATTTCCCACATCCAGAATTCCACCAATAGCAACACCAATCAATGCTCCTAAAGGACCACCGAATGCCCAGCCTAAGCCACCGCCTAATATTTTACCGAAGTGTGCCATTTATTTAGTTATAAGGAAAAAGGGAAAAGGAAAAAGAGCGTAGGGCAAAATGATTCCGCTGATTTGTTCTTCGCACCATTAAATATTCCATTTCTCAGTGTTCCATTTTTTATCAAACTTTTTGCCCTTTTTCCTCTGCCCTTTTCCCTTTTCTAACACCAAATCCGCAATCGCCTTAATATGAGCAGGAGTTGTTCCGCAACATCCACCAACAATATTTACCAAACCTTCATCCAGATACGTTTTAATTTGCGCGGCCATCATTTCAGGTGTTTCATCATAATGTCCCATCTCATTTGGTAAACCTGCATTAGGATGTGCTGAAATTGCAAATGGTGCTTTGTTTTTTAATACTTGCAAATAAGGTCGTAAAGTACTTGCTCCAAGTGCACAATTGAAACCTACAGTTAACAAATCAGCATGCTGAACAGAAACTAAAAATGCTTCAGCCGTCTGACCAGAAAGCGTTCTTCCACTGGCATCGGTAATAGTTCCTGAAATCATGATGGGAAGATTTGTTCCCAATTTTTCCTGAACATTTTGAACAGCAAACAATGCAGCTTTAGCATTTAGCGTATCGAAAATAGTTTCAATTAAAAGTACATCACTGCCTCCTTTTATTAATCCTTCAACTTGCTCTTCATAGGCCGTTACCATTTTATCAAAAGTGGTACTTCTGAATCCCGGGTCATTTACATTTGGAGAAATGGAAAGCGTTACGTTAGTTGGTCCAATAGATCCTGCTACAAAACGTGGTTTGGAAGGGTCTTTTTTTGTGAATTCATCACAGACTTCTTTGGCAATTTTTGCTCCGTGAAAATTAATATCGTAAGTGTATTTTTCCAGCCCGTAATCAGCTTGTGCAATCGTGGTTCCGCTAAACGTATTTGTTTCAATGATGTCTGCACCGGCTTCCAGATATTCTCTGTGAATTTGTTTAATAATGTCAGGGCGCGTAAGCACCAGCAAATCATTATTGCCTTTCAGCGGTTTCGGATGATTTTCAAACCAGCCTTTTCTGAAATCAGCTTCTTCCAATTTGTATCGCTGAATCATCGTACCCATCGCGCCGTCCAGCACAAGAATGCGATGTTTCACTATTTCTCTGATATCGTTCATAAAACAATGCAGAGGCGAGACCGGAAAACTGATTAACGCTTATATCTTCTTCAATATTATTGAAGCAGGAATTGGCACCTTATTCTATGAAGAGAGCAGGTTGCCAAGGTTTCGCAGGGCCGGTCCCTCCACCTTTCTTTATAAGTAAATAAAAATAAGAACTGGGGCAAAGATAATCGGATTGGGAATAAAAAACAAATTGTGGATTTTTTTAAGGGCAAAGGACAGAGGACAAAGGGCAAAGGGTTTTCTGCTTTGGGGTTGAATGCGCTCTGATGTAGAATCTTTCGATTTACGTCATCAGTCCTTTTCACTTTTCGCTTATTCCTCCGTCCTTTATCATTAGCCCTTTGTCCTAAAAAAAACCTAACTTTAACCCTCAAATTTGACCATCAATGAAAGTCTATCAAAATTACGCCCTAGGTAAATGGATCAGCGGAGAAGGAATTGAAACAGAATTGTTCAACGCAATTACAGGAGAAAAAATAGGAACCTGTTCATCTGCAGGTTTGGATTATGCTGCTATGATGCAGTATGCAAAATCGACCGGAGGAAAAGCGTTAAGAAAAATGACGTTTCAGCAGCGCGGTTTAATGCTGAAAGAGCTTGCACTTTTTTTAATGAAAAATAAAAAGAAGTATTATGAAGTGAGTGCATGGACAGGTGCAACACGATTAGACTCATGGATTGATATTGAAGGTGGTTGCGGAAATTTATTTGCCAATGCATCCTTGAGAAGACAGTTCCCTGATTTGCCATATTATGTTGATGGAACTGCAGTGGGTTTATCAAAAGGAGGTTCTTTCATTGGACATCACATCATGGTTCCTAAGCAGGGTGTTGCCATTCATATCAATGCATTCAATTTTCCTATTTGGGGAATGCTTGAAAAAATTGCCGTTAACTTTTTTGCAGGAGTGCCGGCTATTGTAAAACCATCTGAATATACGTGTTTCCTGACTGAAGAAATGGTGCGTGATATTGTAGCATCCGGAATTTTACCAGAAGGATCATTGCAATTAGTTTGTGGTTTGGGAAGAGGAATATTAGAACACGTTACGCAAGATGATGTTGTCACATTTACAGGTTCAGCATCTACAGGAAAAAAATTAAAATCATTGCCCAATATTGTAGATAATTCTGTTTCATTTAATCTGGAAGCAGATTCCTTGAATGCTGCAATTCTTGGTAAAGATGCAGTTCCTGGCACACCTGAATTTGACATTTTCATAAAAGAAGTACAAAGAGAAATTACCGTGAAGGCAGGACAAAAATGTACTTCAGTGAGAAGAATTGTTGTTCCTGAAAATTTAATTGATGATGTACAGAAAGCTTTGGCATCACGTCTTGCAAAAAACACCATTGGCGACCCAGCTGATGCCAATGTGAGAATGGGATCACTTGCTACAAAATTACAGGTTGAGCGTGTTCGTCAGAATGTTGAACTGTTGATGAAAGAGCAAAAAATTGTGATTGGTGATTTGGATAATTTTGATGTACTGAGTGCAGATAAAAATAAAGGCGCATTTTTCCCGACAATTGTTTTCAGAAATGATGATCCTTTTAAAAATCAGGGCGCACATAACATAGAATGTTTTGGTCCGGTTTCAACCCTCATGCCTTATAAAAATCTGGAAGATGCTATTGAGATTGCGAAAATGGGTAAAGGTTCGTTGGTGTCTTCAATCATTACCGCTGATGATGAAATTGCAAAGGAATATGTATTAGGTGCTGCCACATCTCACGGAAGAATTCATGTTCTTAACAGACGTTGCGCTGAAGAAAGTACAGGTCATGGTTCACCAATGCCAATGCTTACACACGGTGGTCCGGGTCGTGCTGGTGGGGGTGAAGAGATGGGAGGAAAAAGAGGAGTGTTGCATTATTTACAACGTACCGCCATTCAAGGACATCCGCAAACAATCACAAAAATTACGGAACAGTTTCAAGTGGGCGCAGATATGCCGGAAGCAAATCCACATGTATTCAGAAAACACTTTGAAGAATTGGAAATTGGTGAAACTGTTTTCACACATAAGCATACAGTAACGGATGCAGACATAGTTAATTTTGCAAACGTCAGTGGAGACAATTTCTACGCACACATGGATGCCACTTCTCTGGAAGGAACCATTTTTGAAAGAAGAGTAGCGCACGGTTATTTCATTCTCTCCAAAGCTGCGGGATTATTTGTTGACCCTAAAAAAGGTCCGGTTCTATTAAATTACGGAATTGATGAGGCACGTTTTACAAAACCAGTTTATCCCGGCGCAACAATTGGGGTAAGATTTACGGTAAAAGAAAAGGTAGATCAGGAGAAAAGAAATGAAGCAGATATTGCCAAAGGAATTGTGAAATTTTTGGTTGATATTTATGATGAGACGGGAGAGACGGTTGGTATAGCCACGATTCTAACTATGGTGAAAAAGTTGAAGCAGGATTGATTGGAGGGCTAAAGCCAAAGCGAAAAGGCAAATGCCAAAAGGAAGAAGGGAAAAGGAAGAAGGACAAAGAAAAAAGGGAAAAGGAAGAAGGACAAAGGGAAAAGGGAAACGAAGAAGGACAAAGGGAAAAGGAAGAAGCGAAAAGAAGGAGGACAAAGGAAAAAGGGAAAAGATAAAATGAAAAGAGTTAGAGAAAAAAGAGAAGGATGATGGAAAAGGATATTGAGTTAGAGGAGGAGAGTTATACAAAGTACGGTGAGATTAATAATTATCAGGATTTGATTGTTTGGCAAAAGTCTATGGATTTGGTTGTTTCAATTTATGAAAAAAGTAAATCGTTTCCGGATCAAGAAAAATTTGGTTTGTCAAATCAGATTAGAAGAGCTGCAGTATCTGTACCATCAAATATAGCTGAAGGATGGGGAAGAAAATCAATTGGTAATTATATTCAGTTTTTAAAAGTTGCAAATGGATCTTTGTGCGAAACTGAAACACAATTATTGTTATCCCTAAGATTGAAATTTTTAGTTGAAGAAGAAATTATAGAATTGAAAGACAACTTAAAAGAAATTGAAAAAATGTTACGGTCATTAATTACAAAACTTGAACAAAAAAATAATTATATTCTGAAATGACGAAGGAAAACAATAACCCTTTTCCCTTTTCCCTTTGTCCTTTTGGCTAAAACAAAAAATATGAGCGCAATAAATCAAGGTCACGTAAAATTTGAAGTAAACGAAAAAGGAATCGCAACAATTGAATTCGGACATCCGTTAAGTAATTCTTTGCCGGGAAAAATTCTGGCGCAGCTGGCTAAAACAATTTCTGATGTCAGTGCAATGAGTGCTGTGAAAGTGATTGTATTAAAATCTGCCGGTGACAAAGCATTTTGTGCCGGAGCAAGTTTTGATGAATTGATTTCAATCAAAGATTTAAAGACAGGAAAAATTTTCTTCTCCGGATTTGCTAGCGTAATTAATGCGTGCAGAAAATCAACCAAATTAATTATTGGAAGAGTGCAAGGAAAAGCAGTTGGTGGTGGAGTTGGTGTTGCTTCTGCAGTTGATTATTGTTTTGCAACTAAAGCGGCTGAAGTAAAATTATCTGAGCTTGCAGTTGGAATTGGACCCTTTGTTGTTGGACCGGCAGTTCAAAGAAAAGTAGGTTTATCAGCCATGTCACAAATGACCATCAACGCAACCGAATTTCATTCAGCCGAATGGGCTAGAGAGAAAGGTTTGTATGCTCAGCTTTTTGAAACAACCGAAGAAATGGATAAAGCCATTGATGTACTGGCAACTAAATTGGCCGAATCAAATCCTGAAGCAATGGCAAAACTGAAAAAAATCTTTTGGGAAGGAACTGAAAACTGGGACAGCTTGTTAAAGGTTCGTGCAGGAATGAGTGGTGAGTTGGTGTTGTCAGAATTTACTGTCAATGCGATTAATAAGTTTAAAAGTAAGTAAGGAAAAAGGGAAAAGGAAAAAGCGAAAAAAGGGAAAAGGAAAAAGATTGATTCCGTAGTACTTTGTCCTTAATCCTTCAAAAAAGAAAAAATGATCACACAAGAAAACTTAATCGAAGCTTTAAAAAAAGTCATCGAACCTGATTTGAAAAAAGACATCATTACACTTGATCTGGTGTCTGATATTAAAATTGATGGAAAAAAAATTTCATTCAGTGTGAAAGTGTATAACCCTGCTATGCACGCTAAAAAAAGAATGGAAGAAGCACTTCAGTTTCAACTTGAGCGTGCGTTTGGAAAAGACATTCAGGCTGAAATTTCATTGATTCCATTGCCAAAAGATAAAGAACCAGAAATACGCGCAATACTTACCAATGTAAAACACATTATTGCTGTAGCGTCTGGAAAAGGTGGCGTTGGAAAATCTACAGTGACAGCAAATCTGGCGGCTGGATTAGCAAAACAAGGATACAAAGTTGGACTGGTAGATGCAGATATTTACGGACCATCTATGCCAACCATGTTTGATTTGGTAGGGCAAAGACCTGTTGGAGTAGAGAAGGATGGAAAAACTTTAATCAAACCAATTGAATCATACGGAGTGAAAATTCTTTCCATTGGTTTTTTTGCAGATCCTGAACAGGCTGTTGTTTGGAGAGGTCCAATGGCAACTAAAGCTTTAAATCAAATGTTCAAAGATGCGGATTGGGGTGATCTGGATTTTATGATTGTCGATTTACCTCCCGGAACAGGTGATGTGCATTTGACACTGGTACAAAATGTTCCATTGACCGGAGTAATCATTGTGAGTACTCCACAAGAAGTTGCTCTTGCAGATGCCAGAAAAGGAATCAATATGTTCCGCATGGATTCAGTGAAAGTTCCGGTTTTAGGAATTGTAGAAAACATGGCCTGGTTTACTCCTGAAGAGTTACCGGAGAATAAATATTACATTTTTGGTAAAGACGGTGCGAGTAATTTGGCGGCATCCATGAATGTTCCGGTATTGGCTCAAATCCCTTTGATACAAAGCGTTCGTGAGGCAGGTGATGTGGGCCGTCCAGCAGTTTTGCAGGAAAATACCTTGTCTGCGAAGGTGTTTGAAGAATTTGTGCGTAAATTTGTACAAGGCCTTCAGAAATAGAATTCTATGGA
>Ga0268298_10003283_pt1 | contig 16669 bp, 13 predicted proteins | sample WWTPWeurt_MetaG_FD_194462 | JGI IMG/M metagenome (GOLD analysis project Ga0268298, IMG submission 194462) | Activated sludge microbial communities from WWTP in Nijmegen, Gelderland, Netherland - WWTP Weurt | ecosystem: Engineered > WWTP > Aerobic digester > Activated sludge | place... | reverse complement strand
TAAGAAATTCCAGTCGCCGGCTGTAGATATGACCTTTGCCAGGGCGGCCCCGGTCGTCAGGTAGTAGAAGGCGTCACCGAATTCGCAGATGAGATGCTCGCAATGACTGACGTAAAACGCTCTTACGCCAAAGGCCAATATGAAGAGCAAGACGGCAAATATGTTCGGGTCTGTTACAAGAACAAAGAACTTAGCCGAGGGCAGCCGCCCAGCCCGTTCTTTAATGCTGTCCAGCAGCCTTTTCAACTAAATATTCTCCATTCTTGTTGCCTGATATGTGAATGGTGGAAATTGTGCGTTCTTGACACGCAGTCTGCGTCATTGATAGGATGACTTCTCGCCTGCTATGCGTCCGTAGCTCAGCCGGTAGAGCACTCGGCTTTTAACCGATTGGTCGTGCGTTCGAGTCGCACCGGACGCAATTTACTAAACATGACAGCTCTTTAAACCGCCTGTTACCAGGGGAAGTTGACGCGGAAGTACAGTGGTACGCCGCCTGTAGTCAGTCCCTGAGTGAAATCAAGCACGCCTACCTGCACGCCACGATCTTCAAAAGAGTTCGGGTAGAGATAGAGGGCAGCAGAAAATTGTGTCACAGAGCCTCGTTTTGATTCGCCGGGTCCAAGCGAGAAAACGGCCTCGAGCCCGCGAGGGGAGCGAATCGGAGCGCTGAGCTCGAAATACTTCTCGAGCAGAACCTCGTCTCCATAGGGCGGTGGCTCATCGTAATCAATGGGCAGGCTGTGCGTAGTCCACTGCCAGAGCACATCGTCCGTCCCAGAACGTTTTAGAGTGACGTTGAGCCGGGGAAACCAGTGATCGGCACCTTCAGACTCGCGATAGACGCTTAGCCGTCCACGCGTCAATAAAGGTCGGTCGATCAGCAACTGCCTTCCTTGGGCGTCAATCTCATCCATCTGAAGTCTCCCTTTCTCTGGCTTCCATTAGAATGTTGCATCAGAGAGGTAGCATAGCACTTGGGTCTTTTCTTAGACGACATTTACTAAGAGCTGGATGTATTCAAGTGCTACTTTGAAACAGAATTTTGAGAATCAATTTTTTCTTGCAAAGTTTTTTGCGCCAACATATCGGATAATTTATCGATGGCCGAAGAACGCATTATTCGCTTTCCCCACCGCCGCTCAATTGGAACGCTTTTCGTCGCCCCGATAAGCCAGCCAGAGGAGTGGGAGCTTCTTTCGGTCGTGCGCGGACTTGTCGTCTCGCCGGAAAATAACCCGATCAAATGGGAAGTGCTGGACGAAGCGCGGGGCGCTGTAAAAGTCCCAGCCGACACCAAATTGAAGCTCAAGGTCGCGCCTCGAGGCTCCTCTCTGGCACCACTTGCCGAGATGCGTCCGGATGATTTCCATACTCTCGACCTCTCTCATTCCGACCTCTCCGACCTGAGCCTCCTGCACGTTGAAAAGCTTTCCGGCTTGAGAGTCCTGGAATTGACTTCTACTGACGTGAGCGACAGGGGCATGACACACATTGCCCTGCTGTCCAATCTGACCTCGCTTGGACTGAGCCACAGCCGCATCAGCGACGATGGTCTGCAAATTCTTTCCAAACTGAAAAATTTGCGCGAACTCTGGTTGAGTTCTACAGATATCGACGATAAAGGTCTTGCCGGTCTGACCCTGCCTCCGGATTTGGTGCAGCTTGGTCTTTCCGGTACGAAAGTTTCAGACGCCGGTCTGCATGCTCTGGAATCGCTCAAATCGCTGATTCGCGTCTATCTTTTCAACACCAAGGTGACAAAAGAAGGCGTTGATGCGCTCAAAGCAAAATTACCGGGCTGCCGCATCAAATGGTTACCTCCCAAGAGCATGGAGGAGATGAGCGACGAGGAGCTTTTCGGATCGCTGGACGTCAAAGAAGATGCCGAAACCATACGTAAGCTGTCCGAAGATTTTCCAATTCTGGACTTTTCAGCTCCCAGTCAGACTCTAGACGAGAAGAAATTCTGGGAAATCATAAGCCTGCTCGACTGGGATCAACTCGGTGACGACGAGAAAGTGATCGAGCCGGCCGTCGAAGAATTAGCCTCGATGTCGACGCAAGACGTCATGCAATTTCAAGACATTCTCTCTGAAAAACTCTATGCCCTGGACGGCGAGCCTTTCGCCCGTGAGATTGGCGAAGAATCTTTTGACGGCAATAAAAACAATTTTTCAAAAGACTGGTTTCTGGGGGTGCGTTGCTGTGCTATCGCCAACGGAAAACAACCCTATGAAGATGTTCTGCAAAATCCCAAAGATATGCCGAAAGATGTGGAATTCATGGCGCTTACCCGAATCGCGACAGAAGCGTACAGGCGCAAAACCAATAAGCGCATGACTTACACTACCGCTTATGACTGGCAGACTTTCAGCAATCGCAAAGGTTGGCTGCTTTACGATGCAGACACCCATGACATGAGTGCCTGAAATAATCCGCAGGTTGGGCCGTGAAGAATTACTCCAAGCAAATCTTCTACCATTTATTCGAAACAAGTTCCGGTGTAGCAGCGATTGCCTGGACGTGCAACGGCATTTGCGGGCACCATATTCCTGGCAAAGATGACCGGACCGCCGAAGATCGCATAAAAACCATGTTTCCGTCTGCGCAGCTAACCAAGCCGCCACTGGAAGTCGAGATGATAGCAAGGCGCATGTGCAAACATTTGCTTGGTAATACTCAAGATTTTTCGAATGTCCGTCTGGATCTCGGCGGCATCCCCCTGTTTCAATCGGTAGGCTGAAACATAGATGGCACCCAGGAAGAAAAATTCCGCGTTTGATGAAGAACTGATTTCGGCAACAGAACACATTCAGAAACGCGATAAGAAATTAGGAAAAATCATCTCCCAGGTCGGACCTTGCGCCCTCAAGCTGGATGAGATGCACAGCCCTTTTGCCTCTCTTGCCGAGGCGATAATCTATCAACAACTGACCGGTAAGGCGGCAGCAACCATTGCCCAGAGAGTGAAAAACTTGTTCGTCGAAAATGGCACCGCAGTCTCTTATCCAGAGCCTCATCGTTTTCTGGAAGCCTCGGACGAACTGCTTCGCTCGGCCGGCTTATCGCGAGCCAAAACAGCCGCCATCAAAGATTTATCCTTGAAGATGGTGGAAGGTCATGTGCCATCACTGGAAGAAATGCACAGACTCAGCGACGAAGAACTGATAAGGCGCTTGAGCATAATCCGCGGGATCGGACCCTGGACTGTGGAAATGCTTCTGATTTTCAAACTGGGCAGGCTGAATATTTTGCCGTCCACGGATTATGGCGTGCGAAAAGGCTTCGCATACACTTATAAAACAGGTGATCTGCCTACTCCAAAAGCATTATTGGAATTCGGTGAAAGATGGCAGCCTTACCGTACCGTAGCCTCATGGTACCTGTGGCGCGCAGCCGGCATGGCAAAAATTTAGGGGAAGCGACAAGCGCTTCCCCCTGAAAGTTCAACATGAAGCTCTGACTAGGCAGCTTCCTTCAGATAGTTGACCATTTGTTTTTGGATTTTGGTGCGAGCGCGTGAGATTCGGGATTTCACAGTACCCAACTCTACATTGGTGATGGCTGCGATTTCTTCATAAGACAGTCCATCGACTTCACGCAGAAGAACTGATTGTCTGAACTCTTGAGGTATTCTTTCAAGAGCACCTTCCAGCGCCGCCACCAATTCTTTGCGTTGCATATTAGTGTCCGGTTGATTGCTGGTATCGGCGATGAAACGCTCGAGTTTGTTGCCATCTTCGGATTCGTAAGTTTCATCCAACGATACGAGATCTTGATTGCGAACTTTTCTTCTCAGTTCGTCGTAGCAGAGATTGGTGACGATTTGGCTGAGCCAACCTTTGAATGCACCGGCGCTTCTGAGCTGTCCGATAGACTTCCACATTCTGATTTGAGCTTCTTGAACGATGTCAGAGATGTCGCGCAATTCGGGAAAACGCTTGCGAACCATCGCATTGAGAGTGGTTTGATGACGCTTCAGAAGTACGTCAATCGCTCCTCTCTTCTCTGCCTGGCAGGCAGCGATCAGTTCTTCGTCGGTCATCTCAGAAAACTTCTTCTCTGGTCCGACCAGTCTCAAATGGCTCTTGGCGGAAGTATTGCTGAAAAGAGGTTTTACATTACCGTTCATTTTATGGATCTCCTGGTTCAAAATAGTCACAGCAAAGCCGCACCTAAAGGTGCTCTGGGAGCGCATTAAGCGCGTATTCGTTTTTCAAATTCGTGAGCAACTTCCGTTGCCTTACTCTGTCATTTTGCCAAAACCCAAGTCGTGCGCCAACACAGGATTACCCTAGTGGAAGCACCCTCGATTTCAGAAGACAGGCGCGTCAAATGATTGAAATATTGGCTGAAACGCTCATTGTTAAGCAATATTTCGGGAAACCATATAGGGTTTTCCTGGAGACAGCCATCTAAGCAGTCAATTCGCCCGTGGAAAACGCCCGACCTATATATAGGTACTTTTCGTGAGAGAAATATGGGGAGGCGAGTGGAAAATGTTCCATGCAGAACAAACCAGCTCTCAAATCGGCGTAATTTCTACAATCGACCACCAGGGGCCCTTTGTCTGTCCGAGAAGAGCCGCCCAATACCAGGATGAAATGTCGGTCCAGTTCTGCCCTTTGCCGTCATAAATTCGCTCGTGTACGACAAAATTGCGCTTTTCTTTGCGTGCAGAAAATGTAGACCAGCGATTGCCTGACGCATCGGTGACAAGCGGCTGCCACGTAACGTCATAGCCTACTCCGCGAAAGCAGTCAGAAGATGGATGCAATTGCCGGGTCGGCTTTTCGACCCAACGCATGATTATGCGTTTTGTGCCTTGAGAAAAGCATTGAATCTTGCCAGGAAATTCCTGGTAGAAGGCAAGATCCGCTTTCTGGGGCTGCACTCTCTCAATCGCCGCCCCCTTATATTCAGCAGGCCAACCAGGAAAGGCAGAAGCTAAAGATGAATCTACATTTCTAGTCAGCAAAAGAGGGGTGATTGCGGCAAGCAGCGCAGAAATAACGAAGGCAAGATTGCGCGGGCTGCACAATTTTTCCCTTTTCATTTCTGCTTCTGCAACTGGCTCAATATAGCCTGACTTCACCCTGGACAAAAGTTTCGCCACCCCGACAGTGACACCAGCGGCGATGGCAAAGGAAACTGCTCCTACCGACTGATGAACAAACTGTTCGTGAGACGGATCAATGGCGATAGCCTTAGACTCGATGAAAAAAAGCGATGTGATGCGCAGAACATTTCCCAGCAAAGCAGCGAGCACGGCAGACGAGAGGACAGCCGTGCTGGTGAAAAAGCTCAATTCCAGGACAGCGCTGATGACAGCACCAATAAAAAGTGCAAACCAGAGCATTTTGATACCACTGCACGGCGCATCGATCTGGATCATCTGACTGTTCCAAACAAGAGCGGTGCCGTCTGCAAAAGTAGGAAAACCCACCATGGAGATGAGGGGGGCAGCTATTTTTCCAACCACCAGCCTCAAAGGATAGCCACTGTAGAAATTGAGTGAAGAAACCACCGGCAGAGAAAAAATGAGCAGGAGCCAGCTTCCCAGACCTAACTTGAGGCTTCCTGCGTTCAATGAAAATCCGATAGCCATAACCGCTATGAGAGCGCTCAAGAGTTTAGGCGCGAACGGCCAGGTAACGCAGTAAAGAAGTAAACAAATAATGGATGCCACCGGTATGTTGATTGCGCCGGCAGCAGGCATGCATTTCTGTCGAGTCAGCATGATAGCAATCAAGGCAATCAGGCTGAGCACTCCCAATGGCTCATCGGATTTATCGAAAATCCTCTGGCAATACCAGGTTGTTACGGGCCAGAAGACGCAGAAATAAAGCGCCAAAAGGCCCAGAATGGTCATGCCTGCTTGACTCTCAATTTTTTCCTGGTTTGAAGCGCATAGCCGAGAATGAGCATACCGACACCGAAGAGGATATAAGTATCGGACTCTGGCACGACCGGTGATGTCTCTAAAGCGCTCTTATCTGCCGGGTCAAACGAGCCCCCTTCATCTACAGCCCCATCAGACCCTGCTTCGTCATCATCAAATTCTGAATTGCTGGCCTCGTTCTTGAGAGAATTTTGCTTCTTCTCGCTCACATCAAACTTGGCTTTGCTTAACTCTCGGCGCTCTTTGGCGAAATCGGCGAAATCCGCCGAGCTTGCCTGGGGAGCATTGAGATTTAGAGCTGGGGGAGACGCAGCTACGGTTCCACTAGTAGCTCCTTGCAGAGTGCCCATGATAGTTTCGACCGACTGGGAAGAACGGGTTTGGGACCCTGAAGACAGACTCTTAGCTGCAGAAGATAACTTATCGAGCCCGAGCATTTGCGATGGTCGCGCACTCATCGAGCCCAATATTCTGGGGTCGTGCAATTGAAACCCGGATGGTTTGATTTTTTCTTGCAGCGCCAACCGTTGCGGAATCGGCTCGGTAATGATAGCGCTCGAGAATGATGTGACCAGGTGATAGGAGTTAGAGAGTGCCACAGCCTTACGAGCGTATTTGCAGCGATGATTGCCATGCGCCGTTTGAATCTTCGAAATTTCATCGAAGGCGACTAGTCTGGCGAGCGCAGGATCAGCGGCTTTGACCGAATCGGCCTTCGCACCGGCATCAGTCAAAGGCTTGCTCCAATAACTGATACCACCGACAGGCGTGTCCGTCTTGCCATTTTGCCACATAGAGAGAAGACGATGCAGGTCCTCTGAGACGTAACTGCCACGATTGACTCTCACAAGACCGGGGCAATTGTAGAGCCCGGCCAGAATTTCATTGGGTCCGGCCGCAACCGCAAAGTCGTACAAAAGCGGCTTTTGCGATTTGCGTATGGAAAGGTCGTCATCCTTGCGAAGCTTACCGGCAAGAGGCTGAGCCGAATGGATCCAGAGTACTGCAGCTCCGTCTTTGCGTTCTACATAGGCAAGTGCAGTTCTCAAATCGCTCAAATTATCCTGACCGCCTGCACACGGTATCTTGGCGATGCTCGCCAGCGCGGCATCTCTTGCCGACCCATCGCCGGCTTTCATACGCTGTTCTTCGAGCAAACCGTCGCGAACATACATGAGACGGACCGGTATATCTTGCGGAAGATTCTTCAGCTCTTTCAGAACGGCATCGATGTGCGGGGACATACCGTTTGACCCGTCAAGCACTACATAGAGAGCGCTGGGGCGTGGGTAATTGATCTTGCTTATATGCTCGCCGATCAAAAATGCATCCTGCACACCCTCGACATCAACAATGCTCGGATTTCGCTGGGCAGTCACAACAGCGCCAAATCTGGCCAGTTCGGGCGTTGAAATTGATCCGCTGGCAGTCTTCGTACTGCCGGAATTTTCCACTTTCAAATCTTTCGCAGAAGAAAGCAGAGGCTCTTGCGACTTTAAGTCTACAGAGGTGTCGATGTCTACCTGGAAATTTCTCTCCTCAAAAGTCGGCAATGCCAGCTCGGCTCTTTCCATCTCCGTCACCGCCAATGGTGCAACTATATTGAGGCGCACAGAGATCTTGCTTTCGGGGCTGACAGGATACAACTGCAATAGCACCCTGTCTGCTCCGCAAGTGCTGACCAAAAGCGGGTCTTTCTTGTCAGCCACTGCCGCTCGATATCTTTTGCGAGCCAGGCTGCGGCCCATAACTGCAGCTTCTCTTTCTGTGCCATTTACAATCAAGAAAGCATTTGTAACGACAGCACCCGGCGGCAACAAGATTTTTGAGCGCACTTCGCGATCGTACTTGGATGTATTTCCGAAGGTGACATTCCACATCAATTTTGCGATGCAATTATTACCATCAATATGACCCGACAGTCTCGACTCGTTCATCGATAGTCCGCGCGCGACACCGCTGACTGCTTCTCCTGCTATATCAGGATCGCGGTCGAATTCATCTTCTACATTCGGCTCCTCATTTTCACCATCCGAGAGCAAGCCTTGATTCTGGCGAGTAGCCCGCAGAGCCGAAGGAAGTGGAACGCTGTTGAATGGCTTGCCTGTGACCTTATAGAAGACCGCGCGTGCTTCATCGACACTGGTCGGATTCTTAACTTCGTAGAGCGAGCCGAGTATATCCGTGGCTCTACCGGAGCGCTCATAACAGGCTCTCAACATGACTTCCTGATTGCCCCACTGGCGCAGCCATTCAATTGCAGCTGCCGGTGTTTTTGAATGCGCCGCGTCACCAATATGCATACGCGTCATCGTAGAGGGCAGCTCCACTGCCACTACCGTGCACAAAATGATCATGTGCCCGATATGCTCGAGCTGATGTCCGTCGAAATATGTCTTCTGATTTTCGGACAGATGGATAGCATATTTGCTGGCTTTCCAGACAGCAGGGACAGCAAGCAAGGGAGAGAGAGCCAAAAGACCAAAACCACACCAGAGAATCGCCACCACAGACAGTGGCACTATCGGCAAAAACATCAAAGAGTAGAGGATGGCCACGCCCATAGACATACCGGTAGAAAGAGTCAGTATGCCGAGCAGATCGGTCAGGTTGCGCCGTGAAGCCACCCAGACCAGCAGATTGGAAACCGGGATTAGAGCAAAGAGAAGAACGTGCGCAGGGGTGGGCAGGGGATCGAAAAAGTTTTTCGCACACATGTGCGTACTCAGCTCAAATGCAATAGCAGCAATGGGCAAAAACACGCCAGCGAGAAGCAAAAAGATGCCCGGCTTGCCAGGTGGTTTCTTTTTTGCCGATTGTTGTTTGGACGAACCACCGGAAATCGGGTTGATATTGGGTTTCGAGCCAGAAGATCTACTTGTGACGGGAGCAACGGCTGCACTCGATCCCTTGGAGCTTGAGTTTGCAGATTTACCGTTATCGGACTTTTTGCCCTCGCCTTGGACGGGCTTAGAGCCTTGGTCTGGTCTGCCTTCGGGGTAATCTGAGGTCCATACCATGCTCGCTCTCCTCGATTTGCCAACCTGTCGGGCTTCCAGCCGCGCCGGACACATTTAATGTGGCGGGCATCGGATTGTTTGAACCGCATAGGGCGTTAAAACGCTCTATCAGCTTGCCTTATCATGCTATCTGAAAGAGATGCCGGTCTAGTACAGTAATTTCCCTGAGATTCACCATGGTTAAACAATGGAAGAAAGGGCTAGGAAGTCCTGTATCCATTTATCCTTTTTAGTGGGTTAATCGGAGGCAGGCGGCGCTGCACGGCAGCAAGGAGCAAAAATGTTTGAGATTGGCGGGTTCCTCCTCTTCTTCGGACTTTTGATTGCAATATCGTCCATCAAATTCGTCAATGAATACGACAGGTTGGTGGTATTCAGGCTGGGGAGAGTTTCAGGAGAGCGCGGTCCCGGGGTGGCCTTTGTCGTACCGCTTATAGAGCGTTCGCAAAAGGTCGACCTGCGCATTGTCACAATGTCGATTCCCATGCAAGAAGCTATGACGAGGGACAACATCTCCGTGAAAATCGCGGCAGTGTGCTTCTACCAGATCGTCGATTCCAGAAAGTCGGTGACCAAAATCGAAGATGCCATGTCTGCCACGAGTCAGGTCGCGCAAACAACACTACGCAGCGTCATTGGTCAGTATGAACTGGACGATATTTTGACCGAGAGAGACAAGATCAACGCCAAACTTCAATCAATTATCGACCGCCAGACAGAAGGCTGGGGCATTAAAGTCAACGCGGTCGAAATCAAAGATGTCGAAATTCCACAGCAAATGCAGAGAGCAATGGCACGGCAAGCAGAGGCGGAAAGAGAGCGCCGAGCCAAAGTAGTCGCAGCCGAAGGCGAATTGCAGGCGGCCGAAAAACTAGCTCAAGCGGCCTCAGTGATCGCCAGCCAGCCGGGAGCAATGCAGCTCAGGCAGCTGCAAACAATGGTCGAGGTCTCGGCTGAGAAAAACAGCACGCTTATCTTCCCGATTCCAATCGAGCTTTTAGGCAACCTGGGAAAAAACCCGGGCGTGGTCGAGAAGGCAATGCACCTGCTGCCAGCAGCCGCCCAGGCGCTCAAAAACAAGGGCGAAACCATTCAAGTGACCGAAGAGACAAAAGAGCGTATCTGAGTCCTGCCCTGTCGAATCAATTGGACTGTTCAGCCAATAAGGCCTTTGCCGTTGAAAGTTTCTCCTTCTCGGCTTGGTCTAGATGATCACGCTTCGATAATCCGGCAACCGAAAATTCAAGAGCTTGCTTCCTGGACGTGAATAGAGGACCTCTCATCAAACAGCCGGCCCCGTCGACAAAAACGCGCTGAACCGAAGTAATTTTGCCGTCTTTATCAAAAGAGACTTGGAAATGAGCAGATCTTCCATCTTTCCACTCGGCGGAAGAATCTTCTTCTTTGAACTGCAATTCACCTTTTGACTTGGCGCCGATTTCATTCTTTGCCAGGCCGAAGAGCTCGAATTCGTCTATTCCCCAGGGGACATAATCAATCTCATGGTGCTCTTTCGAGACACTGGGGTTCTCTTGAACAGTCTCACAGCCGAAAAGCGGAAAGGTCAAAAGAAGCGCTAAAAGAATAAAAAGACTGAATTTCCTCATCTTCGAAACAATTCCCCCAGGTCTATAGCGAACACAAAAACATCCTATCCTTTCCCCCATATTTTTCAAACTAGAGATCATTTACGCTGCCATGAGCCATTTTTGCTGATTGCCAATTCCAAGCCTGAAGGCGGTCCTCCCCTGGGAGTTCTTCCATGCAGTCTGTTTCTATTCGCTATTCGACTTCCTTGAGCAGATCGCTGGTTCGATTGCTCAAAGCCAGCGCCGTCATCTGGTGCGCGATTCCTCTGGTATGGATATTTGCCAGCCTGGGTCCGCTCTTTACTGCACTGGCTCAGGCTTTGCCTAAAGACCACGCATCCTGGATCATTCAGGAAGCTATTCTCGCTTTTTTACTCAAGAATGTCGCGCCGCTGTCGATGATTTCAGCAGGCTGCTTCCTGCTTTTGATCTTTCTGGATGACAGGATCATTCTTTCTCGCCAGGGTCTTGTTCTTCCACTTTCACTTTGCGCGCAGTTCTACTGCCAGCGCAACAGACTCTGGAGCGAGCTCAAAAAAACCGCCCTCATCAAAAGCAACGGGCAGAACGTTTGCTTAAAGCTCAATTTCGCAGACGGCAAATTTGTCGTATTTCAAGCAGACGAGATGTCCGAGGATGATCTGAACAAACTGCTCATTGCCTCTCGTACTCTTGCTCCAGCAGTGAATGCAAAAGATGCTGTTTCGCCCGCCAAGATACCGCTCGATATTTCAACATTCACATCGCTCTGGGAATCGGAGATGACACTGCGCTATCGCGCCACAACCTATGTGCCGCTGCTGCCCGGGCGCATTCTGGATGCTGGAATCATCATAGAGAAGCCCCTCTCTTACGGCGGGTCGGCTGCCATTTATCTGGCCAGGAAACAAAACGGAGCGCCTGTAATTTTGAAAGAATTCGTCGTGCCCGATAGCCTGAATAACGAGGCGCGCGCAAAAGCATTGGCGATGTTCAAAAAGGAGGCGGCGCTTCTATCCAAATTAAATCATCCCGAGATTGCTCGAATCTATGATCATTTCGTCCAGGATGAGCGTCATTACATGACACTGCAATACATTCAAGGCGAGGATCTCAGACGCCTTGTAACAAGACGCGGCGCGCTCACAGAAAAGAGAGTGGCACTCTGGTTGCGTCAAATTCTGCAAATCTTGCAGTACCTGGAACAACAATCACCGCCGGTAGTGCACAGAGATCTGACCCCTGAGAATATTGTTCTTCGCCCAAACGGAAGTCTTGCCCTCATAGACTTCGGAGCCGCCAATGAGTTTATCGGGACGGCAACCGGGACTGTTGTCGGAAAACAAGGCTACATGGCACCGGAACAATACAGAGGCAAAGCAGAGACAAGAAGCGACATTTACTCGCTGGGTTGCACTGCTCATTTTCTGCTTACGGCAAAGGAACCGCAAGCGCTGATGCAGTCGGTGCCTAATAGCATCAACCGACAAATTACAGACAATATGAATGATCTGGTGATGCGAATGACTTGCCAGCAAGCAGAGGAGCGCCCCACTGTCGAAGAGGCTCTAAAGACTATCGAAGTGATCGGCTATTACAGGGAAAACGAAGTATGAGCAGTACCTTACAGCCTCTCACAATAACATTGCAGGAGAGCAAATCGACTGCTGTCCTGGCGCATATATGGCAACGAAAAATAATGCCCTACCTTTGCAGCGTGCTATTGCGCATGTGCGCGGCGATATTCATTTGCGCTCTCATATTCATGCTCATGGCTGCAATAGCCTCGCGCAATTACGGAGTATCGAACGGTCCGGCCGGCGGATTGGCACTTTTCTTAACGACTATTTTCGTGAATCTTCTCGTGCTGAGCAAGCTGGTCACAGATTGGTTTTCCGGGTCGCAAGCAGCGATGCTCTGCTATGCCTGCCTGGTGACATTCATTGCCTGCCTGAGAGTATTCCGTCTGCGCCTGAAAAATTACGCACACACATCAGCACATATAGACCACAGAGCGATAGTCGTCAAAAAAGACTGGCTGAATATCATCTCTTCTGAAACAACAATCCACTGGTATGAACTTGCTCTGGTTTCGGTAAGAAGAAAACCGGCTAATAACAAATTCTATGAATATCTCTGCTTCACCTCTTTTGATGGAAAAAATGTAGAGCTAGACGCCGCCTGCCTGAACGACTCGCGCTTGCACAGCAACCTGATTGCCTGGATAAAACGTTATGCGCCAAATGCACTTTCCAGCGAACTGGAAGAAAAACGCTTTTCTGGCGACGCCATTAATTATGCTGATATCTGGATGGACACCCTGCATCAGAAACAGATTCGCCAGCGCAATGGAGAGCTCGAGCGTGGGGCTTCTCTGTCCAACGAGCGGTTTCAAGTAGTGCGAAAGCTCGGCTCCGGTGGACAGGGCACGGCCTATCTGGCCACCGTGCAATATCTTTGCGATCGGGTTCTGGACGAAGGCAATACAGGCCCAGTCGAAATGGTAGTTCTAAAAGAATTCATTCTTCCCGGCTTTGATAATCCAGCCTTGCTCAGCGAAATAGTGGCGCGCATTCAGCATGAGGCGCTTTTGCTCAAATCGCTCAATCACCGCCAGATAGTAAGAGTAGTCGACGCTTTTATCGAGGACCTGCGCGGCTATCTTGTCATTGAGCACGTGCAGGGAAATTCGCTTAGAGAGTTCGTATCCAGGCACGGTCCCCTAAGTGAATCCAAAGCCATCGACCTTGCTTATCAGATGTGCTCCATCCTTGAATACCTGCATGGTCATGCACCACAAGTAGTGCATCGAGACTTTACGCCGGACAATTTGCTAATTGATAAAAGCGGCATTTTGAAACTGATAGACTTCAATCTCGCCAAAGTTCCCAATCTGGACGAGACGGCGATTTGCGTGGGCAGACCGGGATACACGGCGCCCGAGCAAGTGCGCGGATGCCCGGAGCCTGCCAGCGACTTCTATTCGATGGGAGCATTGCTCTACTTTCTGCTCACAGGCGAGGATCCCGAGCCACTCACCGTCTGTTCGCCCGGGGCGGTCAAGCCGGACTTATCAGTTTCTTTCAATTCGCTGGTGGAACGCCTCACTTTTCAGGACACGTGCATGCGTATCAATAGCGCCGATCAAGTCAGAAAAGCGCTCGCCGTGCAAAAGGTTGAAGCCGCCTGAGCCTTTCAAGGATGTGGCAAAGTGGTTGGCATTCTTAGACTGTGCCACAATAGACTCGATTGTTCGCCCGCTATCCAGGAGTTTTGCCAGCATGTTGAGTGTGCGAGAGCACCAGTCGATGTTCAGCCAGCGCCAGCACAAAAACCCCCTGAAAAGGTCCATCGCGCTTTCTCTTTGCGTCGTGACCAGCTTCTTTGCTTCCCTGGCACCGGAAGGGCAGAAAGCGCTCAGCTACGGTGGAACCGATGACTCCTACGGCGATCAGCGAGTGGCTCGCCTGAGCCCGCAATCGGTCCTTACCTGGTGGTCGCACGATGCAACCGGCTACCACCCGGCCGTCGGTCTTCTGATTGAAAATTCCAGCAGCCGCGATTTGAGTGGCATTCTGATTAGATTTCAGGGGCGATTTCTAGACCTTCGCAACGGCTATACGCAAGTTGCCCGTGACGAGTGGGACGGAGAATTTCATCGCAATCAGCAGAAATTCATCAAATTGCGCGGACCGACACCTTACGAGCTTCCCATCGACAAAGACCAGTGGCCGCGCATTGAGTGCAAGGTCATGTGCCGGGTCGGAACTGTCAACGACGAGTCGACTCAAGATCTGGTCGTCTCGAGAATCGACCGGATCACAATGACCGATGAGGAGGCCATGGAAAAACTGCGCCAGGATCAGGGACGCAGAATTATTACCAGGCAGCCCTCTGTCCAAAACGACCCGCCACGACGCGCAAAAGAAATTCGCCGCGAGCCCGTCAAGCCGCTGGTAGCGACTGCTGGTTCCCTAAACGGCGACAAGCCTGCGGACCGCCCAGCAGTGGCGAAACCGCCGGTAACTCGGACTGGATTGAGCCGCCTTCTGGCTCAATCGAATATTGCCGGCATAGGAGATGATTTTTTCGCCTTCGAACAAGCCTTTAAGCGCCCGCGGGAGACGGACGCCAAAGATGCCGCATTCACATGGGCAAAATTCGTCCCGGACGCTGACGGCGTGGAAATAATCGTCGGCTCCAAAGGCCGCACTGGCAAAGCTGACATCATCCTGGCGGTAATCCCTCAATTTCTGGTCAGCCAGGAATCTCAGGTGGTCAGCCTGGCGCAGCTCCTATATAAGAAGCACAAGACCGACCGCCTCAAAGGCCCTGCCTATTCGGTGCGCTATCTGCCCTCCGGCCGTGTACAGGTGGGTGGGCTCTCCGGAGCCGGCTGCAAGGGCGCTATTTTCTTTCCACGTGGACAGGTGGGCAACGAGAACAATTATTTGATTCAGCTTTCCCGCCTGCCCGAGGATCTGGACAATCTGCTCAGCGCGCAAGCCAGACGGGTGCCTATGCTATCGGTCTACAGCCCGTTTGCCGGCATCGATACGTCCAACTAGATGCTTAATTTACTGCCTTTCGCTGTCAGGGCAGGTTCCCTGTGCAGAGCAGCTATTTTGCATTAACTGATAGATAAATAAAGTCTTTTGATACATAAGTCCAGAATCGCCACTTGAGATCCTATAATTCTCGGACGGCCTTATGGTTCACCTTTATAGGTCGAAAAAAAATCGCTAACCCATGCCCGAATTGCCGTTTTCACATTTGTCGCCCTTCAAAATGGAGCGCCCGGAAAACTTATGACAGTAAAATTGCCTGTAAGACCAGAAAAACTTGTTTCGGGCTCAGATTTAGACTTGCATACTACTCAACCGGTAACCCCAGCAGCTAATCAGAAGAAGTCGTTATTCGACACTATCCCTTTGCCTCTGGTTATGTTTTTGGCAAAGCCATACCTGGCTGGTCAAACTTCCTCAGACGCTATTCGCAAGGCGCACGAAATCTATCAGTCCCGCAAGTTCACGGGCACGCTGGATATCCTTGGCGAAGATGCCACCACGGTGGAAGACTGCGAACGCTATGTCACCACTTACATGAGCCTGGTCGACGAGGTCACGGCCAACCAGCTGCACGCGACAAATCGCCGTGAGCGCATGACCATATCTTTCAAACCGTCGATGTTCAGCACGATGCCTCCATCCCCCGGCAAAGAGAGCGAAAAAGCGCTGGAGGCGGCATTCGATCGCATCAATAAAATAGTCGACTATGCTTTCCAGCGCGGCGTCGACATGACGCTGGAAGCAGAAGATCACCGCTGGACGAATTTCCACTTAGAGTCTTATTTCGCGCTGCACAAAGCCGGATACAAGAACCTCGGCACAGTTATTCAATCGCGCATGTTCCGCACGGAAAAGGACATTGCTCGCTTCGAAGAAGGCATGCGAGTGCGCATGGTCATTGGCATCTACCAGGAGCCGGCAGCAATCGCGCACACCGAAAAACCAGTCATGAAAGAACTGGCAGTGCGCTACAGCCGTGAACTGGCTCATCAAGGCGTTTATCTCGAACTGGCATCGCACGACACCAAATGCGTCGAGAATTTCGTCAATAAAGTAGTTTTACCGCTCAGACTGAAATCATCGCAGTTCGAATTTCAATTCTTGCTCGGTGTTCCACGTGCCAAGTTGCAGGACGCACTGGTGAACGGTTCTTATTTCAGCGAATTGTCGCAGTCGCTGACTGGCGAGGAAGAAAAACATGCTTTGATGCTGGCGCAGACAGGCGCTATCGTCCGCATGTATCTGCCTTACGGCAAGGACAAAGTGGCAGGACCTTATTGCAGACGCCGCTTGAAAAACAATCCCAATATGATTGCTTACGGCATCAAGAACGTTCTCGGTCTGCAAGGCTAAGCTGCGATCAAAGAAAGTCTCAAATAATCTGGCTGCGCAGTTGGACACGCCGGTCGAATTCTGCACGTGCCGCCTTTCTCACCCAACGATCGTAATCCAGACAGAGCGCCTCGAGTGAATCATCAGGGATGCAGCGATTGTCCGCCGCCACGAGCCTTACATACGGATCCGCATCTTTCGCCAGAATACGCAGCGCCACCATAGGCGCATAATTGTTTGAGGCGACCTGAAAACGCACACGAAATTCGGCATCCT
>Ga0268298_10003282_pt1 | contig 16670 bp, 9 predicted proteins | sample WWTPWeurt_MetaG_FD_194462 | JGI IMG/M metagenome (GOLD analysis project Ga0268298, IMG submission 194462) | Activated sludge microbial communities from WWTP in Nijmegen, Gelderland, Netherland - WWTP Weurt | ecosystem: Engineered > WWTP > Aerobic digester > Activated sludge | place: Netherlands... | reverse complement strand
GCCACGTATCAGCTTGGCTGAACACAATGGAATCGAGTTCGAGAGTTATCGGTTCGACAGCCTAGATTTTCTCTACGGCATGGCCGAACGCACACGTGTTAGGAGAGCCGCATGAGAAAGGAACACCCATCCAGCAACTTGCAAATGATTCCGATAGACAAAATTGAGGTACTTAACTCGCGTGACCGTAATGGCAAAGTTTTCGCGGATATCGTGGGCAATATCAAGAATATCGGCCTGAAAAAACCGATTACCGTGACACCGCGAACCGACGCAAATGGCAATGAAAAGTTCATGCTGATTTGCGGCGAAGGCAGGCTAAATGCATTCAAATCACTGGGCGAAATCACGATTCCAGCCATGGTCGTCGATGTCAGTGATGAGGACGCCTTCATCATGAGTCTGGCTGAAAACATTGCGCGCCGCCAAGGACGCACTCTGGAACTGCTGGCAGGCATTGAAAAACTGCGTGACCAAGGTTACGACAAGAAAGCGATCGCGCTGAAAACGGGGCTGGGAGAGGACTACGTCTATGGCATTTTGCAACTGCTCAAGAATGGTGAAGAGCGGCTGTTGATTGCGGTGGAAAAAGGACGTATTCCACTCAACGCTGCCTTGACCATTGCAGGCGCCGGCAGCAACGATAAGGATATTCAAGCGGCTTTGCAGGAGGCGTATGAGAACGGCCAATTGCGCGGCAATCACCTGATTCAGGCCCGCAAGGTCATCGAGAAACGAAGGTCTCTGGGACGGGGCATTGCCCGAGGGATGCCTCGGAAAGTTCCGGATGTCACCTCGTCTAGCCTGGTCCGAACCTACCAAAAGGAGGTCGAGCGCCAAAAGCTCATGGTCAGGAAAGCGGAATTTGCGCAGCAGCGATTGCTGTTTGTGGTGGAAGCCATGCGCCATCTCCTTGCTGACGAAAACTTCACCAATTTGCTTCGAGCTGAAGGGCTAGAAACATTGCCGAAGCACATCGCGGAACGGGTTTGGCCCGGAGGGAACGCGGCATGACTCAAACGCGCCTTGGCTTTGTTCCTGAACCCATTACGGTTGCATTTGAAAAGTTGCTGCCATCACGCAAACCGCCAGAAGGTCTTGCGCTTTCCAGGAAATTCAAGCAGATCGTTGCCTCCATCGATGCCATCGGCCTGATTGAACCCCTGACCATCGCCAAAGCGGACAAGGCCACCGGCATGCACTTGTTGTTGGATGGGCATATTCGAATGTTCGCGCTTCAGGAATTGGGGTTCAGCAATGCCCTGTGCCTGATCGCCAAGGACGATGAGAGTTACACCTACAACAACCGAATCAACCGGCTATCGACTATTCAGGAACATTTCATGATCCGTCGTGCCGTGGAGCGTGGCGTCACGCCGGAACGCTTGGCGAAATCGCTGGAACTGGACATTGAGCACATCACCAAGAAAATCAATCTGCTGGACGGCATCTGTGCTGAGGCAGTGCGACTTCTCAGGGACAAGCATTTCTCGGCTAATTTAAGTCCGGTACTGCGCAAGATGAAACCGACCCGGCAGGTGGAGTGCGTCGAACTCATGGTGGCCACCAACAATATCACCGTGTCCTACGCTCAAGCACTGCTGGCGGCAACACCCAGCAACATGCTAGTGAATGAGGTGGGCACGAAGAAAGTAAAGGGCGTCACGCCCGATCAAATGGCAAAGATGGAGCGCGAAATGGCGAATCTCGAGGGGCAGTTCAAATTGGTCGAGCAGTCCTATGGTCAGGACGTTCTCAATCTGGTGCTTGCCAAGGGTTACTTGACCAAATTGCTGGACAACGAAGCTGTGATCCGCTTTTTGTCCCAAAACCACCCCGAAATCCTGCGTGAGTTTTCCGGCATCGTACAAACGACGTCACTTGATAAATAGTGAATGCAATCTGACGCCAGACACGTACTCGATCAATAACCAGCTTCAATAATCCCTCCGTGTAGATGGTCGTAGTGCTGCCCGAGTGGGCGATACGATGGTCTTTAACAATTCGGAAGTTGTTGGGCTGTTGATTCCCGCTACAGGATGTGACCAATCCGTCCATACCGATGATCGACAGCTGACAGGCGCGCCGCTGGCCTGTTCAGTCTTATTGGTGGGTAAGGATGGACAAACAGCGGCACCTACCGCTCAAAAAAGCGGCTCTTCTGGAAAATTCCACGGAGAAAGGAACGATAGGGCACAGCAAAGCAAGATACTATGCACGCGTAGTTGGCCAATTTTGACATCTACGGACGCTTTTCGCCAATGAAAAAACCTGAATCCGACATCCTGACGATCACAGAAGTCGCCGAATACCTCAAGGTTGCCGAGCGCACGATATACCGTTTGGCTGCGGCCAAGAAGATTCCGGCATTCAAGGTTGGGGGAACGTGGCGCTTCTCCCGTGCCGAGATCGACCAGTGGATTAAGCGGCAAACCTCCGAAGCACAGAACAATAGCGGCGCCGACGATGAGCGGGGTTGATGTCGAGATGATTTCGCGTCTTGAAACTCTCACCAGTGAGATCAGCGCCCTGCACAGTAGGCTGATCCTTCTGATTGGACCGCCCCGCAGCGGCAAGACTGCGCTACTCAATTCGTTCGGGGAACGGATGGGGGTTGCGCCATTGAATATTGGCTCAGAGCTTGGGCGACGGCTGATGCCGATTCCGCACAAGCAGCGCCACCTGCAGGCGGGCAATCTACTGCGTGAACTTGCCGATATCCACGCGACACAGGATTTGCTGTTGATCGACAACATCGAGTTGTTGTTCGATCCCACGCTGCAACTTAGTCCGCTGGATCTGCTAAAAAAGCAGGCTCACACGAAAAAGGTCGTAGCCGTTTGGCCTGGAGAGCTGCGCGGTGAAGGGAGAACATCTCGGCTGACCTATGCCGAAATGGGCCATCCAGAACAACGGGACTACGCTACTGACGGCGTCGTCCTCTTTGAGATTCAACAATAAAGAAAACTGCGAGGGTCAAATGCCGCACTCACTTAAATTCGGCGATCTCATCCAATTCGAACCGATCGAATCGGTCATCCAGCTTCTTGATGCCAACCGCCCGGGCGAAGCCAAGAAGCTCGTCGAGACCTACGTCATTTCCGACGACATGGCTGACCGCATCGCCAAGCTGATGATTCCACAGATTGCCTTCGACGAGTCCGTGGATCACAAGGGCGTCCTGGTTGTCGGCAACTACGGTACCGGTAAGTCGCACTTAATGTCAGTCCTCTCCCTGGTCGCCGAGGATGCCAGCTATGTTCCGATGATCCGGCACCCCAAGGTGGCTGAAGCGGCTCAATCTATTGCTGGCAAGTTCAAGGTCCATCGCATCGAAATTTCCAGCCAGATGTCCCTGCGCGACATCGTCACCGGCGAACTCGAACTGTTCCTGAACAAACTCGGCATCGATTTTTCGTTCCCGGCAGCCGACAAGGTCGTCAACAACAAGGCTGCCTTCGAAGAGATGATGGCCGCGTTTGCCGAAGTCTACCCAGACCACGGAGTGCTGCTAGTCGTCGACGAGTTCCTCGAATTCCTGCGCTCACGCAAGGATCACGATCTCGTGCTCGACCTGTCATTCCTGCGCGAAATCGGCGAGGTCGCCAAGCACCTGCGCTTTCGTTTCGTTGCCGGCGTGCAGGAGGCAATTTTCGACAGCAGCCGTTTCGAGCACGTGGCAGACAGCCTCCGGCGCGTCAAGGATCGATTCGTCCAAGTGCTGCTCGCTCGCCAGGACGTTAGCTTCGTCGTGGCGGAACGTCTGCTGAAGAAATCTGCCGACCAACAGGCCAAAATCCGCGCCTACCTCACACCATTCTCAAAATTCTACGGATCGATGAATGAACGCATGGACGAATACGTCCGGCTGTTCCCGGTTCACCCCGACTACCTAAAAACCTTCGAGCGCATCAGCTTCGCCGAAAAACGTAACGCCCTGGAAACCCTATCCCTGGCGATGAGGGCGGTACTGGATCAAAACGTGCCATTAGATCGCCCGGGCCTGATCACCTACGACAACTACTGGCAGACCGTCCACAGCAACTCGGTGTTCCGCAGCGACCCGAACATCAAGGAGGTGATTCGCGTCTCCGAGGTACTGGAGTCGCGTGTGCAGCAGGCATTCACCCGGCCGGCCTACAAGCCGATGGCGCTACGCATCATCAACGCACTGTCGGTCCACCGACTCACCACGGGTGGCGATATCTATGTGCCCATCGGACCGACGGCAGAAGAACTGCGGGACACGCTCTGCCTCTACCAGCCCGGCCTGGACGACATGGGCGGCGAGCCTGCAGAGAACCTGCTCACTCAGGTTCAAACCGTCTTGCGGGAAACGCTGAAGACCGTGAATGGCCAATTCATCTCCAAGGCGCCGGATACCGAGCAGTACTATCTCGACCTGAAAAAGGACATCGACTATGACGCGCAAATCGACAAGCGTGCCGATGCCCTTTCGGACGACGCACTGGACCGTGCCTACTACAGCGCCATCAAACAATTGATGGAGCGCAGCGACGAGTCCACCTACGTCGCCGGGCATCAAATCTGGCAATACCAGATCGAATGGCAAGAGCGTCGTGTCGAGCGCAATGGCTATCTGTTTTTCGGCGCACCGAATGACCGGCCCACCGCCCAGCCAGATCGCGATTTCTATATCTATTTCATCCAGCCGTTCGATCCGCCCCGCTTCCGCGACGACAGCTTGCCGGACGAGGTTTTCTTCCGGCTCAAGGGGCTGGACGAAGACATCAAGCGGCACCTCGCCTACTATGCCGCTGCGCTGGATCTTGCTTCCACTGCCAGCGGAGGGGCCAAGGCAATCTACCTCTCCAAGGCGCAGGATTTCCTGCGCGACATGAGCAAATGGCTGCAAGAAAAACAGATGACCGCCTACGAGGCGACCTATCAGGGCAAGACCAAGCCCCTGCAGGAATGGGTTCGCGGCGTCTCTCTACGCGACAAGGCACGGCTTGGCCCGGAGGAGCGCATCAACTTCCGCGATGTGGTGAACATTGTGTCCGGTCTCAACCTCGGCCAACGCTTCATCGACATTGCGCCTGAATACCCCACCTTCTCAGTGCTGGTAACGGAAACCAATCGCAAGCAACTCGTTGCCAGTGCACTTCGGGCACTGGCCGGTGGCACCCGCACCAAGGATGCTATCGCCGTGCTCGATGCGCTGGAGATGCTCGATGGCGACCGCATCGAGCCCGGACGTTCCCGCTATGCGCAAGAAATACTGTCGCGCATGAAAGCCAAAGGCCACGGCCAAGTGCTAAACCGCAGCGAACTACTTGCCGGTCCCACCGACGTCGAATACTTTGTCCCGATCCGCTTCCGTCTCGAACCCGATCTTCTGGTCACCGTGCTCGGCGGCCTGGTCTACTCCGGCGATATCGTGCTTGCCATCACCGGTGACAAAATTGACTCCGGTAAGCTCAACCAGCTGGCCGAGCGATCATTAGATGAACTCAAGCAATTCAAGCACGTTGAAGCGCCCAAGGAAATCAACGTCGCGGTACTGCGCTCTCTGTTCGAACTTCTCGGTCTTTCGCCCGGCCTGGCTCAACTCGCCACCCAAGGCTCGGATGAGCCGGTAAAGCAGTTGCAGGAAGCCGTCAGCGGTCTCGTTCGGCGCGTACTTTCCGCCAGCACCGATATGCAGGGCCGTCTCACGTTTTGGGGACAAGCACTGCTGCGCGAAGAAGAAGTGCGCGACTGGCGCGGCCGCCTCGAATCCCTCAAGCAATTCACTGAGGCACTAGCCCCCTACAACACCGTCGGCAAGCTCAAGAACCTGCGCCTCGGATCAAATGACATTGATGCCCAAAAGAAGAATCTCGAAGTTCTCGCCGCCGTTGAGCGAATGCTGGAACTCATCTCTGAGCTGGGTGCCGTGGCCGCCTACTTGTCGCAGGCTGAGGTGGTGCTGCCGGGCAATCATCCCTGGGTTGGCCTGGCTCAAACGACGCGTACACAGATGTTGGCAGCCATGTCACAAGATCGTAGCGCCCAAAGAGCCGCCGAGTATCGCAGCCAGATGGCGCAGCTCAAGAAGGATTACGTCACTGCCTACATTGGCCTGCACAGCAAAGCTCGATTGGGCGTCACGGAGGACAAAACCAAGGCATCGCTACGCAAGGATCCGCGATTGGTGGCTCTGCGCACACTTGCCGGCATCTCTTTGATGCCGACCAGCCAACTCACGGCATTTGAGGATCGGCTGGACAACCTCAAGAGCTGCTACCAACTCTCGGATACCGAATTGGTGGCTAGCTCCTACTGCCCGCACTGCAGCTACAAACCGGCCAACGAAGCACTGCCATTCGGCCCGGCTACCAATGCGCTGACCCAGCTTGATGAGGAATTGGATCGTCTCTACGCTGGCTGGCAGCAAGCCTTGGTGGATAACCTTGACGACCCAACCATTTCGGCCAACCTTGATCTTCTGAAGGCAGCAGCACGCAAACTGGTCGAAGCCTTTGTGACGTCCGGCAAGTTATCCGATCCAGTCATGCCCGAGTTTGTCGCTGCCGTGCAGGAAGCGCTATCCGGTCTGGTCAAGGAAACCGTGAGCACCGATGAAATTCGCAATGCCCTGTTGGCAGGCGGATCGCCAGCCAATCCCGAGGAGCTTCGCCGGCGTTTTGAAACGCTCTTGAATGAACGTTGCAAGGGCAAGGACGCAACCAAGCTGCGTTTCGTTGTGGAGTAACAATGATCCGGTCGCGAAACCCCGGCCACAAGGCCGTACGGATAATCCAAACTGAAAAGTCGGCGCTGGCGAGACGGCGCCTTAGCACTACGGGCCAAGCTGATCATGGATAGAAAAGAATTGCTGGCACGCCTCCAATCGATTGAGTGGAGCGACATCGAATTCAAGGAAGCGACGTGGGCCGCGCCCAAGGATTCGCTTGAAACCGTCAGCGCCTTCGCCAACACGGCGGGCGGGCACTTGGTATTTGGCATCAAGCAAGCCAATGGCACCTTCACCATTACCGGTGTCACCAATGCCGACGAAGTACAGAACACTTTTCTCGGCTGGGTACGCGATCAGAACAAGATCAGCGTATTCCTGCCGATCAATGGATCAGTTCATTCCTTGGCTGAAGGCACGGTTCTGGCCTTCTATGTGCCGGAGGCCAAGCGCAACGAAAAACCCGTGTTCATTGATCGCACACCGCACAAGGCATACATCCGCCGTGGTGCGCGCGACGACACCTGCACGCGCGACGAACTGCTGCGCTTCATCCGCGACGCATCGAACATTCGCTACGACGCCGAACCCCTAGATATCGATATCAGCCGTTGCTTCGACGAAACCTCCGTGCGCTGGTATCGCACCCGTTTCGCCGCCAGCAACCCCGGCAAGGATACAGCGGCTGATGACACCGCCTTTCTGCGCAACTGGGGCTTTCTGGTTGAGCAAGGCGGCGTGCTACGCCCCACCCGCGCCGCCATCCTGGTGCTGGGCAGCGGCGAATACGTCCGCCAGGTGCTGCCGCGCATGGTCACGGACGTGCAGCTCTACCGCAACACCAGCGCCGACTACGACTCCGCCGTGCGCTGGGCCGACCGCCTCACCGTGGAAGACAACCTCATCAAGGCGTGGCAGTCCATCGTCGAGTTCTACTTCCGCCACAGCGAGCGTCCCTTTGCCGTGGATGCCAGCACTTTGCGCCGCGACGACGATCCGCCGGACTACATCTCCTTCCGCGAAGCCGCCATCAATCTGCTGATCCATCAGGACTTCGGCGACACCACCCGCGTGCCGGTCATTCGCTTTTTCCGAGACCAGACCGAGTTCTTCAATCCTGGTGACGCCTTCGGCTCGCGCGAACAACTGCTCGACCCCGGCGACAAGGAGGTTCGCAACCCCGGTATCGTCAACGCCTTCCGCCGTATCGGCCTATCCGACCAGGGTGGGACCGGCGTGCGCGCCATATTCGACGGCTGGCGCAGGCTGGGCTACCTGCCGCCGGAAATCGAGAACCACAAGGCCGAAAAAAGCTTCCGCCTGCGGCTGCGCAAGGAAAAGCTCATTACCGAAGCCCAGCTTCTGGCACAGGCAAGCTTGGGCGTGACCCTCTCCGGGCAGGAAGCCGATGTCTTCGCTTACCTGACCCGCAAGGGCCAGATTGACATTGCCGACGTAAAGGCACTCACCGGCCTGTCCGGTGCGGACGCCCGCCAGCTTGTCCAGCGGCTCACCGTACAAGCGCTGCTTGTAGCGCAAGGCGAAACCGGCAACTTGTTCGGCCTGGCCGAGCACTTGCGACCCCGCTTCTTGGCAGAAACGCCTAGCGTTCCACTAGAAAATCAACACGTTGCAGCGGAACTTGGCGGCGAAAAGAGTACCGATCAAGCTACCGATCAAGCTGGCGCAGGTGCAAGCGAGCTTGATCGGTCACTTGATCGCTTGTCCGACGTACAGTGGCGGCTCATCGGGTTTGCCGACGTGCCTCGTTCGATGGCGGAATTGATGACCCACTCAGGCTTCAACCATCGCCCGCACTTTGTAACGACTCATCTGGAGCCACTGCTGGCGGGCGGCGTGCTGCGCCTGACCCTCCCTGACAAGCCACGCTCCCCCAAGCAGCAATACGTGCTCACGGATATCGGGGTAAAACTCAAGACGATGCACGGGCAAGCCGGTGTCGCAACCGAACAGGAAGCAGAACAATGACAACCTCCCAATCCCTATTCGCCGACGAGCCTAAGCCATCCGGCCCGGTTGAATGCCTCGGCCAGGCATTTCCGAGCGACGAAGCCCGTCGCGAGCACTACTTGGCGATCCTTCGCGAAAAGCTGAAAGATCCAACCTTCCGCAAGATCGATGGATTTCCCATTGGCATGGATGAGGACATCCTCGCGCTGTCTGACCCTCCCTATTACACCGCTTGCCCGAATCCCTTTATCGAGGATTTCATCAAGCATTACGGCAAGCCCTATGATCCATCGGTACCTTATGACAAGGAACCATTCGCAGCGGACGTGAGCGAAGGCAAGAACGACCCAATCTATAACGCCCACAGCTACCACACCAAGGTGCCGCATAAGGCCATCATGCGGTACATAGATCACTATACCAAGCCCGGCGATCTTGTTTTCGACGGGTTTTGCGGAACGGGTATGTCCGGGGTTGCTACAGCGCACGCAGTGGGCGGGAGGAAATGCCTTCTGGTGGATTTGTCGCCAGTAGCGACATTTATCGCTCGCAACCTAAATGGAAACCTAGACCCAATCGCATTTAGCGACGCGGCTAAACGAGTTGTAGCCGATGTCCTGTCCGAAAATTGTGACCTCTACCGCACTATTCATTCGGGGTGGAAAGTAAGAGACCGAAAGTCGGTTCCCCATAAACATTACATGCATCCTGGGTCAGTGCGTGGAGAGGTTGAATTTGTACTTTATTCTGATGTCGTTGCCTGTCCAAATTGTGGTGCGCAACATCCGTTTTATTCGATTGCAGTTGACGAAATCGAGGATGCGCTTCGATCAGAAATCAAGTGTCCATCGTGCGGTGTGGTTGCGCGGGAGTCAGATTGGGAAGCCTGTTACGAGACGCGGAACGACCCGCTGCTTAATAAGCCACATAAAGAAGCGAAAACCGTCCCGGTCTTGATTAACTACTCAGTCGGCACTAGTCGATTTGAAAAGCTCCCCGACGAGGACGACTTGGCGAGGATAGCGTTAGCTGATCAAACGGTACATTTGATTGGCTTCCCAATTGTCAAGTTGATCCCCGGAAAAGAAACACAGCGAAATGTGACGCGTGGAATTACCCATCTGCATCATTTTTTTACTCCTCGCGAGTTACTTTGCGTCGCACTTCTCTTAAAGCGGATAAATGGCATTCAGAATGCTTCGCTTCGACACCCGCTCCTTTTCGCGCTGACCGCATGCCTTCCATATGCTTCAAGAATGCGGCGCTTTCGAGCCGATAGGAAAGGCGGTGGGCCACTGTCTGGCACCTTGTACGTTGGATCGTTGATTACTCCGCCCAATGTACTCAATTCGTTCTTGAGAAACGCCGAAACTATTTCATCCAGTCTTTCTTACCAAAGAAGTAGCCAACGTGGAAATTTCATCTCGACCCAGAGCGCTACAGCCCTTCCGAATTTCTCAAGCAATTGCATTGACTACATCTTCGTTGACCCGCCATTCGGGAACAACTTTGACTACTCAGAGCTGAATTTCTTTTGGGAAGCCATACTGGGTATCGTTACGAGTCAGACCACCGAAGCCATCGTCAGTACTTCTCAAGAGAAAGCGCTCGACGATTACCGACTGCTTCTTACCAACGCATTCAAGGAGTTTTTCCGAGTATTGAAACCTGGCCGATGGATGACAGTTGAGTTCTCCAATACGCAAGCAGCGGTTTGGAATGCCATTCAGACCGCCCTGCAAGAGGCTGGTTTTGTCGTTGCCAACGTTTCCGCCCTAGATAAAAAGCAAGGCAGCTTCAAAGCTGTCACGACAACCACCGCCGTAAAACAAGACTTGATCATCTCCGCATACAAGCCCAACGGTGGCCTGGAAGAGCGCTTCACCAAGGCTGGCGGCAGTGAGGATTCGGCTTGGGATTTTGTCCGCACTCACTTGAAATATCTGCCAACCGTGAAGATCAAGGATGGGCAGATCGGGTTCGTTGCCGAGCGCGATCCGCGCATCATTTTCGACCGGCTGGTGGCCTGGTTCGTCCGGCACAGTTTTCCGGTACCATTCTCCAGCCAGGAATTTCAGGCAGGGCTGTCACAGCGCTTCGCAGAACGGGATGGCATGGTCTTCCTGCCCGAGCAGGTCAGTGAATACGACAAGAAGCGGATGCAAACCGCCAAAGCGCCGCAGATGGAAATGTTTATCGCCGATGAGCGTTCCGCCATCGACTGGCTGTCCGACTTCCTGAAGAAAAAACCTTCGACCTACCAGGAAATCCACCCCGAGTTCATCAAGCAACTTGGGGCCGGCTGGAAGAAGCACGAGGCCAAGCCGGAACTCTCGTATTTGCTGGAAAGCAACTTCCTCTGCTACGACCCCAAAGACAAGGACGGTTTTGAGGTGCCATCGCAGATTCACAGCTATCTCTCGACGAATTGGTCGGAGCTTCGTAATCTGGAGAAGTCTGACCCTCGCCTGAAAGCCAAGGCGACTGACCGCTGGTATGTGCCCGACCCGAGCAAGGCTCGGGATCTGGAAATGATCCGGGACAAAGCGCTGCTCAAGGAGTTCGAGACTTATCGCTCGTTTGCTGGCCGCCGCCTGAAGACCTTCCGGCTAGAAGCGATGCGCACCGGCTTCAAGACCGCGTGGGCGAACAGGGACTATGCGACGATCATCGCCGTCGCGCAGAAAGTGCCAGAGGAGGCGCTGCAAGAGGACGAAAAACTGTTGCTTTGGTATGACCAGGCACTCACCCGCATGGAGGCCGGGGCCTGATGGGGGTTGACGACGGACTTGGTATCGGCGACTGGTGCTGGCATTCGCGCCACACCTCGCCGTGCCGAATTGTTGACCGGCAGGATGTGTGGGGGAAACTCAGTTTTCGGGTCTGGTTGCCGACCAGGGACGCAGTGGTACGTGCCCGGCACGACGAACTGACGGGGTTGGAATCTGTGCGACTGACGGTGGAGCAAATTCTGCACACGGCAGCGGCAGCCAAACTGCTGGATGCACTCCAGGACAACCTGCTGCTCGCACCGATCCAGTCCAGCGTAGTTCCTCTGCCACACCAGCTCTATGCCCTTAACCGCGCCATGAGCCGTGACCGCATCCGCTACCTATTGGCGGATGAGGTGGGCTTGGGCAAAACCATTGAGGCCGGGTTGATCCTGCGTGAGTTGAAGCTGCGCGGCATGGCACGTCGCATCCTGGTGGTCGCGCCCAAGGGGCTGGTGCGCCAGTGGCAGGCAGAAATGCGTCTGCACTTTAGCGAGAAGTTTCAGTTCATCGAGCCCGCCGAGCTCGCTGCGTTCCGGCAATGGCGAGTCAACGCCAATGCGGACGAAGATAACTTATGGCGCGTGCACGATCAGGTGATTTGCTCACTCGACTCGGTCAAGCCGCTGGAAGGTCGGCGCGGCTGGAGCTTGGAGCAAGTGGCCACCTACAACCGCGAGCGCTTCGAAGATTTGATTTCGGCCTCGTGGGATTTGGTGATCATCGACGAATCTCACCGCCTGGGCGGCAGTACCGAGCAAGTGGCGCGCTACAAACTCGGTGCGGCACTCGCTGAAGCCGCACCCTACCTGCTGTTGCTTTCGGCTACGCCGCATCAGGGCAAGACTGACCAGTTTCTGCGGCTGATGCAGCTCATCGACCGGGATTCATTTCCCGATGAAGGCAGCGTCACGCAAGATCGTGTTCGGCCATTCGTCATTCGCACGGAAAAGCGTGTCTCGATTGATGCCGATGGACAGCCGTTGTTCAAGCCCCGGATAACCCGCTTACAGGCGGTGGCGTGGCAGTCGCGTCACGCCGCGCAGCAGCGCTTGTACGATGCGGTGACCGATTATGTTCGCCACGGCTACAACCAGGCACTGGCGTCCAAGCAGCGGCACATTGGCTTCCTGATGATCCTGATGCAGCGGCTTGTCACCTCAAGTACGGCGGCCATCCGCACGACGCTGGAGAAACGACTTGCTGTGCTGATTGAGGCAAGTTCGACACCTCAACCGCAAACATCCCTATTCGACTCGACCGAGATTGAAGAATGGAGCGAACTGGATGGGCAAGCACAAGTGGATCTTGCTGTGCAGGGAGGCAGAGACACATTGGAAGCGGTAGCTCGGGAGAAATCCGAAGTCGAGATGCTGCTCGATCTGGCGCGGGAAACGGAGGCAGCAGGGACGGACGCCAAGGCCGAAGCGCTGCTGGAACTAATCTACAAGCTGCAGCAGGAAGAAAACGAGCCGTCACTCAAAGTACTGATCTTCACTGAGTTCGTGCCTACTCAGGCAATGCTCTCGGGCTTTCTGGAGAGTCGCGGGTTTTCGGTGGCCCTGCTCAACGGCAGCATGGATCTCGATGCACGCGCCAAAGCACAACAGGTATTCGCCCGCGACGTTCGCGTACTGGTCTCGACCGACGCCGGTGGCGAAGGCTTGAACCTGCAGTTCTGCCACGTCATCGTCAACTTCGATATGCCGTGGAACCCAATGCGGATCGAGCAGCGCATTGGTCGTGTGGACCGCATCGGCCAGCACCATGTGGTGCGTGCGATCAACTTTGTTCTGGATGCAACCGTGGAGCACCGGGTGCGCCAAGTGCTGGAAGAGAAGCTGGCGCTAATCGCAGAGGAATTCGGCGTGGACAAGGCATCCGACGTGATGGATTCAGTCGAGGCTGAACCCATCTTTGATGAATTGTTTGTCCACGGACTGCAAGATCCAAACTCCATTGAGCAGGAATGCGATGCAGTCATCGGCCAAGTGCGGGAGAAAATCCGCGATGCCCAGAAGAGCACGCAACTTTTGAGTGATACCTCCCAGTTGGATGCCGATGATGCCAGGAAGTGGCGCGATCACCCGGCGCAATTTTGGCTGGAGCGTGCCATTACTGCGGGCTTGCCGGCGCGAGGCGGGGCTGCCGTCAAGGATGGCAAGGCCTGGCGGGTCAAGTGGGTGGATGGCAGCGAATCAAGTCGGGTCTGCTTTGATGCCCGCACGGCGGAAGAAAACCCCGAGCTTGAATGGATCACCTTGGAAGACCCGCGAGCGCGGGCATTGATCAATGAACTGCCACGTTGGGTAGCCGGGCAGCCATTCCCTTGTGTGCGGATAGATGGGTTGCCAGACACCGTTCTTGGCGTGTGGTCGCTTTGGGAAATTAGCCTGACGAGCAGCCAAAATTCGCCCAACTTTGCGGAAAGTGGCACGCGCAAGCGATTCCTGCCGGTCTTTGCCGCCGACGATGGTCGAACCTATGTGCCCACGGCAAAGCGAATCTGGGATTTGCTGCTCACGGAGCAGGTAATGGTTCTTGCGTCGGTAGACACCACCGACCCACATCGCTGGTTTGAGATGAGTCTTAGCGGAGCTCAAAACCAGGGAGAACGGTTATTTACGGAAATGCTGAATGAGCATCGCAACCGCCTACGGGAGGAACGGGAACGGGCGCAATACGCCTACGATGCCCGTTATCAGGCCATCGGACGCATCGGTCTGCCAGCCGTCCGCGAGCACCGACGCAAACGGCTGAAGCAGGAACATCGAGCCCGGCTCGCCGCGCTCGATGATGCCGACGCGAACATTCCCGAATTGAATGCTGTGTTGATGTTGCGCATCGGCACGGCGTCGACGCTAAGTGGCCAATGAGGGCGTGGGCATGACGGGTTTGGGTAAAAGCAGATGGCTTGAGCGAATTCTGAGTGAATTTCCATCCGACCTGTCCCGTCTGTGGATCGCCGCGGACCCCGACGTCGTGCTGTTGGATGAGCAGATTCTGTCCGTACTCAAGGAGCGCGGATTCGAAGTTTTGCCCTTCGACGACTCGGTCGCTTTCCGGGCGGAATACGAAGCACATTACCGCGAGGCATGGGACCGTGATGAAGGTGGCGCGTCCAAAGCACTCGTTCTCCATCTGCGCGCAGCGAACACCGATGCCTTGCCTTGGGACTATCTCCGTTCAGCTCGCATCGTCGGCTTGAGTCTAGCCAATCTGTTCCCAACCTTGAGTTACAGCGTCGTTCGGCAAGTCGGTGCCGAGTATCACGAAGCGCTGTTCGAAGCTCAGGCCAGACACGCTACTCAATCGTTAGGAGAAGCGGCGACCAAGGAATTCATCCTGACGCACATTTTCAGGATCAGCCCACATCTCCTGAGTCGGCCTGAAGATTTCTGGCATGGGCTCCTACGGCTGCACTACGGCAGTGCCAGCCTGCCCCTGACCCTGGCCGAGCATATCGCCCAGATTCTCGGGGACAAGCCGGCGTTCAATCATCTTCCGGTCGCGGAACTGTTCTCATCCAAGGCCGCAACGCTGCGCTTGGTGCAGGATGCCTGGTATCGCTACCTGGAGCGGCATGGGCTGAAGGGCAATCGGATCGGTGAGCCCCCCTCGCCGGACTACCTACCTACGACTGAATTGCCGTTCGACCACCCGGACATCCGCGTGATCGTCGATTCGATGTTTCTTGACGGCACTCTGCACCCATTGGCGGTGCAAGGCCTACCGACAGGAATAGCGGATTGGGCAAAGGTTGGGATAGTTCAAGACCCAGCCGCTATGCACGATTTGGTTCGCGACGGGATCAAGACCTTGGTCGACACCCTGCCCACCGAGGACTCATCGCATCGCGACTGGAGCGCGTTCGCGCGGCGATTCGGGGAAATCCTCGCCCGGTTCCATGCCTTGGGGACGACGCACGCAGCATCCCTGACAGGAAAAATCGCCGAGCTACAGGCGTTCTCCGATCAGCAGCTTTTGGGATGGGCGAAAAAACACTACGCTGCCCTGCCATCACTTCCGGTGGCCAGAGCACCCGTGATGGTGCATCACATACCCCGCTTCCTCTCCATGCGCAGCCAGGCCGGCAATGCCAAGGTTGCCGTGGTGGTCATGGATGGTTTGGCAATTGATCAATGGGTTCTGATTCGAGAGTGGCTGGCAGCCCATGCGCCGAAACTGGCTTTTGACGAGGGGACGTGTTTTGCTTGGCTACCCACGCTGACGTCCGTTTCCCGCCAAGCGCTGTTCTCTGGCCTCACCCCTCGCGGCTTTCCCGATTCCGTGGAAACGACTTCCCAAGAGCCGGCGCTATGGACTCGCTTTTGGCAGGATCAAGGGTTGCGATCCAACGAGGTCTTTTATCGCAAAGGGATCAAACGCGCCGAACAGCTCGACGAGCTTGATGCAGCCTTGGTCAGTCCCCAACATAAAGCGGTCGGCATCGTTGTCGACATGGTGGACGAGATCGTTCACGGTGCGGTTCTAGGCAAACGAGGTGTGGCAAATCAGATCACCACTTGGTGCGAGTCAGGTTTTGTTGCTCGACTATTCGACCTGCTGCTGGCAAAGGGCTATCAGGTCTATCTGACCGCCGATCACGGTAATGTGGAGGCGGTAGGCATCGGGCGGCCCAACCAGGGCGTGATGGCCGAGACACGTGGCGAACGCGTTCGGGTTTATCGAAGCGACACGCTTCTCGCTGAATCGGCGGCCACTTGCACAGGCTCAATCACTTTAGACATCGCTGGACTGCCCGCCAACTTTATGCCCTTATTCGCAGGTGGCCGAACCGCGTTCGTGCCGCAAGGAGAACAACTGGTCGTTCATGGAGGAATCTCGGTCGAGGAGATGATCGTGCCATTTGTTCAAGTCAGCCATTCGTAACGAGAAAAGTTGATGTCAGTGAATTCTTCCGCCCCACAAATCGGTTTCGACCGATTCATCCAGATCGACTGGGCTACCGCCGCGTTGTGCGTGCGGACTGGTGCATCGAGTCTAGATGATCTGAATACCGTTTTGGATTCCGCAGGACTTACGCTGGCGGCAAAGAAAAAGACGCGAACGGTTCTAAATCGCCTGTGGCTCGAGCCACGGCCGGAATTGACTGATTTCGTCTCTCGCGCCGTGGAAATTTACATGACCCAACCGGACGCTCCAGTCGCTGTCCTTTGTTGGGGCGTGGCCATCGCGACCTATCCATTTTTCGGCAAGGTCAGCGA
>Ga0268298_10003281_pt1 | contig 16679 bp, 18 predicted proteins | sample WWTPWeurt_MetaG_FD_194462 | JGI IMG/M metagenome (GOLD analysis project Ga0268298, IMG submission 194462) | Activated sludge microbial communities from WWTP in Nijmegen, Gelderland, Netherland - WWTP Weurt | ecosystem: Engineered > WWTP > Aerobic digester > Activated sludge | place... | reverse complement strand
TGCCCGCCAGCGGCAGCGCAAAGCCCCGCCAGAAGTCGTGCAACCGGCTCTGGTTGATCGCGAGGTAGTGCGCGAGCGTGAAGACAAGCGCCAGCTTGGCGAACTCCGTCATCTGCAGGCCGAAGCCGCCGAGGCCCAGCCAGCGGCGGCTGCCGTTGACCGGATGGGTGAACAGCACGAGCACGAGCGACAGCAGCGAGGCGCCGGCGACCAGCCAGGCGAACCGGCGCAGGTGCTCGAGGTCAACAATGGCAACCAGCCAGCCCGCGCCAATGGAGAGGGCCAGGAAAATGAGCTGCTTGTAGAGGTAGGCGTAGGGCCCGCCCTTGATGGGGGAGCTCGCGCTGAACAACACCACCAAGCCCAGCGAGACCAACGCCGCCACGCAGACGACGATGACGCTCGCGGGGGTGATCGTGAGAGGTCGGCGAAGAACGGCGCTCGGCGAACTCACTGGGGCGGCTCGTTCAGTTCTTCGGCGGCGGGGCGGCTTCCTCCACCTTGATGGTCGGCACCTCGGTGCCCGTCCCCTTCAGGCCGGAATCGAGATCCTGTCCGGGGGGCGGCGGGGCGATTTCAAAACGCGGTGCCGCCGGCGGCGGCGTGTCAGCCGCGGGCGTGGCCGGAGTGGCCGCAGCCTTGGCGGGAGCGGTGCCGGACTTCGGCGCGACGGCCTTGAAGCCGGGGATCACGAGTTGCTGGCCGGCGCGGACCTTCGAGGGGTCGGTGATGTTGTTGGCGGCGGCGAGTTCGCCGACGCTCACCTGGTATTTGCGGGCGATGACGCCGAGGCTCTCGCCGACGGCGACGGTGTGCTTCACGGCCTCGCCGTTCGCCGGCTTGGCGGGGGCGGCCTGGGTGAGCGTGCCGAGATCGCGCGGCTTGTCGGCGGCGGGGGCCGGCGCGGCGCCGGGCTTGCCGGGGATGATGAGTTTCCGGCCGGGCTGCAGGGCGGTCCCCACCCCGATGTTGTTGGCCTTGGCGAGCTCGGCCACGGTCAAGTGATGCTTCTTCGCGATGCTCCACAGGCTGTCACCGCGACCGACCGTATAGGTGGAGACCGGCGCGACCTCGGCCGTCGCCTTGGGCGGGGTGATCGCGACGGCGGCGGCGGAGCCGGGGCGCGTCGGCGCGGCATGAACGGAGGACGACGAGTAGCCGGGCGCGGGCGTGCCGAGATCCACGGGTTGCGGCACCGTGGGGCTGAAGGTGACCGGGGCGACCGTGCCGCCCGCCGGCAGGGTCGCGTCAGGCGTCGGGATGTTGCGCGGGCCGGATTGGCAGCCGGGACTGGCAAAAATGAAGATAAACGCGAGCAGGTGCACGGCGACGACTGCTCCGAAGATCTGGAGGATTTTCATGGCGGTATATGAGGACGGAGGTTGGAGATTTGCTATCTAAAAATGGGACTTATTCACAGCTTTTCCACAAAGGATTTGGCGGAGTCCGCTGCGGTGGCGCGCGGGTGTTTTTGTCGGGATTGAAGGCAGCAGGTGTCCGCTGACAGCGGGTGGTAAGGTTCCGATTGGTGATATAAAGAACCTGTCAGCGGACTCCTGCGAAAAGCTTGGCGGTGCGCACCAGCGGGCCCTCGGGGATCGCCTGCCCCTTGCGGAGGCGGCGCAGCTTGGCGAGGGAGCGGACGACCGGCTGCCGCAGCAGGAGGAGGCTGCTGCGGGTGGCGTCGCGAAAACTGGGCGTGACCTCGAAATTGTAGTCGATGGGCATGGGACGGGGGCTCAGGACAGCAGCCCGAGCACGATGAAGAGGGTGAAGAGGCAGGCCCAGACGCCGACGGCGACGAGGGTGCCGGGGGTGGCGAAGGCCGCGGGGGCGGTGGGGGTTGGGGACTCGGACGGGGATGGGGCCATGGTGGGTTGGTTGGGGAAGAGTGCGGAAAGGGTCAGCGCAGCTTGAGCGTCGCCAGCCCGGCCAGGGCGAAGCCGAGCGAGAGAATCCAAAAGCGCAGGACGACCTTCGTCTCGGGCCAGCCGCGCTTCTGGAAATGGTGGTGGATCGGCGCCATGAGGAAGAGCCGTGCGCCCGTGCCCGTGCGCCGCTTCGTCCACTTGAACCAGCCGACCTGCAGGATGACCGAGATCGCCTCCATGACGAAGACGCCGCCCACGATCACCAGCGTGAAGGGCTGGTGGATCATGAAGGCCATGACGCCGATCAGCCCGCCGAGGGCCAGCGAGCCGGTGTCACCCATGAACACCTCGGCCGGATGCGAGTTGAACCACAGGAAGGCCATGCACGCGCCGATGAGCGCCGCACAGATGACCGTGAGCTCGCCCGTGCCGGGCACGTAGCTGATGAGCAGGTATTGCGCGACGATGCTGTTGCCCGCCGCGTAGGCCATGATACCCAGCACCAGCGCGACGGTGATCGTGCAGCCCGTGGCGAGGCCGTCGAGCCCGTCGGTCAGGTTGATGGCGTTGCTGAAGCCGACGATCCACAGGTAGAGCAGCACGAGCAGCAGCCACCAGGGCATGTGGGCGATCACCGCCTCCTTGAAGAAGGGCACCCAGAGCTCGAGGATCTTCGCCTTGCTCTGCGGATGCCAGAGCAGGATGCCCAGCGCCACGACCGTGGCCAGCGACTGCCACGCGATTTTTTCCCACGACCGGATGCCGTCCTTGTTCTTGTGGACGACCTTCAGGTAGTCGTCGCGCCAGCCCGGCACCGTCAGGGCGGTGTAAACGAAGAGGGCGACGACCGTCCAGACGTTCGGCGCGGCCCAGAGGACGACGCTGCCGAACAGCGAGATGAAGATGATCAGGCCGCCCATGGTCGGCGTGTGCTTCTTGTCAAAGTAAGTCGCCCCCAGCGCGCCGGTGCGCTCGTCAATGTAGCCGTGGCCGAATTTCAACGCGCGGAACCGCGCGATCAGCCAGGGCCCGGCCAGAAAGCCAATGAACAGGGCCGTGACCGCCGCACCGACCGACCGCACGGTGATGTAGTGGAACAGCCGGAGCGGGCTCCACAGGTGGGCGTAATCGGCGAGATAACTAAGCATGGCGGGCTTGGATTTGCTGCAAGGCCTGCCAGAGGCCGGTGCGCGCCGGACGCGCCGGGGTGCGGCGCGGCCACTCGCACCAACGCGGTTCCAGCGGCGGCGTGCTGCCGGGGCCGGGCCGGGCCGGGGCGGTCGCGGCGCCCAGGCGGCGGGCGGCTTCCGCCATCGGACTGAAGTTAGCGCGCATGGGTGGCGGGTTGCGGGGCGGCGACGGAGGCAGCCGTCAGGTGGGAGCGCAAGGCGGTGCGGCCGCGGGACAGCACCGCATGCCAGCGGCTGTTCCGGAGGTGCACGGCGGTGAGGTGCTGGGTGTAGCGCCGCAGCGCCTCATCACGCGCGGCGGTGAGCCGCGCGGTCGGGTCGAGAGTCACGGATTCAGTGGGCATGGGCATGGGGGGCGAGGACGGTTTCGAGTTGGTAACGACGGCTGCCTTTCAAAAAGACGGCGCCTGGGAATCCCGCGAGGCGCTCGCGCACGTGTGCCACCTCGGCGATGACGGCGATCTGCGCGGGAGGATTGCCGTTCTCGAGCAGGCCATCCCGCAACGCCGCAGCCTGGCTGCCGAGGGCAAAGAGGAAATCGCCCGGGCGCAGTCGGATCATGTGCCCGAGCTGGCGATGATACCCCGCCGCCCCCGTGCCGAGCTCTTCCATGGAGCCGAGCACATAGAGCCGGGGCAGCGCGGCATCCACGGCCCCATTGAAGGCGTCGATGGCATCGGCCATCGAGGCGGGATTGGCGTTGTAGAAATCGCAATACACCGTCGCCGCCCCATGCCGGCGCAATTCGCCGCGCCACGCGGACGGGTGCCAGTCCGCCAGGCGCGCCACCAGCGTGTCGTCGGGCACGCCCAGCTCCGAGGCCAGCGCCAGCGCCAGCGCGGCGTTCCGGGCCATGCCGGCTGACACGCGCCGGAGCGGGAACCGGCGCTGGCCGGCGAGAATCAACTCGGTGCGGTCTGACCGTTGGGTGACGGAAAACCTCAGGCTGCGCGCGGCACCCGCGGGCGAACTGGCATCCGCCGGCACCAGCACCAGCGGGTTGGGCAAGGCGCGGAACGGCGCATGGGCCCAGCAGGAGTCGGGGAACACGGCGAGTCCGCCGGGCCGGTTGGCGGCGGGCAATTGCGCCTTCTCCGCCGCGACGCCTTCGACGGAAATGAGTTTCTCCAGGTGCGCCGGCGCCACGAGGGTCACGACACTGTGATCCGGCTCGATCATCTCCGCCAGCCCGGCCATCTCGCCGGGGGCGTTGACCCCGGCCTCGATGATCGCGGCCCGGTGCGCCGGGGTGAGCCGCGTGAGAGTCAGCGGCACCCCCAGGTGATTGTTCAGGTTCCCCTCGGTCGCGAGGACATCCGGGCTCCCGCCGAGCAGCCGCGCCAGCAGATCCTTGGTCGAGGTCTTGCCCGCGCTGCCGGTCACGCCGATGACGGTCCCGCAGAACTCGCGGCGATGCTCGCGCGCGATGCGCTGGAAGGCGGCGAGCGCATCGGCGGTCACCAACTGGGCCAAGGGCGCGCCCGGCACCGCCCGGCTCACGAGCGCGGCCACCGCCCCGCCCGCTTGCGCCTCGCGCAGGTAATCGTGCCCGTCGCGCCGCTCCGTCCTCAGCGCGACAAACACCTGCCCGGCGCGCAGCGTCCGCGTGTCCTGGTTGAAGCCCGTGATGCTCCCTTCCGGAATACGGGTCCAAGTCCCGCCGGTCCAGGTGGCGAGTTTTTCAGGGGCGAAGGAGGACATGGTCGGAAACTCAGGCGGGCTGGTGGCACAGGCTCCCGAGCAGGGCGCGCACGACCTGGCGGTCGTCGAAGGGTATGATCGTGTCGGCCAATTCCTGCGTGGTCTCGTGGCCCTTGCCGGCGATGAGCACGCAATCACCCTCGCGGGCCGCCGCCAGCGCCAGGCCGATGGCGCGGCGCCGGTCCTCGACGAAGGTCAGCGCGCCGGCGCGCGGCCCGCCGGGCTGCATGTCGGTGAAAATCTGCTCGAGCTTCTCCGCGCGCGGGTTGTCGGCCGTGGCCCAGGCCATGTCGGCGAATTCCTGCACCACCCCGCTCATCAGCGGGCGCTGCGTGCGGTCGCGCTTGCCCCCGCAGCCGAACACCACGAGCAACCGGCCCGACGTGAGCGCGCGGAGTTCCCGGAGCGTGTGTCGCAGGGTGTCGGCGGTGTGCGCGTAGTCCACGAACACCCGGCCCGGCTGGCCGCACATGACCGGCTCCAGGCGACCCGCCACGCCGCCAAAACTCTTCAGGCGGGCGGCGATGACCGACAGGTCGCGGCCCAGGGCATGACAGGTGGCGAAGGCCGCCAGCAGATTGCTCACGTTGTAGCGGCCGAGCAGCGGCGTCTCCAGTTCCAGCGTGCCGCCGGGCCAGCTCAGGCGCAGCGCGGTGGAATTGGCATTCAACCGGACCTGTTCCGCCCGAATGGTCGCCCCCGTCGCCTCGCCGTAGGTGACCACCTTGAACGACGACGCCATCCGCCGCCCGAGCCAGGCCGCGAACGCGCCGCCGTGGTCGTCGTCCAGATTGACGACCGCCGCGCGGACGGTCTGGCCGGCGCCGCCCGTGAGCAAGCCGGCCTGCGCCGCGAAGCCATCCTCGATGGCCTCCGGGTTTCCGGGGGCGAACCCCGTGAAGGTGGCGACGCCGAAATTCACCCCGGACACGCGCTGCTGCTCCAGACCGGGCGCGCTGACCTCCAGCACGGCCTGCCGGCAGCCGGCATCACGCATCTGGGCGAGCAGTCCGTGAAGATCCAGCGATTCGGGCGTGGTGCGGTAGGCCGGCACGGTGCGGGCGCCGAGATCGTAATGAACGCTGCCGATGAGGCCCACGCGTTGCGCCGAACTCGCCAGCAGGTGCTGCACGAGGCTGGCGACGGTGGTCTTGCCGTGGCACCCGCTCACGGCGACCAAATCAAGGGTCTTGTCCGGAAACCCGAAGTAGCGCTGCGCGACCTGCGCCAGCGCGCGGCGCACATCGGCCACCTGAAGGTAGGTGACGCGCAGGGCGGTGCCAGCGGGCATTTTCTCGCCGACGATGGCGACCGCGCCGCGCTGGATGGCCTCGGCGATGTAGGCCTGCCCGTCCGTCCGGCGACCCGGCACCGCGAAGAATAGGTTGCCCGGCTGCACCCGGCGGCTGTCCAGGGCCAGCCCGGAGATGGGGCGGTCCAAGTCACCCTTGTGCGCGAGGAAATCCCCCTCGCCGAAATAGTCGCTGAGCTTCGGGGCCGTCTTGAAGATGCGCTGCGCCAGACGGGCGCCGGGCCGGGTCCGCGTCTTGGGCAGGGAGCGGAACGCCGCCACGAGGGGATGGTTCTGGGCGAGGTAGCCGATCATCGCGCACCTCCGGTCATGGCGAGCAGATTGCGGGTGGCCGGCTGGACCGGCTTGATGTCGAGGTATTGCACCAACTGCTCCGCGAGGCGGTGGAACACCGGCGCGGCGACCGCGCGGCCGTAGTTCGATCCGCCGGGCACGCGGGCGTCGTCCACGATGACGGTGAGGACGACCTCGGGGCGGCTGGCGGGAAAGAAGCCCACGAAGGACCCGACGTGGTGCGTCGTCACATAGCGGCCGTCGATGATTTTCTGCGTCGTGCCGGTCTTGGCGGCGATCTCGAAGCCCGGCACGTCGAAGCCGGCGCCGGTGCCCTCCGGGCCGACCACACCGTGCAGCAACTGCGCGAGCAGCGCGCTGGTGCTGGGCTTGAGCACCTGCCCCACCCGCTCCGGCCCGAAAGTCTGGGTGACCTTGCCCTCGGCGTCCCGGATTTCCTGGATGATCTGGGGCCTCAGCAGCACCCCGCCGTTGGCGACGGCGCTCATCGCCATGTGCATCTGCAGGGGCGTGGCGGCGACGGCGTGGCCCATCGGCATGCGGGTGATCGTCAGGCCGTCCCAGTGCTTCGGCGACGCCAGCATGCCGCGTTCCTCGCCCCCGAGCTGGAAACCGGTGCGCTGGCCGAAGCCGAACTTCTGCGCGTAGTCGTAGAAGCGCTGCTCGCCCATCAGCATCGCGAGCTGGGCGGCCCCGCGGTTGCTGGAGTGGCTGACGATCTCAGCCACGGTCAGGCGGCCGAAGTCGTGATCCTCCTTGGGCAGCTTGAGGTCGCGGCCCTTGTAATTGACCAATGGGTTGCTGCAATCGAAGCCCGTGAGCGGCGTGACCAGCCCCTGGTCGAGCGCGGCGCCGGCGGCGACAATCTTGAAGACCGAGCCGGGCTCGATCTGGTCGGTGATGGCGCGGTTGCGCTGCACGTCGAGCGGGGCCTTGTTGTATTCGTTGAGGTTGAACGACGGGTAGTTCGCCATCCCGAGGATGCGGCCGGACATCGGGTCGCTCACGATGATGGTGGCGAACTTGGGCTGATATTTGGCCCCGATGCCGCGCAGTTCGTTCTCGATCATGTGCTGCACGACCGAGTCGATGGTCAGCACGACGTCATGTCCGTCCTGCACCGGCACCTCCCGGCTGCGGAACTGCGCCATCTCGCGGCGGGCGCCGTCCTTCTCGGACTCGATCCAGCCGTCCTCGCCCTTCAGGTAAAGGTCGAACTTGCTCTCGACGCCGGCGGCGGCGGCACCCTCCTTGTTCACGAAACCGAGGAGATGCGCCGCCAGCTCGTTGCCCGGATAGACCCGCCGGTAGACACGCTCGGCGGTGAGGCCGCGGACGTTGAGCGCCTCGATGCGGTCGTAAGTGGCTTCGCTGATGCCTTCGCGCAGCTTGACCCAGCGATCCTTGGTCAGTCCGTCCACCTTCCCATCCCGCTTGTCGGCTTCGGGCTTGATCGGGCGCAGGCCCGGGATGAAAGCCTTTTCCACCTCCGCCAGCGGCAGTCCGAGCAAGGCCGCGAGCGTGATGCGCTTGGCCTGCTCCTCCGCCGTTTTCCGGGCGCGTCGGGCGGGGTTTTTCTCCGCCGCCAGAAAATCGGCCAGCGCCCAGGCGTCCACCGCCACCGTCAGCTCCGAGCGGCTGGTCGCGAGCAGGTTGCCCCGGGCATCGAGGATGGCGCCCCGCCGGGCGTGCTCGATGACGATCTGCCGGCGGGCCTTGTCCACAAAGCGGAGCAACTCGTCGCGATCGACCACCTGCAGGTAAACCAACCGCACGCCCACGGCCATGAAACAGGCGACGACGCCGAGCGACAGGAGCGTGAGACGATGGTTGGCGAAACCCTTGGACATCGGCATTAGCGGAGCGAGGCGGTGACGATGCGGAATTCCGGGGCGTGGTCGCCGACGGCCGCCGTGGCGAGGTTGAAGATCTCGCGATTGCGCTTGGTCGCGAGGCGCAGCTCGGGCGAGCCGTCCACCCGCCTGACCTGGGCCTCCTGCGGCGACACGAGGCCGAGCCGCATGACCTCGTTTTGCCGGAGCAGGGCGTCGGGATTGACCGCTTCGGCCACGAGGACGTTGATCTCGTCGAGCCCGCGCTCAACGTCGGCGATCTGCGCCTCGAGGGCGCGGCTGCGGTTGGCGATCGCGGAAATTTCCTGGCGCACCCACACGGCGCCGAGGCCCAGGGTGCCGGAGAAGACGAGGAGCAGCAGGCTCAGGACGATGAGCCGGTTGATGTTGGCGTTGGCCGGGGGTGGTTTCATGGCGGGCGCGGAATCAGAGTTTGCGGAGCACGCGCAGCTTGGCGGAGCGGCTGCGGGGGTTGGCGGAAATCTCGGCGTCGGCCGGCGTGAGCGGCTTGCGCGTCAGAGGGTCGGCCAGCTTGGTGCGGAGCTGCTGCGGCGTGGCGTCGCTGGCGTCCACCGGCTGGCCGCACATGGCGCGGAAGAACTGTTTCACCGGCCGGTCCTCGAGGGAGTGGAAGCTGATGACGGCCAGCACGCCACCGGGCGCGAGCTTGGCGAAGGCGGCGGGCAGCGCGCGCTCGATGGCGCCGAGCTCGTCGTTGACGGCGATGCGGATGCCCTGGAAGGCGCGGGTGGCGGGATGGATGCGGCTCTCGCGCTTGGCGGCGGCGGGGATGGCGTTGGCGATGAGTTCGGCGAGCGAACCCGTGCGGGCCAGCGCACCGGTGCCCCGGGCGGACTCGATGGCCGCCACCACGCGGCGCCAATTCTGCTCCTCCCCGAGATCGCGGATGGCGCGGACGAGGGAATCATGGCTGGCGAGTTCGAGCCACCGGGCGGCCGGCTGGCCGGAGCGCGGGTCCATGCGCATGTCGGCCGGGGCGTCGTGACGGAAGGCAAAGCCGCGCGCCACCTCATCGAGTTGGAAGGAGGAGACGCCGAGATCGAAAAGGATGCCGTGGAAACCCGTGTCGGGCAGCGTGGCCAGATCGCCGAAGTTCAGGTCAACGAGGCGGAAGGTGGCGGGATACTCCCCGCGCAGAACCTCCGCACGCGGCTGCGCGGCCGGATCCCGGTCGAGGGCGACGACGCTGGCGCCGGCCGCCAGGATGGCGCGGGTATGGCCGCCGCCGCCAAAGGTGCAATCGAGATGGCACGTGCCCGGGAGAGGAGCGAGGTGCTCAAGCACCTCGTGCAACATCACGGGTTGGTGCCCCGGGTTCATGGCGCGGGTGGGAAGTTCAAGCGCGGGCGCGGACATGGAGTTTCTTCCACGGGAGGGCAATCACGGCCGGCTCGCGGAGGAGCAGGCGGCGGTTCGCGCAGAAAACGGGCGACAGCTTGGGCAGCGGTTGCGGCCGGATGAGCGTGACGAGCGTTTTCATGGGTCAGAGTCCGATGCGGCGCATCATGTCGCCGAAGTTCTCGCCCGCGGTGCTGCGCGTCATCTCGGTCCAGCGGGCCGGGCTGAGGATGTTGAAGGTGTCGCCCATGCCGCTGAGGACGGCGTCCTTCGCGATGCCGGCGTGGCGCAACAGGTCGGCGCTGACGCCGAAGCGGCCCTGCTTGTCGAAGGTGAACGAGAGGGCTTCCGAAAAAATCTTGGCCTTCACCGCCTGCGCGTCGCGATCCGACAGCTTCATCTCGCCAATCTGGGCGAGGAGCTTGTCCACGCGCGCCGGCGGCAGCACGGCGATGTAACCATCCGGATGCGGAATCGCCAGGAACGTCTCCTCGTCCGTGTGCACCCAACGCCACAGCGACGGAATCGTGAGACGATTCTTGTCGTCGAGCGTGTGCTCAAAACGGCCGGAATAAACGGTTGTGCGTGATTGCGCCATGGAAGGTGTCTGGAGGCCCCTTCCCCCAAGACGCCCCATTTGTCCCCATTTTCCTCCCCACAAGCAAGTAAAAATCCGCCTGAAATCGTCAAAACTTGTTCACAAATTACGCACTTACGCGGTTTTAGGTTTCTACCTGCGGTTAGCCCACCCCAAGGCAGGGCTAAGCCTGCTCGTCTTCCGTCACGAAATGGCAGCCTTTGCTGATCGGATTCAACGCGGCGGCGTGCACGACCAGCAGTGCGGTTTGCACGGCATTGCGCAGCTCGATCAGCTCTGCGGTCGGACGGCAGTCGCGGTAGAACGCCTGGATGTCCTCCCGCAGCTCGAGGAGAATGCGTCGCGCCCGCGCCAGCCGGCGCGGCGAGCGGATGATGCCGGCGTAATTCCACATCGTGGTGCGGATCTGGTGCAGGTCCTGCCGGATCAACATCAGGTCGGCCTCCTTGCTCGGACTGGTCCAATCCCGCGGCACGGGCAATCCTTGCTTATTAAGCAAGGATTGCCGCAGCTCGGCGAGGTCGGCGGCGGCCGTGGCGCGTGCGCCGACGAGACACTCGAGCAGTGATGTGCTCGCGAGGCGGTTGGCCCCGTGCAAACCCGTGCAAGCGGTTTCGCCGATGGCGTTCAAATGGCGGACATTCGTGCGCCCTTGCAGATCCGCGTGCACCCCGCCGCAGGAAAAATGTGCCGCCGGCACGACGGGGATGCGTTCGCGCGTGATGTCGAGCCCGCCCTCGAGGCAGCGCTGATATATGCCTGGGAAGCGCTCGCGAATGAACTCCGGTTGCAGCGCGGACAAATCGAGATAGACGCAGGCTTCACCGGTCGTGGCGAGGTGCTGCTTGATGGCGCGGGACACGACATCGCGCGGCGCAAGCGAGCCCAGCGGGTGCACGCCGTCCATGAAGCGCCGCCCGGCGGCGTCCACGAGCACAGCCCCCTCCCCGCGCAGCGCCTCCGTGACGAGGAACGGCGCCACGCCCGGCAGGGTCGCGACCGTCGGATGGAACTGCACGTATTCCAGATCCATCAGGCGTGCGCCAACGCGGTAAGCCATCGCGACGCCGTGCCCGACGCTGCCGGACTGGTTGGTGGTGTGCAGGTAAATCCCGCCGAGGCCGCCGGTAGCAAGAATGGTCTTCTTCGCAACGAAGGCCACCACCTCGCCCGTCGCGGTATCGAGCGCGTAGCAACCGAAGCAGGTCAGCGGCTCGTAACGGTCGCGGGCATCGCTCGAGCTGTGCGAGAGCGTGGCGAGGTCGATGGCGGCGAAACCGCTGCGGCGCGTGATGCCGGGTGTCTGGTCCACTCGTGGGGCCAGCGCCGCGAGGATCGCGTGGCCCGTGGCATCCTTCGCGTGAATGATGCGCCGCTCGGTGTGGCCGCCCTCGCGCGCGAGATCGAGCCGGCCGGCGGTGTCCCGATCGAAATCCACCTGCAGATTGTCGAGCAGGAGTTCCTTCACCGCGGCCGGACCCTCGCGCACAAGCTGCTCGATGGCGGCGGGATTCGCCGTGCCGTCGCTGGCTTCGAGGATGTCCCGGGCGAGCGACGCCGGGTCCGGCGTGGTGTCGTAGATGATGCCACCCTGCGCCCAGTCGCTGTTGGCGCGCAACGGTTCGCCGAGCGAAAGCAGCTCCACCTTGAAACCGGCACGCGCGGCGTGCCACGCGTAGGCGGAGCCGGCGAGGCCCGCGCCCAGGACGAGGCAGTCGGTGTGGATGGTGCGCACGTTCAACGGCAGAGCGGCGCCACGGTCAGGCTCAGGTCAACCGCGACGGCCGAGTGCGTGAGCGCGCCGATGCTGATGACGTCCACACCCGGCATCGCGTAGTCGCGCAGCGTCTCGAAGCGCACGCCGCCGGAGACTTCGACGACGGCGCGGCCGGCGATGGCCTGCACGGCGGCGCGGACCCCGGCGGGAGTCATGTTGTCGATCAGGATGATGCCCGCGCCGGCGCGCACCGCCTCGCGCACCTCCGCGAGCGTGCCGGCCTCAACCTCGATCTTTGCCCCATGGGGTGCGGCCGCCCGGCAGAGCCGCACGGCCTCCGTCAGCGAACCGGCGGCGGCGATGTGGTTATCCTTGATGAGCACATGCTCGCCCAGCGACGAGCGGTGGTTGAAGCATCCACCGCAGCGCACGGCGTATTTCTCAAGCGCGCGGTAAGCGGGCGTGGTCTTGCGGGTGTCCACGATGCGCACACCCGTGCCGCGCACGGCATCGGCATAACGGCGCGCTTGGGTGGCAATGCCACTGAGGCGTTGCAGGAAATTGAGCGCGGTGCGCTCGGCGGTGAGCAACGCGATGGTCGGGCCCTCGACGCGGAGGACGGCGGCGCCCTTTTTCACGCGGTCGCCGTCGGCGGCGAGCAGCTTCACCTTGAGAGCGGGATCGACGCGGACGAAGACAGCGGCGGCGACCTCCAGGCCGCAGATAACCAAATCCTGCTTGGCGCCGATGACGGCGCGGCTGTGGTGCTTCGCCGGGAAAATGGCGCGGCTGGTGACGTCGCCGAGGCCGGCGTCCTCTTCAAGGGCAAGGTCGATGAGATGGGCGGTGCGGACGTCGATGGGCATGGGATATTGGTAGTCTATTAGACTACTAACGATCTGGGGGTGTCAGGGTTTGGGCGTGAGCTCGAACATGCGCTCGATGGCATGGGCGGCGCGGCGGCGCAGGTCCTCGTCGAGCGTGACAATCTGGTCGGGTCGCGGCGCGACGAGCGCCTGGAGCACCTTCTCGAGCGAATTCAGCTTCATGAAGGGGCAGAGGCGGCAGCCGCCGATGAAGCGCTTCTCAGGGTCCTCGACCTGCAGGCGGCCGACGAGGCCGCACTCGGTGAGCATGAGGAAATACGGCGCGGGCGTGTTCTTCACGTATTTCATCATCCCGCCGGTGCTGCCGACATAATCGGCGACGGCGGCGACCTCGGCGGTGCACTCGGGATGCGCCACGACCCTGAGGCCGGGAAACTTGGCGCGCGCCGCAGCCACGTCGACGGCGGTGAAACGGTCGTGCACGATGCAGGTGCCGTCGGAGGCGATGATCTCCTTCCCCACCCCGCGGCGCTTCAGTTCGGCGCGGACGTTGTCGGCCATCAGCCGGTCGGGGACGAAGAGGATGCGCCGCTGCGGCAGCTCGGCGACGATGTCGTAGACGTTGCCCGAGGTGACGCAGACATCGGACTCGGCCTTCACCCCGGCGGTGCTGTTGATGTAGCAGACGACGGCGGCGTCCGGATACAGGCCCTTCAGCCGGCGCACGTCGGCGCCGGTGATGGAATCAGCCAGCGAGCAGCCGGAGCCGCGGTCCGGCACGACGACCGTCGCGTGCGGCGAAAGGATCTTTGCGGTCTCGGCCATGAAGACGACGCCGGCGAAGACGATCTTGTCGGCCTTGGACTCACGGGCCTTCAGGCTGAGAAAGTAGGAATCGCCCTTGAAGTCGCCGACGCCGTAGATGATCTCGGGCTCGACGTAGGAGTGCGCGAGGATGACGGCGTTCTGCTCGCGCTTCAGGCGGTAGATCTCGAGCGTGAGCGGCGCGATGCGGCGGCAAGCCTCGTAATTCCACTGGCGGCCAGGCTCGCAATCAACGGACATGAGCGCGCGAAACAGCCGCTCGGTCTCGGCCTCGAGTTCCGCCGGGGTGAAGGTGCCTGGTTCCAAAGTAGTCACGGGAAAGGACATTGATTGGCGACGTTCGTCGTTTGCGCAAATGCTATCAGCGTCATCACTTGACAGTCAGGCAGTTCACGGAATGTGGCCGCAATCGGCCGACAAGCGCTTGCCCCCGGCGGCAACCCGGCAACCTTGGCGGGGTGCCCCTGCGTTACCTCACGATCGACTTCAACTCCTTCTTCGCCTCGGTGGAGCAGCAGGAGCGGCCCGAGCTGCGCGGCAAGCCGGTCGGCATCGTGCCGGTGATGGCGGAGACGACCGGCTGCGTGGCCGTCAGCATCGAGGCCAAGGCCGCCGGCCTCAAACGCAACGCCCGCGTGGCGGAGGCGCGGCTCATGTGCCCCGGCCTCATCATCGTCGAGGCGCGCCCCGAGGTTTACATCAATTACCACCGCCGGCTCGCCGCCGTGATCACCCCGCACGTGGCGGAGAACAAGATGCAGTCGATCGACGAGATGACCGCCAAGCTGCACGGCTTCCTCAACCGCGCTCAAGCCGAGAAGCTCGCCAAGCAGATCAAGGCCGACATCACCCGCGAAGTCGGGCCCCTGCTCCGCAGCTCGATCGGCATCGCGCCCACCTGGCTGCTGGCGAAGGTGGCGTCGGACATGCAGAAGCCCGACGGGCTCGTGATTCTCGAGGACGAAGACATCCCCGGCAAACTCCTGCACCTCGCGCCCGGCGACATCGCCGGCATCGGCCCCAACATCCAGCGCCGACTCGAGGAACACGGCATCACCACGATGGCGCAGCTCTATGCCGCCAACGCCCATGAATTCCGCGGCGTCTGGGGTGGCGTGCGAGGCGAGCAGATCTGGCGCCTGCTGCATGGCGAGGACCTCCCCTACTTCGAGCAGCAGGAAGGCCAGACCATCGGCCACGGCGCCGTGCTGCCGCCGGCGAAGCGCAACCACGCCGACGCCCTTGCCTCCCTCCACCGGCTGCTGCAAAAGGCGGCGATGCGATTGCGCCACGCCGGACTCTACGCCGGTGCGCTGAGCGCCGCGGTGGACTACGCCGACGACACGCACTGGGCCGACGAGATACAGCTGACCGAGACCCAGGACACGCTGCGGCTCACGCACGCCCTGAACGACCTGTGGCAGCGGCGGCCGGCAAAATTCTCCCGCCGCAAGCCGCTGCGCATCGGCGTGCACCTGACCGGACTGATTGACACGAAGCTGCACACGCCCGACCTGTTCGAGGAGAAGACCGAGAAAACCCGCGGCAAGCTCTTTCAGGCGGTGGACCACCTGAACAAGGTGCTGGGCAAAAACAGTGTCTACCTCGGCGGGGCCCACGGCGCCACGAAGGATGCGCCGATGCGCATCGCCTTCACCCGGATCCCCGAGCCGGAGGTCGAGGAGATCGACCGCAGCTACGAGGGCCGGCTCAAGAAGCCGGTGAAGAAACCTCCGGAGCCGGAGGCGTGGTAGGCGTTTCGGGGCTTCACTTCCCCGGCCACTTGACAATGCTGACGCCATGCAGGCCCCCACTGACATCCAACTCATCGGCACGGAGGTCGCCTTGCGCTGGGCGGATGGCACGGAGAGCTTCATTTCCTTCGCCACATTGCGTGCGGCCTCGCCCAGCGCGGAAGTGCGTGGCGAGCGCGACATCTTCGGCCACCAATACGGTGGCGAGGCGCCGAGGAATTACGTGGGTGTCGAGGTGACGGGTTGGGAGCGCATCGGCAACTACGCGACCCGGTTTGAATTCAGCGACGGCCACCGCACCGGGCTCTACAGCCACGAGCTGCTGCGCCAGCTGGGCGAGCAGAACAAATGATGCGGGCCGGCTGTGCGCAGGCCCGTCACCCCCGGGGAAAGCGGCGGGGCAGATACCGCGGGCCGCTCACTTTCCGGCCACGACGCCGCGCTCGCTGCGCTCGACGAAGGCCAGGAAATGCTGGAAGTCAGGCGTCGCGCCGAGGGCATGGGCGCGCATCTGCGCGAAGGCCTGCGTGCGGTTGTGCCCCGCGCGATAAAAGACGCGGAAGGCCTGCTTGACCGCCTCCAGCCGCTCCGGGGAGAAGCCGTTGCGCTCGAGCCCGACCTTGTTGATCGAGCGCGCGATGGCGGGATTGCCGTCGGCGATGACAAAGGGGGGCACGTCCTGCACGATCTTCGACATGGCGCCGACCATGGCATAGGCGCCGACGCGGCAGAACTGGTGCACGCCGCACTTGGCCCCGAGCCCGACATGATCCTCGACGACCACGTGCCCGGCCAAGCCCACCGAATTGCTCGCGATGATGTGGCTGCCCAACTGGCAGTCGTGCGCGATGTGGCTGTAGGCGAGGATCGTGTTGTCGTGCCCGAGGACCGTGAACTCGCCGTCGTTGGTGGCGGCATGGATGCTGACGTATTCGCGCAGGACGTTCCGGTCGCCAATCCGCACCCCGGGCGAGCCGCCCCGGTATTTCAGATCCTGGGTCTTCGTGCCGATGCAGGTGAAGGGAAAGATCTCGCACGCCGCGCCCACGGTGGTCCGGCCTTCGACGCTGGCATGGTGGTGCAGCACGGTGCCGGCCCCGATGACCACGGAGGCCCCGACGTAGGCGTAGGCGCCGATGACGACATCGTCGCCCAGTTCCGCACCGGATTCAACGATGGCGGTGGAGTGGATCTGCTTGGCCATGGCGTCAGTCCAACGCGCTGCTTTCCACCGTCATGAACATGAGGTCACCCGAGCAGACGACCTGGCCGCCGACGCTGCACTCGCCCTCGGCGCAGGCGATGGGGCCGCGCACCTTGGTGAGCTTGACCTTGATGAGCAACTGGTCGCCGGGGCGGACGGGCTTGCGCCACTTCA
>Ga0268298_10003280_pt1 | contig 16680 bp, 16 predicted proteins | sample WWTPWeurt_MetaG_FD_194462 | JGI IMG/M metagenome (GOLD analysis project Ga0268298, IMG submission 194462) | Activated sludge microbial communities from WWTP in Nijmegen, Gelderland, Netherland - WWTP Weurt | ecosystem: Engineered > WWTP > Aerobic digester > Activated sludge | place... | reverse complement strand
ATCATGCAAAAAATCTTGCGCGGCTCCAACAGCAATTCCATGCCCACAGCGATGAAATTGAAAGCGTGGGAGGTTCCGCTTCTTCAGTACGCGCTCGAATACTCGGCCAGATCCCCGGAAAACAGGCGCATTGTTGTTCGCAGGCTGGTAGAGAATTTAGAGACCGGCACGGGTTTCTTTTCTATAAACCGAACCAAACAAGGCTTGAAAGTAATCGCCAAGAAAACAGGCCTTTCGACCCTGGAGAGCGAGATTGAGTCTGAAAGAGATGATGTTCGAAGAACGGCGGCTCATCTGCTTGGCTGGATGAAACATGAGAAGGCTGTGCTGCCCTTATTGAAAGCTTACTGTCAGGGCGCGCGCTCTGATCGCCGCATCGTCGGGCGTGTTTTGAAAGCACATTACAGCCACCTTGCTCCTTTCTATGCACACAGATTCATGCCTGAGTTTCATGCCGCTGTTGTTGCGCTTATAAATTGCAATAGCGAACGAGCTCAGGAAGAGCCGATCACAGATTAGCTACAGAACGACAAAGCGGATTTCGCCGCCCCTAATGCCAAAGTTTGCCGATCCGTCGAAACAGCCGCTCTCAAAGCGGCTGTTTTGCTTTATCTGACCGGCAGGAAAAGAGCAAAAGCCATGCGCCAGGGGCAAAATACGAAGCGCAAGACAGTCATTGTGATGTGAATGTTATGTGCCGAGCGCAGATTGTTAGCACCCCCCGAGCACATACGGAGTTCATTGACCATGACTAAGTCGCCAGATCCGATTATCCAGGAAGTCTCACGCCTTGCCTCTGAAGGACAACCAAACAGCTATGATCGCGCGTACCAAGCGTTGCAAAATGGCTTTGACAATTTCCTCGAAAACGAGCGACTTTGCTCCCCATCACATCAAGTAGATCAAGCCAAAGCTGATCAATACTGGAAAGACATTAACAACGAGTTGAGCAATAGAGGTTTTCTGCCTGGACTTTCAGTTGCCTATCTGAGGGCCAATTTCGATCGGTTGGACACGCAAGGGCGCAAGTCCGGAGACTTGAGCGGACCGGACGGAACGCTCACTCACAGCGAAATCAGACAGGAAGAGGGGCGCAATCAGATTTTTGCTCGGCAATTCGACGAGCAGATGGGCAGAAAAGACTTCTTTCACCAAGTCGCAAAAATGCATGACCCGCTCTATACAAGAAAGGAAATCGAACAAGAAGACATCGACAAATACTTGAGAAAACAGGACAAGACAAATCGCAAACACGAAAAACAAGAAGCTGCGCGCGAATCAATGGCACCGCTCTTTGATGAAGGCAATTGCGCCAAACCGCTTCTAGAATATCTCAATTCTCGCGCCGTAAATGGACGGGTAACCGTGCGAGAAATGGAACGCTTCGTCAACGAATGCGATCGCCGTCAAGATAATCAGGATGCGACTTTCAATGACAAAAACCGCGACTATGTCCTGCACATCTTGAATGGAGATATGTCCTGGAATCGAGCCGGCGACGGTTTTCAAATCAACAAGCTGGCGCGAAAAGGCGGATTTGATGCGCTCAACATGCAAGACTTCAGTTCGCACGAAGATCTGAAGAAAAACTATGATGCAGCCCAGGAAGTCTTCGACGAGAAGACTGCGCCTACAGACGAAAACTTCACTCCCAAGACAAAATGCGAAGAAGTCGAAGAGGAGAAGCAGAAGGCAGAGAAAGTAGAGAATACCGACCGTACCGGTCTCGTGGATGTGCCGGATGGCATCTTTACGATACGCCAGGGCGAGGGCTACTGGCACGTCGCTAAACGCCTGCTCAGCCTCAATCCCGAATGTAAGCCAAGCAACCAGGAAATAATGCATTGCATGACCGTGATGATGACGGAAAATACCGCACACTTCGCCAAACAGTTTCCCGGCTACACACCGATGCTGCACCCGGGCGACAAGGTCCACTGCGACATTGAAAAACTCTGCCAGCAAGTGCCTGCGTGCCAAAAGTACCTGCGTAAATAAGGCAGCACAAAAGCCAAATCGGGTTAATTACAACCTGTCCATCCGGCCTTTCATACGGGGGAGCCCTCTGCGCAAGTAGGGGGCTTTTTTTTGCTAGAATCTTGCGACCGAAGTTTTTGGTTAGAGGTTTCTATCATGCTCAGCCTGCGCGTCAAAACCCACATGTTCTCAACAGCCAGCGAAGGCGACCGAGACCGCTGCAATGGAATGCCCGGCAGCCAATTCGCAAACTGGCTGCATACTCGACTGCGCCCACAAGGCTATGATTGCGGTGATGTAATTCAGGAAGACTACGGATGGGGATTTTGGATCAAGAAAGAAAAACTTTCTATTTGGGTAGCCGTAGCATACGCAGTTGGAGAAATGGGAGAAGTCGATGATGACCCGGAATGGGGAGTCATGGTCGAATTCGAAAAAAACCCTCTCAATCCCAGCCAGTGGTTTAAAGGCAAAGAAGGAGAAGCCTTTGCCAAGAAGGTTTTCATCGATATCGACAGCCTGATTTCAAATGAACCTCAAATGGACCGCGTGGAGTGGAGTTAGCCCGCGCATATTACATATACGATACAGAATAATAGAAACAGTCGAAAGTATAATTGGCTCAAGCATATGAGCCAGGAGGCGGGTGGTAAGCCCGCCTCCCGACGTAGCGCTATGCGTCCCGCTTGCTGCGGGCAGCCGCTTTTGGCGACTCCTTCTTTGACTCTTTCGGCTTGGCCGCAACGTCCTTTTTTGAAGACGCTGCTGCTGTCGCCGCCGCCCGTGAACTCTTCTTCTCGGAGACAAGCTGGCTTACCATCTTGCCGAGAAGCAGAACTTGCAATGGCACCGAGGCGCCATAACAAGCGGACAGCCACCAATTTACGCTGTAGGGAACCAGCCTTTGCGTAAAGTCAAAGACGTTTCCGGACCCGCTTGCAAGGGCCGCGAAAACAACAAATAGCGCCGCCCAGATGGTAGACCTGCCGGTCTGCTGGAAGCGTATCAAGACTAGCTCTGCAACGAAGAGACCAAAATCTTGAACCACTGCCTGCATGAAGGCCAGCCACCAATGCATCCCGGTAACCTGACTCACAGCGTTCGTCTGGTGGATGAGGCTGAGACTCAATAGGATCAACTGGATGGTGATCGCTGCTTTCACAAGCATCTGGTCATACGAGCCATCCACGTACCACTGATAGATGCGGACGGGAAAGCTCGTCTTTTGAGTGGCCACGTGGTTAGCGTGGTTAGATACAAAAGATACATCGGTCATGAATAGCAAGCCTTTCAAAGACCGTGTTGTAGGCAGCCTATGCTGCCCACAGGAGTGGATTACTCCCCTTCGAACTCCTTTCGGATTTTTCGAGCGCACTCCTGTCCACTACAGGAGCCCCCTTGTTGTTCCTGAAGGTCGGCTTGCGCCGCCCCGGCATCAAATAATAAGAACGAAAGACGATGCCCTCCTAAGGTGGATCAACAATTGCGGGATGCTTGCACGTGTCATACTTTCTCGCTTTCATCGATTTTTTTCCTCTAGTGAGAAAAGCAAGGCGACCGCCTCTGGCCGCCTTGCTCTCATCATGTTGAATCATGCCGCTCGACCAGCCACTGAAGCTTCTTTTCGAAGTCATCCAATTGCTGTTTGCGAGCAGCGCGCTCCTTCTTCTTGTTCTTCCTGCCTTTGAGCGGGCGAACCCTGATCGTGCCGTGCAAGATGCGGTCGTCACGTCCCTGCGAGGATTTGGCCTTTTGAGCCTCATCCCACAAGATAGACGGAATACGACGCAGGTCAGAGTGGATCTGTTTCCACTTACGGTTGGACAGTTGCCTGCCAACCCTGACATTTACTCGATCTCCTGTAAGAAGAATCTCGAGCGCACCTTTTTGCGAGACGATTCGTTTTGCACCCGACTGGACCGGCGAGGTCGAATGAGAAACAGCGCTCACCGCGCCGGGCAATTCTTGCATGCGTGTTTGGCTAATAGCGCAGACAATGGTTGGTTCGTCTACGCTCCGGGCAGGCTCTAGTCCTGCGTCTTCGCTGGCGCTCACGGTCTGCGCGGGTGGAACAGCAAGCGGTTTGGCGGCAGCGACTTCAGGTCGCTTCCACCAGCCGCTGCCGGCCAACTCACGCATTCCATCAGTCATATTGCACAGTGCAATTGTCTGCCCGGGAATGGTGAAACCAATGATGATCCCAATCCAGAACCGGGCCGAGCCAACCTCAGCTGAATAACTCAAGGACCATGCCGCCATGGCTCCGACAAGAATGCCGGCGAGGCTGCCGAGCATCCAGGCGTAGATTCGCGGCTGGCCTTTCAGCCACAAGCGATGACCTGTAAACACGCTATAGAAAAGCCCGCTTGAGATAACAAGCGCAGACAGGGTAGCCATAATACGGCCCTGCTGCGAAGCCATCACAAGTCCGTCAGCGATGTAAGAAATCTGCAGGAGGTTAAGCACTGCAGCCAGTACGAGGCAGGCGACGGACAACATGCCATCGTACTGTTTCATAGCCATATTCATGTTCAACTCCATAATTATGACCACGTGTGCGACGCACACGGGCACAGTCGCGTCTAGCGCGAACATGCCGGTATGCGCCATCAGCCCAATGCTTTCAATGCGAACCGGGCCCCACACCACCAGTGGTGCGTTTTCAAACCAGATTATGGGGAGGATCTCTGAGCTGAGTTGAACTTCGAAGGATGGGGGGGGGTGGAGAATTTGACTTCAGGTTGCCAATTTTGCCGGCTTCCAGTCAAGCACGAGATGGACGCCGGACAAAATTGTCTACTGCAGCATGCGGCGACCATGAATGCGATCGATGGAGGCGAAAACCAAGCGGCAATGGCAATCCAGCAAAGATTAAACCACGCTTAGCGAGCTGTGCTAGCCAATCAAATTTGCCTGCCGAATCAGTCTTGTTTCATTATGTTTCACAGCAAATATTGGCACGTTCGCAATCCGAAACAACATGAACAAAAAAGGATGCTGCTTGCTACATTCAATAGTAGTCAAACCCAAAAAAGCAAAGAGTCAGGGAAATCAGGTGATGAAGTGGCTCTTTGCTTATATCCGTGCAATTAAATGCATAAATCCTACTTGCGTAAGTTTAGTTTGTCGCCGATAAACGCCGTGATGATGCCAATCGCAATGAAGAATATGGCAGCACACAGAGCGTTTATCTTGAGCTGTGAGTCCAGGAAGGGCAACAAAATAGTTTGTAGAAAGCCGAGCATGAGGAAGCCGTGTCCGGAAAAGCGAAAAGCTTTTGCATAGTCGGACCTCAATTTCGTTTGACTTGCCCTGTAAAACTTCATCAGCGCGACGACAAATAAGCCGCACGCAACCAGCATCGCAGAGCAGGATACGACAGTCAGCGCATTGAGGCTGATGACCATCAATTCAAAAATTGAATGTTCCATAGCTCTACGTTTTTCAGGTGATTGTTGATGATGCCTGAGGCAACACCAGCAGCGTAAATGCGCGCAACTTGAATTTCCTTGGTCTTCGCATGGTGCGCAGGATCGTTCTCGAAAACACCGGCATCGGTCACAGGCTGATTCAACATCTCCGCTGTCTCAACGAATATGTTTGCAGAAGTCACCATCGACACTGCACTGGCATAGGATGAGATTGAAGGAGACAGGTATTCTTCAACTGACTGAGCGCGTGAGGCGTATGTCTTGGTAAGTTTCAAGCACTTCTTCAAATCGGCAATTGCCGAATTGAGCCCTTGCTTGCTGATTTCGGCACAGGCGACATAAAGGTCGACACCTCCATCATTGGAGAAGAGAGGCAGGCCGATTCCCCCGCATTGACCCAATGTCAAAAGCGTAGCGTTGCTGGTTGCGCGCTGAGCACGCGCAAGTAATTCAGATACCACCATGCCGGTGTCGGTTGCTGCATCAAAAATCCCAAGGCAGCGAGACAAACTCGCATCAACCGGTGCATCACCAGCCAGGTTGGGAATTTGATTGATTTCCTTTTCAGCTGCAGCAAGGCAAGACTCCAGTTCTCTTTCGATAAACTGAGCGATATAGGCAAGATAGATTGCGACATAGCCGAAGATTCGCGCCTCTGCACTGTTGCCTTGAGGTTGGAATTCATGGACCGTTTCGGTAATCGTATCAATCTGCTTCTGCCGCCAGTAGAGCTGCGCATTGACCAGCTTCCACTGGTTGAAAACATTCTTTTCTTTCATTTCTTTGAGTTTTAAATTTGACCAAATTAAAACAACAGCACGAACTCGAACGGCCCGTGCTGTGTTTCCCATAGCGCTGATCCGCGTGCTTTGGCGACCAGAATCAGCTAGCTTTTACCGTTGCCGGTAAGCAATTTGACGATAAAGTTGAACACTAGTAGAACCAGACCGCCGAGGATCGCGTAACCAAATCCATCCACTGCAAAGTGCTTCGGGAACCACCAGGCGAGCACCTCCAACTGGATAGCAGGGATAATCCACCAGCCGAGGATGTAGAGGATGATGCCGATGAATGCTCCGATTCCTCCGGTTGCGACGCCAAAAGCGGCGGTGGCGGCCATCAGACCGAGATTCACCACGATGGCCACTAAGCCGAAGAAGAAGCCGTAGCAGATGGCATTCCAGAAGCTGCCTGTGAAATGGATGCCGGGAACAAGGTTGAGCACGTAAAATGCGATTGCTTGCAAAATGATTGCGATGATGAGCTTCATTTGTTTCTGATTTTTGTTTTTGAAAAAAATGTTCTTCGGTGCTTCGTTGGCATCTGCACGCACCGGATGCAGATAAGCTGGCGATTTAGTGCTTCTTGTGCTCGATTTCCGTCCCCCAGATGATGAAACTGATGATATGCAGAGCGAATGCAATCATCGCGCCGCCCATGAACTTGCGGGCCGTTTCACCATCGAAGAACAGATAGATGGCACTGACAGCAAGTAAAATCGCCGACAAAATCAAGAAGACTTTGCGTAACATGCTGCCGTCCTTTAGTAACTAGCGCATAGCCAGTTTGAGAATGGGGTTTTGTCCTTCCAGCCCTGATTCTCTCGTTACCTTCCAGTTGAGCGCTTTCAACTCTGCTTCAATCACAGCAACTGCGTCCGGCAGATACTTGTCGATTGCAACTTCGAGCGGCGGTCCGCAAAATCTGCGGATCTTGCTCTGACAGGCGGCGCGCAGATCATCAGTCATCTTATTCAGACGCTTTATCCTGAGCTTTCCGAGTGCCTGTTCAGGCGAAGAGAGGACTTTGGAGCTTTTAGACTTTTTCTTTTTCTGATTCTTTTTCATTGAAAGAAGTTTTACACCACGCGGAAATCCGCGCGGCTGTGCTGTTTTCAACCATTGCAGTCCCCGCACCCCGAGCCTGCTGGTTTGCGTCCGTTGACCGAACGTCTTGCGCCTTTTTTGACCGACTTGCACGTCCTAGAGCAGCCTTCCATCAGAGCCTTTGCGATCCCAGAATTTCGGGTGCATGTCTTTTGACGGTGGAATCTGCGACGTGCAAGCCGGTGAAAAAATCACCTGTGACAAACTGTCTTCGTCGCCAGGAGCGATGCATGGACTGCAATGCTACAGACCTTCGAGAAACAGCTTCAGTGTGTCCAGGTATGTTTTTCTGTCGGTCGGGAATACTTCAGTGTGATTCGAGAACGGCAGATACAGAACGCTTTTGGGCTCTGTTGCAGCGAAATACATTTCGCGCGTGTGAGAAGGCGGTATGAAATCGTCTTTCAGTCCGTGCACGAAAAGTATGATGGGATGACCTTTTTGGGACACCACCTTCATATTGTCTAGCTTGCTTCCGAACAGGAAAGAAGGATAGATCCTCAAGAAAGGAACTTCCGATTTTGCGATTCTCTGCAACGAGGCAAAGCCCGATTGCAGTACGATGCCTGCAGATTTTCTCTTAGTCGACAGGTGCGTTGCGGCAGTCGTGCCCAACGAAATACCGAACAATACGATGTGCTCGGCGGTGTAATTCAGCGAATCAACTAAGCAGTCGTACGCTGAAACACCATCCTCGAGCCAGTGATCGATGGTCGGCGTGCCGCCGCTCTTTCCGTAACCGCGAGGCTCATAGATAAACACAGAAGCGCCGCTTTCCAGCAACAGTTCGATGATGTCGAGATGCCTGGCGATATCGCCGGAATTACCCTGGTGAACCAGGTAAACGTAAGGACTGACCTTATTTTCGAAATACCAGCCGCGCATCATATTGCCATCTTTTGCTTTGAATGACACGCGCCTGTTTACGTAGGTTGCATACGCTTTCAGCCTTGCGGAATCTCCAAGGTGATCCTTAGTGCGAAAGAGCTTCTTTGCGTAGAGGCCAGGGCTGACGCGAGGCGACAGCAGGACGTAGAGCACGAGCAGACACGCGACGACCAGAACTGTTATCGGGTAACCCGACAACAGGTTAAATAGCCATTTCATATCTTTTGATTTTTAGACGTTAAACAATCGGCCCCGCGCCCTGACCTCAGCAAAAGCAACGCGGCTCCACAGCAAGCGCGTGCTTTTCTTCAGCAGTTCACAGATGCCTTCTGAACACTCTGCGCAACCCATACAGCAAGCCGAAGAATGCAGCCGCCGCCCAGAACGGATGCCCTGCATTGAGCAGAGTGCCCGCAATGAAAAGGGTTATGCAAACTCCGGAAATTGCTGTCAGCATCAGACCTATTGCGTGCAGAATTTTCATGGTCTTGTTCTTTAACAGATGACTCCGCCCGCTTTAAGAACCTCTCTTTTCAGTCCACCGGGAATGAGCACGCGGTCCGACGGCGAGATGTCGTTGTCTGCATCGAACTTCTTGCGAAGTTCGAGCAGCGGCTCGTCGAAGAATTCCGGCGCGAAGTATGCGCCGCTGGCGTAGAGAGTCCCATCGCTGAGCACTTCCAGGCGTCCGGAAGGAAGCCGGCAGGAGTCGGAATTGGGGAGCATGAATGCAAGAATGGAGGCAATCGCATCATTCAGACCGGCTTCTTTTGCAGGTGAAACGCATGTGATTGTTTTGTCTTCATTGTTGAAGACAGCGACGATTTCAGGATTTCCCAGAACGTCAAGACTACTGATCTTTTTCATTTTTAGTGAAATTTTGGAGGAAGGCGCCATTCGCCCTCCTCCGGTTAAACATTAGTTTGAATTACCAGTCGGGCGATGCACACCTGAAGGCCATTAGGAACGGCTCACCAGCTGCAGCGCGATGCGCTCGCGAGAATCATCGACTGCCTTAACCTTTACGGTCACAGTGTCGCCGATCTTGATTGCCTTGTCGGCAGCGATACCGGCCTTTTTGATGTCGGAGACGTGCAGCAGACCGTTGATGTCGCAGCCGATGTGCACGAACACTCCGTACTCATAAGAACGCACCACTTTGCCGGTGTAGGTCTGGTCCTTAGCGATGTTTTTGGCAAACTCGATTTTGTCGAGCCTTTTGGTCGCCAGCCAAACCTTTCCTTCTTTGTGGTCCACGCGCTTCACCTCGAAGTTGCGAACTTCGCCTACTTTGATGATGTCGCCAACGGCTTTGCCGGGAGAAGAAGTGATGTCGCGGCTGTACATGATGCCGGTCAGACCTTCGCAAAGCTCTACCAGAACACCCTTCTCGCCGTCCTCCAGGTTGAGGATCTTCTTCACTTTGCCCTCAACGATAAGCCCTGCTTCCAGCTGAGAAACCAGGCTGCGCGAGTGAGCAGCCATCGCCTGCATATTGCTCAACACCAGGTCGCCGAAAGGACCGCGGTGAGGATCACTTTTGATCACCACCACTTCCAGCTTCTGATCGAGCATGTTTTCGATGTTGCGACGGTCGTTGGTTTCTTTGTAAGGAATGAAACCGCGAATGCCCTTCATAGCACCGTCATCGAAAACCACGCGCAGACCGGCGATGCGCTGAGTGCGCTTGTCTTTGGCCACGAAGAAGGCGCGAACCGTAACAACTTCGCCGCTCTCCTTCAACTCTTCCAGGTGTTTCCAGCCCAGGTACTTGGTGTGCGAGAGAACAGCGGCTTTCTCATACTCAGCCGGGTCAAGCACCCAGAATCCTGCTTTGTCACCTACGTTCAGTTCACCGGCTTCGGCAGCTGCGCAGAACGCGTCGAACTTGGTGCCGATATTCACGTAGATGCCTTCCTTGGTTTTTTGCACAACTGTGCCAACCACAAAGGACTTCGCCCTCGCCATCAAGCCGATAGGAAGGTTGGATACCATTTCAGCGAACGCGGCGCATTCTTCTTTAGTCATGCCAATTTCGTTTGCCAGTTCAGGGAATGCGGTTTTGAACTGAGCGTCATTTGCGGCGATTGCCAGCGTTTGATTTACCTTTTTCATTTTTTGAAATTTTTATGCTTCTTTCGAAGCGGTTTAACAATATATCGACGCATCGCTCGGGCGATGAAGGCAGTTGCTGTGTTTTGTGCTGTGGAGCTGGGTTTCTGTGGTTGCTGCTGCCTGATGCCGAGAGAGAAATCGATATTTGAATTCAAGCTACGGAAAACGCCCCATTAAACACAACACATAATCCTTCAAACCGCTCGTCCAAACCGCTGCACCGGTGGGCTTTCCAGCTGTTCGCTCAAAATGGGAAGATAAATTCGTTTGGAAAACAGCAAATGTAAACTAACTCACCAGATGCAAGCGGCCGGAGCGCCGGTATGCAGAGCGGCCGGAGCGCCGGCTTCCAGCCGGCAAAAAAGGAACTTATTAGATCATTAGAGAATCGAATTTACTCTCGCTGCGCGAGGAGCGAAGCCATTTACGATCGCAGAAGGGAGAGGAAGAAGAAATACAAGCAGTGCTAACTCTAAAGGCGCTAAACCGATTGTGCCTCGCCCGCTTTGTAAAGCTACTCACCTTTCTTCCTCTACGTGGCCGAGCAGACCTCTAATGACAGAGGAACCTGGCGAACTAGACTAATTCGCCAGGAAGACTAGTTCGAACTGTGTCCAATCAAATCGACAATTTCTTGCCGCAATTCGGTCTCATACAAACATTTGAGCGTTTCACTCGAAGGCGCAGCTTGCTAGTTTGAATTCATTGCACTCCCGCACATCGCAGACACAGGTGAATCCGCCACTCAACTAATCACAAGGAAAAACTAGCAAGAAGAATGACCGCCGTTCAGAGTGGAACGACAGTAATGACTTGCCAGATTTTGCAGCGGTGGAACTGTGATACGGAGCGGCTGGAAACGGTTGCTTCTTCCTCAATTCGGCGATATGCCAGTTACAAACAGGTGCATTCCTGCAGAACAAATATGATTACCGTCTTTGCTTTCCTTTTCTATGTCGTCAGTGTGTTAATCGGCCTCTTCTCAGGATTGCTGCAGCCCGCTGCCAGTTCTTTAAAATCAAGAACTGATTCGGCACTCAAACTAGCCACCTTCATGCTGGAGACCGGACTCCTCATTTGCTTCACCGGCTGGATTTTCGAAGCTGATTGGTCGATCGTTTGGTTCATTCCTGCAGGATTTGGTGGGTCGCTGGTCGGCTCGCTGCTGAGCTATTTTATGCTTCCCAACAAACGCTAGAAAATTTCGACGCGGGCACGTTGAAAAACAACGTGCCCGCGCATATGAAACGCGCTTCGAAATACTCCTTGCCCTGAGCCTTTTCGCTTAATCCAAGCACTACTACCTTATATAGTTTCCCGGCATTCAAAATGGTCTGGAATGTGTTGTTGAAAGCTGCCGCGCATACGAATGGCTGGTTGAAGAAAAACACCTCAAACAAATTGCTTCAGCATACCGAGCGGCAATCAGCAAATTGAAATATCAGAATCAACCCTCAATTGTTTTGTTTTAAATGAACTATGTAGTCAGCCTCGCGCGGACCTTTCGGTTTGATGCGGAAAGCAAACTGATGTTCGGCGACTCTCGCTTCTTGAGCGACTCGAGTGTATCTAAGTGACGCGCTGCGGTAATTATCCGGAGGCGCAGGGTAGCTTCCATCCGGGTTTGGCGGCAGACCGTTTTCTAGGGCGTAAAACTCTGATAGTGCCGTCATTTCTCCATCAAAATGTTTTGATTGCGCGAAATCGCCACCGGTGAATTGCAAAACCGTGGTACCGAATCCTTTCTCTTTCACCCGTTCATTTGCGGACGAAATGTCGGGTCCGCCCATTCTTTCGTAGCGAAAATGTTGAGCGCCGGCGAAAAGCAGCATGCGCGAATTGGGATTTTCATTTAGAAATTTCGCGCATTCATCAGACCAAGTTTTATTTCTGAAATCATGCAACCTGGCATTCCAAGCCTTTTGAGAAGCAGGTGATTCGTCATTGACTTTCAAGCCGGAAAAATCAAAACCTTCGGTGCGAGCTTTATCGACTGTGTTTAGAAAATCGTGGCTGCGCTCATAGCCTGGCAGTTGTCGCTCCAGCTCTTTTCTGGCGTTGGCACGTTCTTGCGGTGTTGAATGCGGGCTGGTGAAAGCCTGAAACGCGTTTTGCGCATCGGCAGGCAGTTTGCGCATTCCATTTTGCATCAAGTCGTAACCGCCGGTGCTGGCAAAAGGATTGGCAATATTCGGCTCAATGGCGATAGGCTTGATGCCTGCGTCTATGGCGCTATCAATCATTTGCATGGTCGCATCTACTGCAGGCTGGGCTACCTGGCGCATCTTGGCGAGGTCGTCTGGCGAAACGTTCGGATCGAGAACCGGACCTTCTTGCGACTGACGCAGAAGGCTCTCGACCGCGGCGCGAGCGGATCTGCGCTCCTCTTCAGTGGAGTTTGCATCGAGCCTTGTATTTCTGTACGTGTCTAAAACGTGCTGATCTTCTTTGCGAAAAAGTTCCAGGCCAATTGCATCAGCACCGGCTTCTTTGAAGGCTCGCATGTTTTCGGCAGCGAATTGTTTGATATCGGTAGTAAGGTGTTGGTCGCTAATCGCCAGGACTCTGTTGTTCTTGTCCCATAGGGACTTGATTTCGACACTCTGTCGGTTTTGCGGATTGGCAAGAAAGTCTCTGCGTTGGCAGGCGTCAGCATTGTCCGGCAATTCGCCGCCCGGACTGTTTTGCGCGGGCGCTGAGATAATCTCGAATCCTTTGAGGAATTCGAGTTCTCTGCACGTTCCAGGGGAGGCATCGAAGACGCCGGATTTCAAACCGTCTTCCAGATAATTATCCGGTGCGGCAATCGGTGTTTCTCTTGGAACATGGCCTCTGTCTGAAGCTGAGTAGATTTCTTCAACCATGTTATTTGCAGCGTACAACAGAATTCATGAATCGACCGTGAACAGCGAAAGACAACAAAGGCTGCATCCCCAGCCCGACCAAAAAGATATGAAAGCGGACGAAATCATCAGGGTTTTCATCTCCCTTGACAAAATCGCCCGCCTCCATGGAAAAAGTGGCGCAAGCGGGACTCTGCTGCTTTCCGCTCGGCTGCGCGCGTAGCGAAGCTTCAGGCGGAGTATCTGGTTCCAGGTCCTCCCGACTCTGAAAGCACGTGTTCGAGGAAAATGTTTTGCGACTGCCGCAACTGTCGAGTGTTTCTTCCACGCTGAAAGACAACGAACAAAATATGTCCGCGCAAGAGTGTGCTCATCTCACCGACAAGCACACTGGCACCATTGTCGGTTTGTTTCAACGTGCCCGTCTTTCCAACCAGAACGTCCTTCAAGTCGCTGCCGGCAAAACGTTTGTATATCGTCCCTTGATCAATACCGGCAATCGGCAATGCATCTTGCAGATTGAGTTTGTAGCCGGCGAGCAGTTTTTTGAATCCTCGCAAAGCCGCGATCATAGCCTTGGGACTGACACGATTCACTCCCAGCCCGGAGGTTGTGGCGATAGCGAGGGAGTCGGCCGAGATTGCAAAATCGGCTCTGCAAGTGCGTGCCACAGCTTGAGGACCACCTACTTCTTCGCCGAAAACCGCAGCCATCTCGTTGTCCGAGCGTGAGAGCATGTCCTTGAGCAAGGCAAGAACAGTCGGGCTTCTGAATTCCGTGAGAAGCTGGGCGCTCGCAGGCGCAGTCTTAACTTCTGCCACTTGCAATGTCACTCTCAGCCCTGCAGTCCGTAAGGTTTTTGCCCGTCTCTTTTTGCCACCGCCAAAAAGGGCTTTGACGGCCTTTGCAGAACGATGCCCTGCCGCCTGCCCGGCAAATTTGAAATCAGGACTAACGAAAAGCGAGGCCTCAACGGTGTTTATGCCCCTTGTCTTAAACGCGGCAAAGACCTCCTGCAGTCTCGCAGTGTTGAAAAAAGGGTCTCGCCCTTCCAGGTATATATCGCCCTGAAATGAATTTCCTTGCGTCGAACCGTCGATGAGTAGCCGGGTTTCAAACTTGAAGTCCGGTCCGAATTGCTTGATGGTTGTATAGGCGGTAAGAACTTTTACCGCCGAAGCCGGATTATAGGCAGTATCAGTGTTCTGCTCCTCAATGATCTTCCCATCGAGCTCTTCGACCAGAAATCCTTGCGATTCACGCATGAAGCTATCTTTTTCAATAGCGGGCGAAAGGAATAAGGGTGCCATAGTATTAGAATTGGCAGCCAGTGCGGAATCTGCACCAAGCATAAAGAGGGTGGCAAAGGCAACCAACGCAGCCATAAATCGAGCGAAGGTGCGCCTGCTTTTATATCTCCAGCCAAGCGCTCGCACAAACAAGCGCTGACTGATTTGCTTTGTATTTTTCATTTCAGTCATCTCCATTGTTTTTGCTGAAACTCGCCGGGATAGAGCGATCAGCCACTCGTGCGCGAACGCACAGACAAAGAGCAGTACACAAACCGCCCAGACAAGTGCTTACCGAATTGAGCGAAAAATCAATTCAAAAGCCAATCCCATCAAGAACATCGCAGGAAAGAAATCTAAGCGGATCAATCCGTGAACATTCCAGCGAGACCTTAGATATTGCTCCTCAGAAGGTGATGCACCGAGCAGCAAACGAAGCAGCCACATGCCGATGTATTCGAAGAGCCAGATTACGAGCGCGTAGACACCTCCTCGAAAGAGTAAAGGCAGCGAAAATAGGACATCGCCTGCGCAGTGGAAAAAGAGAGGAGTGCAGGCATACAACGGCGCATACCAGAGCGAACTGTAACCCATGAGAAAACGGCGTTTGTCGCCCTTGAAGTCGGTGACAGAAGTAAAAAGAACTTCGAATCCCAAACCCAAGACCGCAAAAAGTGCCATCTCAAAGAGAATTTTGTGAATTTCCATAGACATAGTCAGCCTCCTGCGCTGCGGCACAGAAAATTCAGTGAAAAGAGTGTTGGTGCAAGAGGGTTAGTAGTTGGTGCCAACGCAGCGAATGAGAGAAAAAAACACGCTTTCAAACTAGCAATCGAGACAGTGGGTTGGAAACGCTCAAATGGAAAGTTTGCGGGCGATCTCGAGAAAGACGCGAACTTCAAAACTCAACGCGCGAAACTAGTCTTGGGACAGATGAAACGAAAGGTAGAGGGAAACTAGTACGCTTTCGAAAAAATACTAGTGCGAACAACCAGCTGCACTGCCGCACCCATCCAAGTCAAGATGGTAAAATCCAGTACCAGATACCTTCGGCGACCTTACAAATTCTTCCTGCTCAGGAGTTGTTGTGAATCAGCAGACGAAAAAGTTTCGGCTGCCACAGCTGAAGTTAGCGCATAAAGGCATCATCATTCTTGTCTTGCCGCTCGTGGTGCAAGCCGGCTGCTATGTTGAGCTAAAACGCCAACTGGCGGCTACCGAGGCGCAAGCGCGCAAAGCTGACGCAAGAAGAGAGATTGTCAGCCTGGTGAACGCGCTTTTCTTGAGCGGTTTCGACTCTTTTAACGCACTCGTCACCTTCAGCGCATACGGCGGCGGCGACAGAAGCAGGTCGCGAGACTCATACATTCAAAAACTGAAGACCCAGATTGGCGATCTGGCGGACCGGCTCGAGCGTGACGCCAAAGAGCCCAAAACCGCCGAAACTCTGCGCGAAACCGGTCGAGCGTATACGCGCGCTTTCGAGTCCTGGCACGCAAAAATCGACCGCGGGGATGCGCAAGCTTTCTCTCTTTTCACGGGCGTTGAAGAGAACAACAAATTCAAGAATTCCGCACTTCGCTTCATGACTCTCTTAAGAAGAATTGGAGAAGCGCAGCAAGCAAAGCTCTCTCCGGAAAGCAGCATTGAGTATCAAACGCGGGCGGAGATGCAGCGCTCTATGGACCTTGCGGTGACTTTCAGCGCTTTCATAGCAATATTACTGGGCGTCTTCTTTTTGCGCGGCACAGTCAGCCAACTATCCGTACTCAAGTCGAATGCGTCTAGATTTGCCCGCAAAGAACTTTTGCACGCGCCGCTCGATGGCAATGACGAAATCGGGGAAGTAGACAAAGTTTTCCACGAAATGGCAAACGCTCTGACCGCCGCACAAGTCAAAGAGCATGAAATGCTCGATCAACTGCAGGCAGGCAAAGACCGACTGGACCGAGTGATCGAAAATATTCCTCTGGCGGTGGTCGTCACTGACGACAGAGGCATCATCCAATCTTTCAACACAACAGCTGAAAAAACATTCCTGTACAGCCGCGAAGAAATCAACGGCAAACCTCTCACTGTGCTTTTTTCCGACAACGACAAGAATAGCAGTGCAGCGGACTTTCTCAATAAGCTGATTACCGGCGAGATAGGCAAGTCCCTCCAGCTAGAAGCGCTGTCTTCTCAAAGTGAACTCATTCCTGCAGAGGTTTCGACAACCCGCTTCGACAGCCCCGAAGGCGTGCGATACCTC